>Ga0268261_10002386_pt1 | contig 13437 bp, 13 predicted proteins | sample TergutNc150P1_FD_190353 | JGI IMG/M metagenome (GOLD analysis project Ga0268261, IMG submission 190353) | Nasutitermes corniger P1 segment gut microbial community from laboratory colony in Florida, USA - Nc150 P1 (SPAdes) (version 2) | ecosystem: Host-associated > Arthropoda: Insects >... | reverse complement strand
GGGGGGGGGGGGGGACCCAGGAGATAAACAATATTAAACACCATCCTCTGGTCTGCCAACACTTGTACATTTCAAGTATGCGTACCACCTCAAAAAATGATTCATGTAAATTAGATGTTTTTACTACTATGTTGCTGAAGATACAAGTCTTTGGGGATGTTATGCCATGCTGACTGGTAAGTAGTTACCAATGTTCTGCATGGACTACAATTCTTCAAAATGTCAGCGACTCTTGACCAATGAACACAGTGCAACATCTAAGGAGACTTGTACCTTCAGGTTTCAAAGCACTTGCCATCTGTCACATTCAACAAATAACTTAAAGTAAGCTTATGCCCTGCATACACAGATGCACATTTGATATTAACCGTAAGTCTCCCTCTGAAATGACCTGCGCGCAAAAGGAAAGCCGACACCATCTCAATAGGCAATCACAGGTAGATAAACAACATACGTGGCCTGTTCAAAAAGTATCCGACCTTTGGCCGGGAAAAATACATTTACATGCCTGGAGGTCTGCAACCCTAATCCCCTTCGAAGTAGTCTCCTTGTGACTGATCACACTTCTCCCAGTAGGTCTGCATTGTTCGAAGCATTTTTGGAATGCCTCTTGCAAACAGTGTGCAGCTTGGCCGTCATGTTCCGTATAATGTCGTCTCTTGACTCAAACTGAGTCCCTTTCAGCTGCGTTCTCAGGTGGGGGAAGAGCCAAAAATCACAAGCAGCCATGCTGGGAGAGTAGGGAGCCTGTCGAACCACAGGAATGTTGTGTTTGGCCAAGAAAGTTTGGATCAGTTGTGAGGAATGCGCTGGTGCATTGTCATGATGCAGCTGCCACACTCTCTGCATGGCCAAATCATCGGTCAAAATGGAATGGACCGAACCAGTGCTTATCCCCACCTCCTCTGCAAGTTCTCGGACGGTGACACGACAGTCCTGCATGACCAATTCCGCACTTGGTCAATGAGCTTGTCATTTTCGCTTGTTGAGGGCCTACCGGAACGAGCATCGCTCTCCACTGACGTGTGGCCATCTCTGAATTGGTTGTACCACTCCTTAATTTGTATAATGCCCATGGCATCGTTGCCAAAAACCCACTGAATCTTCCAAATGGTTTCCACTTGGTTATCGCCAAGCTTCTGGCAAAATTTGATGCAATATCGCTGCTCGAGTCATTCTGTGATTTTTGCAGAAAATAACAATGCGACGCGCGCTGCGTATACACTCTCACTCACACGCTGGCTGCACGTGACTGACGCTGTCTGCTGAAGGGAAAAAAGCCACATATGCGCATGAAGGTCCCCTCCACCTCCCTACCACAGCACACCTCCCGTGCTTCATTAGTTTCCGTGGAAAAAAATCATGGATACTTTTTGAACAGGCCATGTACAAGCTGGTGCTAGGGCATAAGCTGATGGTATCACTAGACTGAATGGATGGCTTCACTATCCTGAGTCACCTTGTACTTCTGACAATGAAAATACACATATTACTGTTGATACCAAACAAGCAGGGTAATGGCATATTACATAAATAACAAGATCATTAAACATAACTTCTGCCATACACAGTTGTGCAAATTATCGCATTAATCCAAACTTGTGTACATGTTACATTAACCCTGGGTGCAACAGCTGATTTTAATGGCTAAAAACAGAACTACTATTGACTTGCTGTCCCTTGGGTAACAATCATATGTTTGTAGACATAACATTACTAATTTCTACAGCAGTTGCACACAATCAGACAATTACAACTGTTAAGAAAGTCTCTCAGTAACAAAGTTGCCAATTTTGGGTTTCACTTTCAGCAGAAACATAGCCATTACCTACCATAACATGAGTTTATATTGGTGTTTTTAGCTTGCCCCAGTGAATGTCTTGGATTGTGTAATACTGATATTGAATTGATGATGCAATGTCAACACTCATTTTGACAACACGAATGTGTAACTGAGCAATGATTACTTTCCATTGCAGGGAGGAAGTTTCTAGTATGTACGGCTGGCAAATCAAGACTGTTATCATATTTAAATACACACTGTACATTATATGCTATAACTGTTGACTGGATTAATATATTTTCAAATTAAACTCCAATAAATGAAATATGCTAGTTGAAGGCACATTTATAAAAGTAAGATTTACCTTCCTTCTAATCAGCAAACAGCCTTCAAATAATGTAAACTGTAAGGAAGGAATTTATGTGGCAATTGGATGGATGAGAATAAATTTTATACAGGGCAAAAAAAGTAAAGTACTTTGCAGAAGCACAAATAGTAGATTCAAACTACCCAGCTTCTTGAGTCAGTTTCAATGTGAGTAAAAGATACAAAAATAATACAAAGTAAATAAAAAGTACCAGAAGTTCATAAATATAATAACTGACCCTAAACAAACAATCTTGACAAGCTGTTCTGCCTCCCACCAAGAAACAAAAACACACATGCCAAAAACAACAATTACACAATGACCATTTTTCAGTGACTGCAATAAAGAGGGTCTGTATTTTTGCCAGTCACGTACTTTCAACTTTTCTATGAGAATGATTATAATACGCTTAATCCCTCCACACACACCATAATTACTGTATTTGTGTGCAACTTTTAAGCTCAAGCATGAGCTTAGTATCAGATGGCTGATTTTTCCACATTCAAAACTGCAGTAAAAACCTAATTCTTCTACTAAATGTCTGAAACTAAAATTTCTGATATACAGCAGAATATAGTATTTGTTCTTGTATCTTGTTGTAGTCAGTAGGTAGCATTCACAATGCAGACAGTACAATCTACATAATACACAAAAAGAAATCTTCCTGAATGTCAATATTTCAAAGTGCAGTAACATATGACTAGATAACATTTCCTCTTGGGCAAAAAGATCGGGCTGTTGTGCTAGTGAGATTAATTTCCAGACAAGTAGCTATGAACACTGCGAAATATATGAAGAAAATGAAAAATGTCACAGAAATACAATGTTTCATACAAACAATGTTTGTTTTCATCAATGCGAAAGGCCTCCAAACATAGTGGATAACTGCTAAGAAAGGACTTTGTACTCACCAACAGATGAGGAATGAGGATACTGAGAACTCACTAATGAAACTGTTCTGCCTGAAGACTCATGTTCATTTGGCAGCCTTCCAAGAAGATGCCACAAGCAGAATGTTGTGGAAGTCCTGCCTGGGCTGATCAGCACACAAACTTGACAGACTTATTCTTTAGTTGGTTGACATGCTATTCCCTCATGATTATGCATATGCATATACTTGAATTCCTGATGGATGATGATTGCTTCCCCATTCGCCAGCCAAATATAACAAACTGAGTGGATGGTTGTAAGTCATACAGACCACAGGATGATACAGAAATGAAATGAGAGCAGTGCAACTGAAAAGAATTTCTAAGGTTGTGATGAACTCAGAAGAGGATGCCAACAACTTTGCAGCAGATCCAAACCATGTTTCTGTTTTAAGTCTTCATAGAATCTTGGCTCGATGAATGCATTTATAAACCATCCGTTTCTTCTGTGTAGCTTGTATAGTGGGGCGGAGGTTAACAGTATTCCATGAACTCAGATCAGTTTATACATTACTGATTGTAACACCACTTACAAGAACTATGAAAGAATCATTCACATATTTCAATAAAAAGTGACGTCCCTTATGCAGCACAATTCCAACACACCGCGTAGATTTTATCAAACATTACGTTGTAACTTCTTTTACAACACATATAAAATGTACCATACAAACAGCTGACACATACTATGCAATTTAATATCCACAATTAAATACTCATCTTGAAATACCGGTTATTCATCAGATGTTGCTCTAAATATTCTTCAGCCACTGATCCTCTCTTCTAAGTATAATGAAATTTCCAGCATCTTCAAACCACAACTGTGAAGGTGTATATGCATCACTTCCCTTCCTGTCTTCTATTACAGTGTTCATCAAGTGCAGATTATCACCAGTCACAAATAAGGCCAATCCCCAAATGCATATGTGAGTACAGTACTGCGTAGAATGCTGTCTTCAACGAACATGAAAGATTCTCGGAATACAATTTGGAATGCCAATCAATAACGTACGGTCTTGATGCCGAAGCCAGATGGAATGTGTGTCTTGACCAGACGCCCATTTCTCATACACTGCTATGATCCAGTCAAAGCAGAAATGACTGCTTCCTTCATTCTTCATTTCTTCACTGACAGTTCTATACCAAAAATACCTCTTCTCCCAGGATAAAAATACCAACATTCTCTAAACAACTATTCAATATTCTTGTTTGGTTATACCGTGCTATAAACTGCAGTTCAATGCAATCGATTAGCTGCAAGATTCAAAGAAATTCAAACTTCTGAATATTATTCATAATAGTTTCTTTCTTCATAAGCATCTTCAGACACAGTATCTTCAGGAACAGTGTACCACAACATAAACTGAATTAATTAGTACACTATTTACAATTATAACATTGCTGTATCCTTTTTAACAACCATTACTTTGTTCCACAGGCAGCCACAAGAGTCTTCAGCAATATACAACTGAGCAATTATGAACTGTTTCAGGTGTGTTATTTCTTGAAAAATATCTTACAAAACCAGCATTACCAAGGGTTCTTCTGCTTATACTCCATCTCTTCATGGTTCAGTTCTTCTCAATCATGTATATATCAAAAGGCCGTAACAATACTGAATTCATGACATATACTTTCAAATTCAGTGCCAATATAATTACAAACCAGAAAATTGGCACTACTACATTTCGTACAGTGTAATATGTATTCTGGTCATAATCAAAAATTGCTTTTCCTTATTTTGCATTTAACACAAAACCAGAATTTCTGATCCTTCAAGAAATTAATCTATATATATTTCATGGTAAAATGGTCCTTCAAACCCATTCACAGCACGCACTGGGTAATAAAAAATCTGAAACTATTGTTGGGCAACAACCTAAATCTGTTCTGCAAGCAGCACTGTTGAATAATGGAGATCTTCTCCTGGAAACCAGGTCTAACTAGTAACGAACACAACCTTTCATTTCAACATTTAAAACCTTCTACATCTTCCACCCCACTAGCCATTGGAAAAATGGTAAGACTGGATAGATTCCCAAGAAGAAACAATACACATGTGAACAGACACCAGGCAGGCCAAACTAGTTGGCAGCAATGGGTGCATGAGCAGTGTCCTGGCTGGCACATGGACAGAGGCGACCACACAACTGCTGGTGTGGGGAACGAAATGGGTTTCCATGTAGTTGTTCAGCGAAGTGGGAACCTTGTATTTCACGTCTGTAACCCAGAAAACCTTCCAGCCTGCCCGTAAGTTGCAAGTTGATCCCCCAGCCAGCGGTGCTAGGAGACTTGGATACTAACCTTCGAGGACAAACTTCCTTCCAGCTTTCTGCGTTTCACATCTGTAACAATGAAAGCAAAGCTACATTTACAAAACTAATACACACAAACCAAGTTCCTTACAGCTTGTTTTACGTTCCTCCTGGACATGATAAATGCTAAATGACACATGTAATAAATCAACATCAAAAACTGCTCCCTTCACCAGTACCAAAGGCAGTGGAGTAGAAAATGATCATCACCCACTGCTGACAGAAAATTTACAGGCAGGATATTAATTTACTGAAAATGCAGATGACTCAAAGAAAGCAAGTTGGTTTGAAATATGTAGGTGGAGTTATTAAATGAAGATACAATGTGCCAATGTGAAAACAGGTGACTAGGATGTGATATGGGAAAGTTGGGTATTTGAATGAACAGTGTGGGCAGCCAGTCAATTTTAAATGTTTCTGACCTGTGAACCTCCATTGGTAAAGTAAATTACCATTTAACCCTTTAACGCCGAACGACTTCTGAAGACATCGCGCAGTGAGCCCTTTAAAAAGCCGAACGACTTATACTGACGCCGCAAACAGTGTGTCGAAGTTTGGAGGAATTTTGTTCACTCCTTTTTGGTTAAGTGCTGTAGCTTGCTATGCTTCAGGACCCGTGAAGGTCAGGCTTTCATTCAGGAGCCAGAATGTACCCCCTCCACCTCCTAAACCCCTTCACAAACACCGATATATACATCGACACCTAGTAACTGCACATTTTTCCCAGCTGACTAAACAGTTGTGTCACTGCGTGCTCTATCACTTGCTCTGAGGTTCACTGTGGGTTGAAATATCAACACTGGCCTATGAAGTGAAAATGCCTTCTTGACCAGAAAGGTTGTCAGTGGTGTACTGTACCCATATAATTCAGACAAAAGTAATGCTCAAAAATCGGAGATACCCACAAATATCGACGTTTACAGCTATAGGAAGGCCCACAGACCTGCCTCTTGTAGTGCTGGGGTAATCTTTAGGGGTTGTGGGGTAGTAAAATGCAACACAAAGCCGTCAATCTACTAAGGGCATCCTCGAATACTGGGAATTTCATACGCAGTTACATAGTAGCTTTCTCTCTGTTTGGCTCTCACTGTGAAAGACATTCGTATCTTTAGAGGTTTATCGGTTGCTCTGGGGTATACTGTGAGTTGAAATATCAACACTGGCCTATGAGGCAAACTCTAGTTGATGGCCAGAAAGGTTGTCAGTGGTGTACTGTACCCATATAATTCAGACAAAACCTATGCTCAAAAATCAGAAATATCCACACAGATTGATGTTTACAGCTACAGTATGACCCACAGACATGCCTCATGTAGTGCTGGGGTAATCTGTAGGGGTTGTGGGGTAGTAACATGCAACATAAAGCCGTCAATCTAGTAACAACGTCTTGGGCACCCTTGAATATAGTAACAACGTCTTGGGCACCCTCGAATAGGTGGAATTTTATAGAGGAGTCACGTCCTAGCTTTAGATCAGTTTTGCTGTCACTGTAGAAGACGTTCATATCTGACTGGTATTATGTTTCTGCAACTGTGCCGAGTCATACACAGTAGTCTAAACAAGGCAGACGATTGTGGGTATCGAGGAATGGCCGGAAAAAAATAAATAAAACTTGAGGAGGAAGCCGACAAATGAAATTCTCATTGCTGACACCAACTGCGGGAATCAGGTGCGGAGGCTAGCGATATGGAAAATTATTTTTAGGAGGAAGAATGAGAGGAACAAAAATAGCAGCGGCAGCAAGCCTCAGCAGAAGTCGCCACAGCAAACAATGGCCAGCGAAATCACCAACTCATCTGCTCTGCTCTCTGTGTTCTTCTCACGGCCAAAGAAAGGGCAGACAGTGCGCCAGATATGACGTGGGTCTGTGCGTGGTGCCTTGTTTCGCGAAATATCGCACAAAAGTAAATTTGTAATATTTCACCCTCTTTGTGAATACTGTGTGTCTTGATAAAACAGTGATCCAAGGTGCCACAGACCTTATGCAACAGCCAGAATTATGTGCGTAATGAACTATTTACACAACATTTTATAAAATACGTGCGATTCACAGGCCTAAATTTATTATAAAAATATGTGAACATTTTTCCCCAGATTAACCAATTCATAAGCAGAGTGCAAAATTTTATTTCATTAATTTTGAAGGAAAAGTCTATGAGATATGATTTTTTTTCTAAGAGTAAGCATTAAAATTTAAAATCCCCAGTAAAAAGTCCCGGCAGGCAGGGCTGCTCGGAGGGATTTAATTCCGGCGTCAAAGGGTTAAGATACACTGATGATGAAATTATGACTACCAGAACATAAAACTGCCAACTTATAATTAATGTCATAATAAAATGAATAAAATAATCATAACCCCAATAATTAATATAAAAGAGGACTACCAATCAGTATTAAGCACATATAAAATATAATAGAACCAGACCGTCATAACACTTCAATTTTTAGTGGCAGGAAACGAATCAAATTTTGCGGAAGAAAGATCAACTAAATCAAAAGAAAATTACTTTAATTATAGGAAAATACAAACTCAACTAACGTAAATTAGTGATCTGCATTGTGTAACATTTATTGTAAGCTTACCTCTGTCGACCTCGGGCGGCTCTTGGCTGCGCCTATGGCCCGAACCTGAACTGCTATTGGAGAGGCTGCTGAGGTCCCTGTCTCTGTCCCGGTCATCATGTGTTGGCTCCCGTGAGTAGTAGTGGCTGCTACGGTCATTTCCCCCTCCACTGCTACCACCATAATACCGCTCACCACTTCCACCACTGCCGAAACGCTGCTGTAACACCTGTTCTTCCTTCACGCTTGGGCTCGGCATTTCCAGGTAACGGTCATCCTGCAATATATCCGTATTTGTAGCAGCTGCACAGTGTGCATACACAAACTGCGTTATGTGTAATCACATTTAAAAAAAACATTTAATTGTATAATAGAAACCAACAAAATGCACCTGTGTTAAATTAATATTTTAATTTTTACAATGTCTTCTACGTGTTTTGAACCCGAGTGTTTGTCTTCCTGAAGATGAACCTTCAGGTTTGAAACACCTAGTAGACATATTAAATATTAAAATATTGGTTTAACAAAGGTGTATTTAGTTGGTTTATATTATACAATTATATTACAATGCAAGGTACAAAAAACAAGATAGCATTTACTTACTCTGTAAGACCTTTCTTCTCTTTGCAATGCCCTCTCCTCTCTCTGGGTAGCTTTTTCCTCCTTCTTCTCCTTGGAACGTTTCTCCCTTTCTCCCTCTTCTCTCCTCTCTTCCTTCTTTATCATCTTCTCCTTGGCTTCATAATCTTTGTCTTTGTTTTTTTCTTTTTCAGATTTCTCTTTATTAGACCTAAAAAGAAATGTCATGTAAAGATCATTGTATGTTTTGATACCACTTGTATTTAGGTTCATAAAAGACATGTGGCGTGTGTGGCTGAGAGTGAAATTTATCTTCATGTTTACACAAATATTTGCTCTAAAAATTTTGCATACAGCAAGAACAGATTCATGGCGTGTATAGGAAAACACTTTATCTTTTTCAAATTTTACACCTTGTTGCAGTTCCACCACATCATTATCAGCAGCAGAGAACACATACAGTACTTTTTAAGATGACCCCATAAACAAAAACCCTGCAGGTGGTGTCATTTCAGAACACTTTGTACATGCTTGTGGGTACACATGGGTAAAATTTCAACTAAGACACATAAGCACACTCTTTAAAATGAAAACATTCTCTTTGGTAATATAATGAGGCTCAAATACTGTGGATGTCCAAGTGCAAGAAGCAAACTAATTTTGTAAACCAGTAAGCAGAAGTTCAAATAATCATATATACTGATGGGCTTTGTTTCTGTCAACTGCATCATGGCTGGACAAAAGTAAAAGTGATTTAAATGTGAACACATAGATAAACAAACATATTACAGTCCCTCCAAAGTCTCTGAAGTCACAAATGAATTTACAGTTTGGTAAGCAGGACTTTATACAGCTTTTCAAGCACTGTCAGTGATTACTGGTGCCAACATTGAAACATACCCTGATAAGACATCACGTTTGCTTTCAGAAGTACTGGTCACATTAGCAACAGCAGATTTGGATGCACTGGTTGATTTGCTACTTGAAAGCTCTCCTACAACCGTTGTCTGTTGCTGCTGTTGCCGGCTTGCACTTTTGCGTTCACTTCTTTCCTTATTGGTCTCACGCACGGTTCCTGCTTCCTTTGTTTTCTCTACTGAACGTTCTTTCTCTTGCTTAATTTCTCCATTCACTTGCTTTGTGGCAGCAGCTGCTGCTGGGTTAATGTTCAGATCCTGTTTTACTGATCCACTATCTTGAGACTTTGAAGGCTAGAACATGAGGAAAGAAATTTATTGCAGAACAGTTAGGATTTTTTTCCTGATTTTCCTGAACACTCAAGTGAAATTCAAATGCTATAAGACCTCAAAGAGTTCTGGACCCTCTCCTAAGTCATTTCATTTCCCATCTTTCCATCTTCTCTTAAGCTCCAATTAAATATTCACGCGCGTCAGTTATTAGTTTACCCTGTGGTAAGCTATCTTTACACATGTCCCTATCTGTTCCTTGCTTGTTATAAATATGAATGATAATGGCTGAACCATGGTGCATAGAAATCCTGTTAATTGCATGTTTGGCCAAAATCCTGGATCAGTGGAAGAATCATCAGGGCCATAACAAAGGAGGTAAATTATGTAGAAACAATGCAAATTCCATTACTACAAATACATGGTAGTACTACATTACAGTAAAAGTAACCACCAGTGCTACATATTAGCGCAGGATGAGCTTCCGTGTATGTAACAAAAAACAGCTGATGTGAGAGACCAATTCCTATGAGATTGGACATTGTTAACCACCCGAACAGCAAACTCCTTTTGACACTAAAGCCACATGCAAAATTACCTTATCGCTCACTTGATGGAAATCATTTTCTCGGATCATGGAGGCTGATTTTGCCTTCAGCTGACCGCTGTAACTTGTCGCCAGAGTAAATAAATCCTGCCTCTGGTTCTTCTCCTCCTCACGAACCTGAAAGCGGACACATAAAACCTCAAAATTTTGTTCACATTATAAGTGCCCTTATAAATCTTATATTTACTAACAAAGTAACATCAAGTCTTCCCGCGATATTGTTAGATCTGATATTCTGCCAGTGGGGTTGTGGCAATCCACATTTGTTTCAAATTTAAATAATTTAATACAGTTAATAACATGACTATTTTGTATATTTATTGCATCTAAATTACTTTATTTTGAGCCATGTTTTCATACCGATCAAGCAGAAGTGCAGATATGCCACATTTATTTTGTTCCTAAGCAAGGCTGTTATATGTCAAATGTTGTGGGTGTAGATGTTGAAGGTTGTAAGTTCACTGCATAAATTTTCAGATTTATAAAGTCAGAGAAGTGTTGTCAAAAAATATTTCAATAAACAATTAGTTATAAACCATGGGTGTGTCTTCTATTTATAGAGAATAATCAATGTTACTTGTCACATACATTCCTTGAGATAAAGACAGCTCATGTAATAAGCTTGCTGGACATGATACAAAGTGTAAAAAATTAAGCCAGGGCCCTTTAGTGTTGATAAAGATTGCCATCCACAGGAATAGGATTAACATGTTAAGTATCAATTACTTACCACTCTAAATGGTGTTATCCCAGATGACTAGAAAATTCTTACTACTGATAAATTTGCAATGTCAACTACTCCTTACAGTCTAAAAATGAAGGGTTTTTAAATCTTCTGGTAACAGGGTGTTGGCTGACAGATTTTAATTTGGGCATAACTAGTTTGTCAAAAAGGAAAATGGCCTTTGAAATCTCAAACTGACTAGACAATGACAAATGACAACCACATTTTAATTTGGGGATAATGGTGTTCATATTAAATAAGTGCAACACTCAGCCAGCCAGAATGTGCACATTCACAGTTACAATAATACAACACATGGCTGATAATGGTTAATAAACCATAAGCCAGAAAAACTGTGACAACAGGATTTTCTTGGCATCCAAAACTGGTGCAGACAGAGCATTACCGGCATGCAAAACAACATTATGGACAGATTTTTGGATGTATATTACCTTCTCTATCTTCCGCTCAATGATCTGACTCAGTTTAGCCAGCACTGGGAAATGTGGAAGAATCTTAATGAGAATAATAAGTGAATTCCGAATCTGGACATAATCCTTTGAGTCAAGGCAGACAACCATAGCCTTTGTGATTTTGTAATGCCACTTATGGCAAACATGTCGGTAGTTCTCATATCCAACATGGTCATTTGCCTCTGAGAACTGGTTGCTCACACGGAACTTGGTTACAAATCCTGGATAGTTGGAGCACTCCTGTAACAAGAGTTATGGTATTATGGTATGAAGCACAGCAGTATGACAAGCATGGGGAAAAGAAAAAAGAAGGGGGAGGGGGAAGAAAAGGGGGGAAAATTTTGAATTTATATTTTCTCAAATTCTACACTTTGCTTTGTTTATTGAACATCTTGCGTGCACAGCTCACAAAGTGACGACTGGGAGGTTGACAGGAAACGATAAATAGACAAAGAATGCGAGATGACCATGGTCTATGTGGGATTTGTGACTGTCACAGCAGTGACCATGAAGATAACTGTCTTCTGTGATGTGATATCACAGGCAAGTACTGATGTTTCACACAACTGCTGTCTTGATATTCTTCTCCATCTCACGTTGTCTTCGACATGGAATAAGGACATCACCTTGACTTGCAAGGATAATTCAGGTTCTTCAAAAGAACATAGACATATGTAATGTATGTTCAATTACATAGTAATTTCTGGTCATATACGCTGCCTTGCAAGTTGGAGCTTCCAACCACAGCAGCTTGCAGAAGTTCTTTTTGCAGCTCATACTGGCAAGGTAAAATTTTTCCATATAAAAGCCAACACATTTCACAAGTTGTGTGTACTAGTCATTGCCCACCTCATCCCAAAGCTAAGCAAATGGCCAGGCATTCACTGGCCAGTCTCTCAGAGAAATGGCATGCATATGCGAGTGTGCGCACAGGTGCACACAAATGAACACATGTATATTTGAATACATAAGTCTAGACTTTAACTACAATGTTAATATTAATTAGCACAACTAACCTTCTCAAAGGTAGCTTTCTCAGAATGCCATCTCATAACAGTTTCCAGCATGGCACAGAGAAACCGACCATAGCGATGAGCCTCATTTTCAGTGCATGAGGTCACTGAATATGTAATATCACAAAAGAGCTGTAAAAGAAGACACATTTCCGTAAGTCGACAATAAAACCTACATTCAAATTTTCTCTTGGCAGTAACAAGTCACGGAACTCTTCAAGGTAGAAGAAATGGAAATCTTGCTGTGGAGAAACAAAGGAATCTTCTTAGCTACTGCAACTGGGTACAGCAAGCAGTAATACTTACCATTGTTTCTTTACCAACACAATCAAGAAACATGTTGACCATTCAAAAGCATGAACATCCACTTCCAAGCGAACGTATGGCGTTCCATGCCATCTGTTGACCACTGTATGTAAGTAAGATAATACTCACCCTGTCGTAGCAAAGCAGTGTGGAGAAGTTGGCTGTCTTGAGACTGTGTATAGTGTGCACAAACTTAGCACAGTATACTGCATCTGTAGCAGTGAAAATACATCTTGGGAACAGGCACAGTTGTAGGAATTGTGTAATAGTCTCATTCTTTGCAGATTTGGCTGATCGTGACAAAAACCAAGAATCCTTTTCCTGTAATTAAAAGTGCATCACCACCTAAGGTTTTTATGTTCCTATGTCAAGTACGAAATATTCATCGAGATGATATGAATATAACGCACAGCTGTCAAGTACTGAAGACCCTCAGAACAGCCAGTGACCAACCAAGACATCCCTGCTCAAGCTAACTTGTTCAGTGCTAATTAACCCTTAGGTGACTAATGTCATATATATATGGAGCACCCATTCTTGATGTTTCTAGATCACACACGACGACGCAGCACAGTCGATAGGACTCCTCTGG
>Ga0268261_10002385_pt1 | contig 13447 bp, 5 predicted proteins | sample TergutNc150P1_FD_190353 | JGI IMG/M metagenome (GOLD analysis project Ga0268261, IMG submission 190353) | Nasutitermes corniger P1 segment gut microbial community from laboratory colony in Florida, USA - Nc150 P1 (SPAdes) (version 2) | ecosystem: Host-associated > Arthropoda: Insects > Digestive... | reverse complement strand
AGTCGCCTAAAGGTTAATAATTTAACCCTTATCCTGCTAACGTGGAGAAAATGGTGAGCTCCTAATAATGCCAGCAAATAACATATGGGATTTAATTCGGCGTTAAAGGGTTAATATTCCGTCACCAGATGTTGCGTCTTCATATTATTATGTGTCCTATTTTCTTTTCCCCCTCTTCGCTAACCTCTTTTCCGTAAACGTGTGTCGCATCAAAGCATTAAGAATTTCCACTCTGTTTACTAGATCTTGCTCTGTTGTCTGTTGACAATGTGATAATATGAGCTGGCGTTTTTCGGCAGGTTCCACTGTATAAGCGCGTGCGCGCGTGAAAACACACACACACACACACACACACACACACCTACACGTATGCACTAATTATATGAGACGTGCACCAATCCCAGGCGCCAGATCGCCATCGCGACAAAATTTTGTGTGCCCAGTGTTTTTGGGTCTTCAGCATGGAACTTGTTTCACGTCAACCTAGTGGCACGAAAAATTTTGAAGTGACTCTTAGATTTCTGGAACATTTTTGCACCCGTACGTTACATAAACATGAATGTGATAAGCGAAGTTTCTTCTTAGACGTATGGCTTTTCAACCTTGTAGAAGTGTACCAAACATTTCAGTGAAACTTTTCGCCTCCGCCCTCAGGCTACATTTATTCTTGATGACGGAGGCAGAATTATTGCCACTATGAGAGTATCAAATTTCGAACACATTATGTACATTACATTTATATATACTATACACACACACACACACACACACACACACACACACACACACACACACACACACACACCTAAACACGATGAATACATATTTTGGCGCTGTGAATTTTTCATAAGAATGAAGCAGAAGTATCCGTTTTTCGCGAGGGTCATACTTGCTTTACTTATCGGTATCACGATTAGTAGCCGGAAGTTTCAACCAGGAATGATAATCAGTTTTAGACACTAGACGTTTAATATTAAGTAGCTGATTAATTAGGAAATTAAACTGTACCTTCGACATTGTAAAAAGACTGTGAATAAGGGCCTGAGTCAAATAAAAAAAATCTACAGCATTATGTACACATCGCTTGAACTTGCCGTTTCTACCTTACATATTTGCAACGGTACAGAGTCAATTTTGTTATGTGTTTATGCGCTCAATGTTAGGTCTTCTGTAGGAAATAGAAGTCTAGATTTATGTATTTGCCTTTAGCTATCAGTAGAGGGATTTACGACTTGGTGTCTTAAATTTCAGGATCTTATTACTATAATCAGTCTCACACAAAAATGTGACATAAACATATGTCCGATTCTCAAGGATTACAGATTAATTATTACCTGAATGTAATAATAATAATAATAATAATAATAATAATAATAATAATAATGAGCTAAAATTTGATATATAAAATTGTTTTGCTGTATTTAAAGTAAATTTCTGAAATTACCATATCAATACAAATCCTCGAATGCCAGTAAACTGAGAGTGTTGCTCGCACCATTACGTGTATATCGGGGTGCAGAAAAATTTTATTTGATACAGAAAAGTCATTTAAACAAATCCAAATGCAGAGCGGACCGCTAACTAAATGTTAACAGTAAAGGTATTATGTTTATGGAGAAAATTTATTTCATTTGTAAAAAATATAGAATTAAAATTATCGTTAATTAATCATTACTACATTTAATACAGCAACTTATTTCATTTAATTTTTAAAGTTACATTTCTTCGAGGAATGGAAGAACGTCAATGAGAAGTTTATGTTTATTGTTTATTAATTGGTAATTAAAAAACACATGAAATTCCTCTATAAAATTACAATTGTATGTCTGAAGCACACTTGCACCTATTATTATTAAAACATTTGTAAAACCGAAAGAGGAGTGGGTAGAAATTTACACTTATTATTTTCTCACTCCTTCCAGTGTAAAGTCTCCAATATATATACTTTTCCAAGCAATACGCACGAATTCCAATACAACTTCAGTATATTTTTTATCAAATGTTACTATAAATGCGAAATTTACCGAACCACTAAAAAGCTGTCCTTTGTTATGATAAATGAAGGTAAGTTAAATTCTTTCAAAAAACTCTCGCGGGCCACAGTTGTATGTCACTGGTTCCTATACTGCGCAGTTTCCAGCATTCAAGGTGCGACAAAGCAAGGCATTTTGTGTTTCAAAATTTTAGGCGTTTTTCACGAAGCTAAAGCAGAAGGCCATATATGTAGGCGAAGTACATTCCTTTGTGACTTAACAGCAGCGACTAAATCTTCTGAAAGGCTTTAATTTTATTCAGCATACCAATTTTAGACAGAAGTAATTAAGGATGCTCGATTTTCCTGAAAATCAGTCACGTGCAGTCGTACTTGACTTGGGGGCGTTGCGTAATTTTTATCCCTGCTCTCTAAACTTATCGAACGATTTAGGTAATTTTCGGCATCAGAGATCTCCACTTTATTGATCGCGTAAATGTATTTTTGTTCACATTTCCCTCATTATTGCTCAATGTGAATAACATTCTGCACCAGAGACGATCATAAAAATTTACTGAATGGTTGTGAGATTCGTGAAAATCAGTTTAGAAAAAGACACATTTTACTTCGGAGGGTACTCGTAAAACAATATTCATTTTTTCTTTCCAAATTTGCTTCCGATTTGGGTAAAACTCTGCAAAGGGGTCAGCAATAATGCTGTCTAACATTTACGTGTTTCGTCAAAATCTAGACAGAGAGGGCCATACTTACCTCATTGGTGTAAATGAAATTACATTTACCTCGGGTATACCATAAAACCGTGTGGTATTATGACAGCTCAGAACTGTGTCACTGAGAACACAACTTGTAATTGTGCTGCAGATACAGCAGAGCTTTCATGTGACTCCATAAACAAGAATATAGCTGACTGGGGTCTGGAGATCTTGGTGGCAAGGTTTGTGGACAAAGACAAACAATCATTCGCCCAGACAAGTGACGCTGGCAGTGCGTTTGCACTGCACACCTAAAATGGGAAAGCGACATCACACTAATTTACGTAGTTAGGAAGTAATAACTGTCAGTCTGTTTCAACAACGCGCATGCGAATTCCAAATTCCTTTCTGCAGACATCCAATGTTCCGTAACCGCAGAGAATCGGACCTATGTTCATGCATTTCTAACTCGGAATGCCCTCTAGAATAAAATGCTGACATTAAGACATAAGGATTACATACCTTTCATATTGGTTTTGTTGAAAGCAGATATAAGAGGTATTAAAGGCCTACTAGAATGGCTTCCAGCGACAACTATAAGCCGTTAAAAAGTTACTCTGGGACACATAAAGAGATGATGACGTCCCCAAATGGAGTATACGAAATTTTTTTACTGTTCTACAAAAATATATGTCTCTAATAATTCGTTAGAAGACCCGGACCAAAAAAACAGTACACATTTAAATGTCCTAACATTTCTTTATGTTATTTGGAACATTCCTCTAACCAAGCAAAATAGTACACCCTTGAATATGAACTGTAGTGGATGGCTGGGCTTCCCACGCGTGGCCTTCAGGTTTCGTCTCTGTGGCCGGTTTGTCCTACCGCATGCATGCGGACATTTGCGGCTGAAGCGGTTGCAAATGGCAACCAGAGCAGGGGCAGAAATTCATGACAAGGTCGGAGGGAGGCAACTCCGCTCGTAGCATGTCGTGTCCCGAAGACTACCAGCAACATCGAGATATTTCATTGGATTTACACAGACACTCCTGAAAATTTACTGCTTCAGATCCTTCTATTAAAGTAGGCATCCGGTTCAAACTTTAGCCATGTATCTACTTCCTCGACCCACAATATTCGTGACTGCCCACAGACCAACCCAGCACTTTAACTGAAAATTGTAATTGGGAGGTACTCTCTTCGACTCTCAACCGTTGCGCAGGTTCTATTGGTCTGAAATATTCTCTCACCATTACTTCCACTTAAAACAGGTCACGGCTGTAAATTAAGTTCACCATGACTAACAGTCCTCATTTCATCTGAAACGACTGGCTTTACAAAGTGCTATTAAATAAAAAAAAACTAAACAACAAGAATAAAGTACCACATCATGGTTTATGCAATAATATCCGCCTACAAAGTAAACTAAAGCGATGAAGACAGTTTGATTTGGGCTGAAACTTGTTAGCCGTACATACATACATCATATATATACGTGGTATATACCCCCCCACACACACAAGTGCTTCTTTAGTCCTTCCTGACGAATCATGGAATCGTAGAAACTTGGAACAGGAAACCAATGCTTTCTGTTATTTGTTTATCTACTTTCCAATACACCGAGCAGACTTTCTGCTTCACGCACAATGCAGCATTGAATGAAGAACCAGGTACGGCAGACAGATGCAAACATTTATTCTTTTATAAGGTGTTGACCTTCTGGAAATATGAACTTCAAGAAGAGACTATGTAATAAAAAAACCCTACTTCTCAGTAAGTGGGTCGGCATACAGTAGCCGGTACAGCGACTCGCTACGGGCTGGACGGCTCGGGGATCGAATCCCCTTGGCGGCGATATATCCGCACCCATCCAGACCGGCCCTGGGCCCACCCATTCACCTGTACAATGGATATCGGGTCTCTTTCCGGAACATACAAGAGAAGAGGCATGGCTTTACCACCCACGCATCTTGTCTCGAGGTTAAAGAAAGAGTATAGATATACCTCTACTCCCTTCTGGGCCCTCAGGGCCTGTTCTTGAAATCTGGGAAACATCAAGTATTTACTGTGTCAATCACACATAACAAATACACACAGTATGTGGGTAAAATGCAACATTTTAAATGGGGTGGTACGTATAGTAACCACTGTTCAAAGGGTTCAGCCGGTCATCGCAGTAACGCAGCCCATCTAGGAGTACATACCATACTAACGGCAAGTTACTCCTTGGTCCTGGGCACCCGCTTCTCCTTCCAGCAAGAATAATTAAGGACGCCATTTTGAAATACAATCAGTGTAGATCTGTGCTGACTGCAGCATAAATTTGAGCCCCCCCCCCCCCCACCTCAACTCAAACTCCCGAGTGGTACTACAGGAGGGATTCATTTCACTACGGCCTGCGAGCAAGAAGTGCCCAAGCGTACGTACTATATGTAATGATTAATAGCACACCTAAACCACACTAGTAGGCGCATGTATGACTTTAATGACCGTACAAATTGGGTAATTATGTTAACGTGCTCCTGAATGATAGAGATTCACATTCTGGAGTCCATATATTGTGGCCTAATGTCATGCATCAGACCAACAAAACTTTGATTCTGCATCAAACCATACGTAAACTGTTATCGCGAAGCTGAAGTAAATGACCAGTAAACAATATCAATTTGCTGTTGTATTAAACAGGTCTGCCGATTCCAGAAGCCGCGCTGTCTAAGGCGGGGGTCTGCGGCCGTTAACTTGCTGGGATTGCTGGTTCGAATTTCGTGGGAGGCATGGATGTCTGTCTTTGCGAGTGTTGTGTTGTCAGGTAGAGGTCTCTGTGTCGGACTGATCACTCGTCTAGAGGACTCCTACCGATTATAGTGTTTCTTAGTGTGATCGTAAAGCTCCGATTATGAGGAGGTCTTGGCCCACTAGGTGCTACTACCCCTGGGAAAAATATTATGCAGGTCCATATTTGACTCCAACGTGAAGACGGACTTGTGTTAATGACAGTCTTTATGTACTTCGGAAGTAAACATAAGAATAATCAGATAATACATTTTAGATCGACATAATTCTTTCCATTTGCTTTCAACTTTATCGTTCATAATGATTCTGCTATTCGACGCTGCATACAGTGCAGCTGAAACATCATTAAAATCATAGCGGTTGGCTTCATATGAACCTGCTGCCTCAATCGTCTAACATGAAGATGGATGGAGTAGATTCCTCTTAAACTCCAGCAATTATCCACCAACTACACGGCGTTACGTCCAAGAAGACGGTGTCTTCATATTCACAACACTGAACACCTTAGATCTTACACCTGTGCATTTTCTTCCTTACAGAGAGAAAACGAGATTTACATCCGCACCAAAAACAATTATGCTCTGTATGGGTTGCATAACACATGTGAGAACAACAGTTTCAAACCCCCTACATGTAAGACACCAACACTTCCTCTTTGCCTTTCTCTCATCTAGATTCCTGGAAACGGGGAAATTGTCACTGTGGACTAAAGCTGGCGACCTCGACTGCGCTCCGTCCAGAAACGCGCAGTGAATAACAAAGAGGATCCCGGCAGAAATTAGCGACTTTTCTTGAAATTAATGAAGCGAATCGCTGTGATGAGAAGACCTACATGTCCGCCTGATCCTTCATCTCGCCAACGATGCTGAATTCACATTCCATGTGCTTAGTCACGCAGAAGTTTCGAGATTTTCACTACCATGATATTTTACTTTTTATATCCCCTGAGTTACGACGGGTAGCTGGATAGAATAGTTTCGGATCAATATAATGCTTCTATCTTCTGGATCACGAAGATGTTCACAATTATAGAGCGAAAGTCATCACAGCTATCATAATGGTGCAATATTGAAGAAATCTTTAGACTGTTCAACACAATCCCGGCAATTTGGGCACAGAGCAGCAAAGTCGTTTAGTTATGTTCGTACAGTTTTCCTGTCTCCGTCCTATGTCCTAACTATTCAACCACCCCTTATGTTATTTAGAACTGGAATTCATTCATTCCCTAATTTTAGTTTCCCTCTGATTAAAATATATTACGTAACACTTCCAAATGCCAAATATATTCGTGATCATACAAACAATTGGCTTAAAATTTAAGTAGACGGTAATAATAATAATAAAGTGACCATTGGTTATATAAAAATCACCAGCTGCGAATTACACATACTTACAGTTGTTATTAATAACTGTCATTTAATCATTATTATTTTAACATGTTTATACACATGTATCTATGTTGCGTGTCATAAATGAACTTCCCCTCAGAGTGTACCCTTCAGAATTTTATTTACTGTACATTATATTACCGAGCAGAAAGTAATCATATGGCGGAGGAGAAAAGGGTGCTTCTGATTATTCGTTTTGTACGTGACCTTGCTATTGCAGATGGGAAATTATAGCTAGAAGCATAAACAATTTAGCAATTTTGTATTTTAATAGTTAGGTAGAAAGTTCAATACGGAATAGTGAAATAAATATCCAGCATCAAACAATTACGACGTGCTGACAATATGTCACCCAGTCTGAAAATCACCAAATTAAGGGCACAATTAATATAGATTTGGAATTCGAAATATCTCAACCAGAATGGGAAATGAAAAGCATTTCAATAAGAGAAAATCCCACAGGCTCTGTGATGGCAGTTCGCAGCTGCGGAGAGGGTATTGTGTTGGAAATAATGGAAATAGAGAAATCAAGCCGGGATTTACACATTAAAATACGACAGCAAACGAAGTTTCTTGGTGTACCACTGACGTGAGTTGTAGTCAATGACAGATACTGATTACACGAGGAGACTAGAGACCCTCACAACAAAATAACGTACTAATGACCGGCCATTAAACCAGCATAATTACGATTTAACAGGCAGCATAACGTGGGCTTAAGCAGGATGGTAACATGTAGACACGCGCTACGAAACTGAGATCCAGTGACATCAACAGTCACAACAGGTTATGCGATTAGAGCCTAACACAGCATGAAGTCAAGAGGCACAACAGCCCTAAAGGTTTTTAACTCGTAACCTCGAAGTCATACGAAATGAATCCGCATAAAACGCTGCATTATGCTGATATTGTAATATCCGTTCAAAAAACTTGCAGGATTCTGGTGATAGCACATAATGAGAGCTGTAACATATTTTGCGCATTATTCATCGTCTCGGGCTAGAAACCTCCAGAAAACGTTTCAGCCTGCAGTTGGGAATGGGAAACGGGAAAAACTAAACTGATGGGTGAGCTAGAAAAAGACATTTACGTGCATAAGTTAATACGTACATACATACATACGTCTATGCACAAACATACATACATTCACGCATACATACACACAGATACATACTTACACACATACATGGATAAATACACAAACACATACATAAAAGCATACATACATACATACATACATACTTACCATACATACATATATACATTCATACACACAAACATACATACATACACGCATACATACACACACAGATACATACTTACACACATACATGGATACATACACAAACACATACATAAAACATACATACATACATACATGCCTACATATATACAGAATACATACAAACATACATACATACCGTAATTCTGGGAGAGTTGCCGTGGTGGAAGAAAAGGTCGCATTTTTGGTTACTGCGTTCTGGTAATCTTCTTTAGATCGCTGCTCATGCGCTTGTCCAGTAAATCTAAAGAAGTGTTGCTGAGTGAACGTAGTGAATATCGGCGCTGTTTTGCAAGAATGACGACTGAATTTATGGGGTAAGTGTATTAATTTTATTCTCGAACTCCATCCTTCCGTTAGTGCTACCTCCCTGAAGATTGTGAAAGACGCCGCAAAAATTAGGGGAGAGATGTCACACTTAAATAATTCCAAACCAGTTCGAAAACATTATGCGTATACATTTCAGAGGGCAAAAAATTATTAGTTATATTTCCCTGTCTTCCAACTAGTTTGAATTGTTGTTTCTAACTTTAAGATAACAGCATAAAACTCGCGGATATTAAGACACCATAAGAAGCACAGGCAGACTATTCGTGCCACTGCATAAAGACTGGCTAGAGACACAGGAATTGAAATAATTTCAATGATGAAATTGAAACTACAGAAAATCACTGCTGTAATAATTTCTGAATAAATTCTGCAAAAAGTGTTGCGTCTCTCCCGGAATTACCCTACGCAGCACTTCAATTAAGAATTTATACACATGTTATGAAATATACGTAATATGCATAATTAAGTCCCGTTTGGAACTATGTTTCTTAAAATCGTCTCAAACGTTCTAGATACTTAATCCAAGGGGATCATACTTTATGTTGTTCATAATTGTGTGTTTATACATACACACTTTAATTTATAAATATATTACAAATACTACGCTGTTATGATATTACTTTGAAAAATATAATATTTATATCACTAACTGGTATTATCTTTGTTGAAAGTATCCGATATTTATCACTATATTTATTTCTGCCTGTCGAAACATTTTGTAATTTCCAACTTACAAACAATATTTCGCATAATTTTTAAGAATACTCGTAACTTCCGTTGCACCAAATTTAATATCCTTAGACAGAAGCAATAAATGCTAAGCATTTAGGATGCAAGTATCTATTTTCCTTAAGTACGCATCGTGTTAATGTGTTAATGGCAAAGAAAACTCCGCAACTGCATCGGAACGCGACGTTACAAAAAGAAGTTTACGTCACTGATTATTACGTCACACTAAAACGAATGTCAATACGCTGTATGTGGCGTCCTTTTTTTATTTGTTACTGTAATAAAATAAGTATAAAGCAAGACGTGTTAAATATGTAAAATGTATATACTTTCGCCGTTATTATTTGCCATACCAAGCTGCATCCTAACCTCAAATTTTGACCCAGTATAAAGCAGAAAATAGTAAATAATATGACTCTATGTTTTACTTTTGTTGTAATTACCCGATATGCAAACCAGAACGTCTTTGCGCCATATTACATTACATCATCTATGTCCTTGCAAGTTCTGTCGTATTTTTTATAATCATCTCGTAATTGGAACGACTGTTGGAAAAAAAAAGGTATGCGCCATGAAATTTGTTCTGATATTCTCCACAAATTTTAATTGAAAATTTTTTCATTCCCAGAAGAAATCAACGAGATACTGTTATAAACTCACAAGGCCTTCATGAAGAGTGTCTAGTATTTTTTTCCGATTTTAACTAAACTTTACTTTTATTGACACAGTTTAATAAACGTTCTCAATATAAAATTTCACGTAGATCTGACCAGTGGAAAACGAGTTGTTTTTTGTGAATTGAAGGACGGACGGACCGACACGCAGGATGAAGCTAATTAATACGAGTATGATGATGTCTTGTTCGTCTTAAGCATGTCGTTGTAAATGTAAACCGAAATAAAGAGTACACAATAAAATTTGATTTGCATACAATCCACTTGATACTTTTCAAATTTTTATGAAGTCTTTTTAACCAAAGTAATATATTTAACCAAAACAGTATATTCACGGGGTGTTCCGAAAGTTATTTCTTACAGGAAACGAGAACAGAGTGTCAGTTTTCCTTTGTACGTTAAGTTTGGTTACTTGCGGTTCGCATAAGCTATTGACCTATATTACGTTCGCAAAGCGCTTTTCAACGAAAATAGTTTCATACAGTCCGTTCCAAAAGTAAATAACAATTCGTACACGCTGTCCACTACACATATTAAATACATGATACCATTCAACTTTAACGATATTAGGTAGGATAACAACAAACATATGGTTATAAGAAAATCCAGCACTCTAAATGTTTACTTAAAATTTTCAAGCCACTCTCAATTTCGTTTCACTTACATAATTAATCTCGCACTATACGTGCAACTAAAATAATGCTACGGTCCGCAGTGCCTTCCAAAATCTCACGGTCACTGGACAGACAATATAAGAACACAGTTCATAATGATACACTTATGTTAATTATTACAGATGTATTTAGTAACGGAAAGAGTTATTTTCTTGTTTCCCGCTCGATTTGTCAACACTAACAAGATAAGTAATGATGCTTGCAGCAGAGCTCTTGTCGAAAATTTAACAGTTTTTCATCCTGTTAAGAAGTTCCTTGCATTTCTAAGAGAGCCTTAGGTATCTCAAATAGTTGGAAGAGACAGTACGTACTTAATGAACAGACTCTGAAGTACGTCGTATACATTAAACAACCGTACAGACGTTCTCTGCTTTCATAAATTTTGAAATTCAAGCTTCATGAAAGTTTTAATAAAGTCCTACACAAAGACAAGGGAGGCAAAAGCAGTTCATTTCTTCACGCTGAATATCTGTAAAATTCTTTTTAATAATAGCTCTTATGTACGGATCTCTTTTCGCCTACGGTTTTCTTGATTTAATTAACCAAATTCCATTAGGTGAAGAGTAACAGTTATGAAAATTTGTACTACATAATCGAATCCTGTATATATGAATTGGTATATCGACGGGCTACTGCATGATCGATAGCGTAACTGAGGCACCACTCTCAGTAGAAGCAGGGGATTATTCTTGTCTCCGCTCTGAGGTGAATTCAACCTCCCATTCACTGGATAGCGGGAACTCATCGCCCCGGCATAAAGCGACTGGGCGTGAAGCTGACTACAATCTCTAATTCAGTGGTTAAAAGGCACGGAGATATAATTAAACTCTCTAGATATCTCTTTGGTACGGTGCTGAATAAAAACAGGAAAAACCTTCTTCTTAAGTTTTGACCATTATGTAATTTTATCCAATTATTGATATAATTTTCCCTAGTTTAAAAAAATACGACTAAGTCAACAGACAGGTCATATTTAAGCTCTTTCTTAATACAATATGTTCAAATATTTCTCCACCACACTTATCTTTAAGTACGTACACAAAATACTTTTCCACAAGCATAATATTACGTAAAACATCGGCCGAAATGATTATTTTCTAAGACCTAACAAGGGCCTTTTGTTCAGAAAATACAATGTTTTTAAAAATAACAACTTTACTTTGAAATATGAGGAACGACAAAAGCCCTACACGCATCCTGATACACAGTGTTAACTACGAATAAAGTGAACTGCTCATTATTTCTTCCGTGCCAGCTGCTTGTTCTGATGTATGGGATCTATTTCTCGTGTTGTGACCCCAAGCCCTATGGGCTGTATCGCGCATCTACAAGCCACTTCATGATCCGCTCATTCTCCTCACCTCTCTCAAGTAACAACTTTCAAATACCACTTCGTTTAAAACAGTCAAAATTTCTTTAATTTTAAATATTGAGTATATATAATAGCTGATTCCAGGCACTTTTTAGTAACTTTGCATACAGGATTATGAACACTGAATTTGTAATTACGCTGCGTTGGTTGGGACCACTTAGAAAGTGCATATGATAAATTTAGAACGTCTAATTAGACGAAGAGTTAACATTAAGTATAATTAAGGTAAAGGAGAAGTTCGTGAGACTAATTAAGTACAACTTCATGAAGGCATATGCGAAGTGCAGGTGTAGATGCATGTATGAACCTCCGCACTAGATGCAGGTCAGTAGGCAGCTGCAAGTACCGCTTTAACCCCGTGTAAAAATTTTACCGTACCCTATGAATAGGAGGTTTTATGTCAGAGGCGGTATAAACGCAATGGGAAAGAGAAAAATCTATTGCTCTTGCCACGAATCGGATCCTAATTCGTCGTTCGTCCAGCGTGAGTTCTAGTCATTATACCGAGAAAGCCGTTATGCCTATTCTAAGTCATGAGCTTTTTATGTCTTATCGCGGTTTGTAGATAAGCAGATACTAAATTACATTAGGTTCCAGTGGATGGCATCAATTGATGAGCGGTGATACACTTCAGAAGGTAGAAGCGCATTCATGTATGACAACAACCAATCATAACAGAAAATTGCATTAACGCACTTCCATGCTAAACAATGAAATAAATCAAGGACGAATGCACGGGAAACATCTGAAGGGTGCGGTGGAAAGTAGCTGTCATGGTAAAGGCGCATTCCTGCAGAATCTCTAGGCTGTTTCGCTCTCTTAATACTTAAATCATTTCCGAAAAGCGTTAACCTCACAAAACAAGCTCATGGCCTAAGAGTCAACAGGCAAATGGAAAAACCAGTAAACCGCCTTTTATATCATCAGCAACACACAGGTCCCGACATGTAGGGAAAACGTGTCAAAAAAACTAACAGACCAAGAAAAGGAAGAAACAGATAATACAAATTATCATACAGATTAATGGTATCGGTCGATGTAAAGATAAGTAAAATGATTTAACGTTCATTTTACCATCCACGACATTAAACCAACAAAATGCAAATATGGTTCCTTAGATATTTACATCACACCGAACATTCCTTCCTATTTCGACCCAGAAGTGACCACCAATAGGGAACCAATCCAAAGATACGAATATATAGCTTGAAACCATATTAGCCACCTTAATACGAGGCTGATGTGGTCTAAAAGAGTAAACACTGTACAAATGTAGAAATTACTCTTTAGAAGAATATGTTTGCTGGATTTTGATACATTGGAAATTAATGTTTAAACATTCCATTAAACGCGAGTGTTGTGTGCGCGCGCGCGTATATGCATGCATGCATGCATACATGTATGTATGTATGGATGTATGTATGTATGTATGTATGTATGTATGTATGTATGTATGTATGTATGTATGTATGTATGTATGCATGCATGCATGCATGCATGTATGCATGCATGTATGTATG
>Ga0268261_10002384_pt1 | contig 13452 bp, 9 predicted proteins | sample TergutNc150P1_FD_190353 | JGI IMG/M metagenome (GOLD analysis project Ga0268261, IMG submission 190353) | Nasutitermes corniger P1 segment gut microbial community from laboratory colony in Florida, USA - Nc150 P1 (SPAdes) (version 2) | ecosystem: Host-associated > Arthropoda: Insects > Digestive... | reverse complement strand
TTGTAAGTAATATAGATTCATTTCCTCACACAACATATCAAAGAATGTGTCTCCAAGAAAGAGTCCTGTTACTTGTGATACTTTCGTCGGGTCAGAGGGAATTTGTTTCACCCCTGGGTTTCCGGTAAATGGCCCTAAATTTGGTGTTTTATCTGTTTTTACCCATGTGGAATCTGCCAAATCTAGTGTTTCAGCGTCATCGTCACTTTCGTTTGCACTTTGTTCACTGTCACTGTAACTCGGTAAAGGATGCACAATTTTGTTTTGCCTATTTCCAATAATAGAAGAGTCACTGTCACTGTCAGTGTCATCAGGAACATCAGATAATGTGTCCGCCAACAATTCCGCTGAAATTTCATCTTCTCTAAGATATTTTTCCTCGTAAGAACTACCTCTTTCAGTCATGGGTGTAAAGTGGTTGAAGTCTGAACGCTGACTAAATGCAGAGCGGAGCAACAGAGGAAAATAAAGAGCTGTTTGTTATCTATATTTATCACAGATCATTAATTCGAAGTGAGGTCACGTTTCTATAAACATCCGTCATCAGGACCATTCGGAGACAGGCTCCATGTATTGCGTAATTAAGTGTTATGTGCGTGGAAACCAAGCACGTGTTAAAAACGCAGATTTGCGTCACCCGTCTTCCACAGTTGTAATGTATAGACGCAAATCTGCGTCACCCGTCCTCAATGTGTTAATTCAAGTACCACACAGGTAAACATTCTCTTGCCAGTTACTTAGCCATCTTCTGCTGCTATCAATGACTAGAAAAACTCATATTAGTGTTATTCAAAATTTACCCCTTCATCTTGTGGCATGTAGATGAAGTATGGCTGCTTGCTGCCCTTGCCCTTAGTAGTCTGCCACTCATAAAAGCCATCACACACGATCACACATCGCTGTCCCTTGTTGAATGGCCTCAAATACAGTTTAGAACTTAGCAGACCTTCTAAACGGCAATTGTTTGTTGACAGACCATGTGATTTGCAGTCACCCTAGAGGACAAACAGAAATCACATGAAAAAATATGGAAGATCAACTGGTACTGCTACTGCTACTGCTGATACTGCTGGTATTTATTTACGGTTAAAGTGTCAGCTGCTCCACCTGCTGCACAGCATCAAATGGAAGGATGTGGGCATGCAGTAATCTGGGGTAAAATTGTAACACGAACTGACCTCGGATACTAAACATCCTTTAATTATACCAACTAAACGCACAATGTTTATTCATTACATTCTTACTCTACCGGCCGCAACACAGCAAACTTCACTGTAACAGAACACTAGGTCTTCCTCCTGGTTTTACATCCAATGGACCCAGTCCTCATTGGAAGAAAGAGAGATGAAAATATACTGCCAGGTTAATGCATAACCCACAAAAAACAACAACCAGTCACAGCCTACTGTACACATACGTCTAATATATAGAAGATTATAACCAGAGATTGTCAAGGTTTTTCACAAACTGTACAGTGGTGTCACATCTACGATTTTACCTATTTACTGTATAAAAAGTGTAACACCTGTATATGCACAGTTGTACCTTTTATATTTATGACATAACTACTGTTGACACTGGAGTTAATAGCTACATAACAACATGTGATTCTCAGTAAAGGGCACAGTTCTCAAAGATTGTGAATGTGACACTGAAACATACAGCAGAAATACAATAAATGTATGAAATTAATACACATTGTGCAGTCAGTTGGTAAAATTAAAGGGTGTTTAATAATAACAGAATGCACAGAATGGAACACTTCAAAACACTCTCAGGTACTATCATGGCATGACCTGTCCCAGTGGCCGCATGGTCTAGCGCACAGGTCTGTGGCTGCTCACTTGCTGGGACGGTGGCTTTCAAATACTGCCAATGGTAGGAATGTCTGTCTCTTGTGTGCCATCAGGTAGAGGTCTCTGTGAAGGCTGATCACTCATCCAGAGAGTCCTACCAAGTGTGTCTGAGTGTGATTGTGCAACCTCAGTAAACAGGAGGCCTGGGCCTACTGGACCTATAAAGCTATGAAAAGAGGAAAGACTATCTTAACATAAAGCACTCTCAGGTACTACTCCAGCATCTACCTGGAGGGAGGCACTGAGGGAAGGAACCGAACATCTCAGCCAGTGCAACCAGTTTTCCAGCAAACATTCACACTGGACCCCTCATATAGAAGTCACATTATTTTAGCCAACTTTCTAGGTGCTGAGTTTTGGCCTTCAAGGATCACTTTATAGAGAAAGTGAAAACACAAACTTTGACTCTTAAACATAGATCTAATGATCATTCCACGAAACATGACCTCTCAGTTACAAGTTCCTGATGTGACAGTTAACAAACCATTCAAAGATGGTCCACATTCCTAAAGGGAAAGGATGCTATCTGTAAACTGAGCCCATTATCACCAGCAGGAAAGATAACAAAACCATCCTATGAACCGGTTGTTCTTCTAATGAAAGTACTGCCAGTGACTAGTTAATTCAGTGAGGTGTTAGTAACTTTTTACTACAATAATACTCTAACTTTTTAACTCTGATGTTCACTTCATTCCAAAATATATTAAGCATGCAAATGCTATACAACATAACAACTTGACTAAAATCAATACAGCTATATTCCCAGAAACTGAAGATTCAGGAGGGGGAGGGGGGAAGGACATTTCACTGTCAGGGTCATCTTACCTTCATGTAAATATGGTAATTCAATATATGTGTCTGTCACGATTTGTGTCACAGAAAATAATAATAGTGGACAACTGTTAATACAAAACCCAAACTAGCATCTTTAGTGCCACAACTAGCATAGAGGACAATCCCACTGATTGTGAAAAACAGAACAGTTGACTGTAACGACACCATGGGGGTACAGACAGAACACAAACTATTTTCTGAGAGAGCACAATAATGATCTGAAAGGGGTTTAGTACATAAAATACAAAGAGAGTCAACAAATCTAGCAAATATCAGGCGCTTTTGACAACAGTCATAAATCATAATTGTATGTACACGGAAACTCAAAGCAGTGCACAAAGGATTTCAGTGAATATCCTACACAAAAGGGATTATACTGCAAACATACACAGAGATGAGTATTAAAATTCCTGATATGCAATGTGTGAGAGTGCAGACTGGATACAACTGGCTCAATTTTATGGCTACCTGAGGATCTCCTCACTTCTCAAGAAGGACTCTGCTCAACAGAGGTAGTCGGGTAAGAGCAAAAAAAAAAAAAAAAAAAAAGCCTGCATGTGACAACCACACAAATATAAAAACATGCATTAATACAGTATCTCTCTCTTATCACACCTCAGAGTATGGAGGGTGCCACAGGATGCCCAGGCAGACACAGGTTTCCTACATGATAAACCTGCAGTTCTCAGGAACAAGATAAATGAAACATCTTGTATTTCAAAAGTACCCCAACTACTGCACATTCTTAAAACTCTGACCTTATGCCATTTTGGTATCATGCCCCACATCATAGGCTGCAGCATTCTCTCAGATTCACAACTGAAATGTGAGCCAGACACAAGGACTGGTGTCACATCTGTTGGGGCAATGTTATGTGATGGTATGTACTGCTGCCTGTTCTTGGCATTGCTGGTCCACTGTGGTAAAATGTATGTGCCAGAGTTTTTAACGCGATAACTGCAAGCCTTCTGCACATCTTCTGCACACAGGGAACTGCAAGACAAAGAGCAAGTATAGGAATACTGTCTTTAACTAATGTGTCCTTCACCACACACTAGTATAATTCATCAATAAAGACCAAGACAGGACACAAAACGTTATGTAGAACATCACGTTTCATATTCACCAGACATGCTATCCCTCACAAAGCCACAGTTTGCTTGAAGCATGTTGGAGGATACTGCAGTTGCATTTCGGGTACTGCATGGTCTGTACTACAAAGTTACATGTTTACCAGTTTTTATTAAATTATTTAGAATAATACATCAACCAAGTGTAGAGGTTATCCACCAATGTAATCTGTCATCACAGGTAAGTAGCCTGCTACCGAATGGTTGAAAGCTGTCCGCAGGGCCACTAGAAGGTGGGGACTGGGTCCAGGAAAACGAACCGCAAGATGTCCAGTTCATTTCGTATGGGAATTTCGAGAGAGGGGAGGAATTATGCTAGCGAAGTATGACAAAGCATCAAAACCAATACGCAATCGGCATGGAACCAGGCTTAACGACTAATGACTTCATTTGGAAGCCAGTCGCTTATTAGGACATATCACCATTAACATCAGCTCTTATTTCATGAATGCAATATCAAAGAGTTATCACATCTACACACCACGCTGTTCTCCCGCACATTTCTTAACTGTTGCTATTACAATCCGTCACAAAAAATAACAACGGTTACGTAAGAATAAACACACTACTTCGGCACGTGCGACAACAATGACGCCCCCTTCCCCTCCGACGGGGTACCATACACACTGAACCGTGGAACAGGTATCCGCGCTGAAAGCTATTCCGTGATATTGACCACGGAGCGCGGATAACTTGCTGGTGGAGAGTATTTGGTGGCGAACGCCTGCAGCTGCAAATACGATGAAGCGGCAATCCGTACACACACCCCAGCACCACACACGGGAGATAACTAGAACTATCGCCGCCAAGTTGTCCCACATTCTTAGGTACAGCCACTCTCTATTTCCTACAACTCGTGCGTCACCACGTGAGCATTGCGCTTTACGTCACTTTCACTAAGGATGACATTCAGAGGGAGAAAACAAATGAAAGAACGTAGTACCCCATAATGATGAGATCCGAAGCGTATGCTGTTAACGGTATGAATATTGCAAGATTTCAGGCTTGAAGCGTATGCTGTTGACGGTATGAATATTGCAAGATTTCAGGCTTGAAGTGTGGTATAGTTGTACTGGCTAGTCTGAGACGAGACCTTTCGAGACAACGTATCGGTTCCATCTTTAAGGGTAAAGCAGCCCCTGGCACTTATAATTCCGGTAATGGGGGCAAATCCAGCGTCAACACGCACATGCACAAGTATTTTCCACTGCCTTTTTGCTAGTGGCTCTTGTCACCATCATCAGAACACAAATATGGTAGTATCAGTGCTGTTTGTAGTCTCATCCGTATGTTATTGAACTGGTTTGTACTGCTTTAGTCTTCTAGTAAATTTTGTCCTCTGGAATGTAATATCTTTCAGTTAGTATCTGCTCTCTTGCATTCTCTTCCACTTAAATCCAATTTCCTCAAAACATGTTAACTTTACATACTTCTGTGAAGTACAATGATGTGGGCAGTTTTCACATTCTTTACTGTGGATCTTTCACGTTCATTTATAGCAAATCTATGAATGAATCTACAAATCACATCATTAAAATTATGAACAAATATGACTGATCTGTTCCTGTTGTGTGTAAATTGACATATTAACACTTCTTTTTGATTATGTATATCTTTTTCACTGATGTCACATACGATGTGATATATGCCTTACCTGCTACTGAAATCCTGGCTGAAATTTGAATTACTTCATTTGCTTCACCACAATAATGGAATTTGAATGCCTTCATTCACTGCAGGCACTGTAAATGCATGCAACTATGCACATTACTGAGAATTTCTCTTTTTAGCTTGGCTATAGAAAGTTTTAGACTAAACAAGTGCAATATTTGTGAAGGTGGAGAGTCCTCTTCTGCCTGCCACAACAGAGAGGAGGTAGGGTGGGCCCCAAAGCCTGTCCAAATGCCATGCCAATGTAAAAAGCCTATGCCAACAAAAATAAAATGTTTTATGGCCATGAAGTGTTCCCACATCATAATAAAACTATGTGTTCATGGCACACATATTTCTATTAATACCGAAAAATTTAATCTAGGGAACAGAGGAAAACAAATTTGATACACAGAGTACGTGAGTCACAATACAGTACACATTTATAATGGTCACAAAAAAAAAAAAAAAAAAAAAAAAAACATATATACACTTATGTAAGTGTCCAATAATGTGTCACTTTCTCTCCCTTTGACATTGATAAAGACTGAGGCCTGTCAAATGTCAGTGTAATTTCTTGCACCTTCTTCTTCAATTCCTCTTCAAAAATCTGTAACAAGGGATACATAAAATATACAGCAGGCAATTCAACAATCTGTTATCCTTGTGACAGAGGTCAAAATGTATATATGTGTGCACCTAGGACAGTCTCAATGTTCCTAACTAATGGGGAATGATAAAAAAAATCACAAACATCAGAATACATTGTCATTGTAAATGCCTACTTGGTTCCAAGAACTTATTAAACACCAGTAATAAAAATATAAGGTAAGTTCAAAGAAATTACAAAGCACAGGTAGTTTTTAATGAAATACAAACACTTTCTGGCAGCATAAAATACATTACAAACTGAAGGAGACTTCCATGCCATCAAGTACAAAAGCAATCAACCTGACTTAATGGAAGTCGAAGCTTGACTACTCCGACAGTGATCCATGCCCAGACGGACACTGGTCACCTAACACTTCATTAGAACCAGTCACAAAAATAGAACAAAGGTATTGCAATGGGCAATTGTGAAAGGTTGAAATGGCAATATTGCAGTTCCTGAACAGCAAGCCTACTGAATGCACAGAAATGTGAAGTGAATGCCAGCACAGGAGACAGTATTCTGCAGGGAAGATCAGACATAAATGTGAAGTGAATGCCAGCACAGGAGACAGTATTCTGCAGGGAAGATCAGACATAAATGTGAAGTGAATGCCAGCACAGGAGACAGTATTCTGCAGGGAAGATCAGACATAAATGCAACATCTTTTCAGATACTGAAGTACAGATAAATTTATGTGTTTATGGGTCATCCTTAGTGTTGGAAATATGCAGTACATAAAGCATTGAATTCTTACCATTTTATATACTAGCTGTACACTAAGTAACTAATCCACTGGAACAGAGTCCTTCTTGAGAAGCTAACAGTTACTCACCTAGTCAAGAAACTCTCCACACTTTATGGTACCCAAAGGGTCATTACTACACTCACAAGCAAGTGACACCTGTCTCTGTCCACAGCCAGATCAAACCAGTCCATGCCTTCCTACCCTACACCTTCAAGATCCATCTTAATATTATCCTCCCATCTTCCAAGTGGTCTCTATCCCTCAGGTCCCCCACCAAAACCCTGTATGCAACACTCCTGTCTCCAATTTGTGCAACATGCCCTGCCCATCTCATTCTTCTTGATTTGATCACCCTAACAACATTTGGTGAGCAGTACAGATCATTAAACTCCCTCATTATGTAGTCTGCTCCACTCCCCAGTTACATCTCTCTTGAACCTAACACCCAATTCTTGAACACCCTCAGCCCTATTCATCCCTCACTGTGAGTAACCAAGTTTCACACTCATACAAGACAAGAGGAAAAACTATTATGTTGTATAGCTTAATCTTTATATACTTGGATAGCAAACTAGAAGACACTAGATTCTGCACCAAATGTTAGCAAGTATCCCCTGACTTCAACCTGCTCTTAATTTCTGCATGAATGGAATACTGATATGTTACAGCTGTTCCCAGTATTTAAACCCTTCCACCCTTTCAAAGGATTTATTACCTATCTGTATATTGTGATTGTGTCCTGCATTCTGGCATCGAGACATGACCACGTAATTAGTCTTATCAGTATTCACTTCTAGACCAGCCTCCTTTCTAGTGACTACTAAAGCGTCTGTGTTTCCCTTCACAGCATGTACACTTCTGCCCAATATATTAATGTCAGCAGAATAACCATAAACTGGTATGTACCATTCATTCCAAGCCCTCCTGGTTTGCCTGAAGACCAGCAGTACTATAAAGCGTACAGTACCATGCACTGCATTCTTCATATTTAAAAAATGTAAATGTAGGGCTGAGATTTTTAATTCCACACACACTTTATTAAACCACATGTGTAAGTTAGTTTTAACTACCTTCCATTTTCCGTTTTTCACAAACATCCACAAGCCCCACTGACACGCTTTTAAATATCACTAATGCACTGCATGGTAATAACCAGCCTTTGAATTCAACAAACACTTTGCCGACAGGTAAAATGCTAACGTATAACAATTAAACATTGTAAGTTCTGGTGCTGCCCATGAAAGTTTTTATAAAGCTGCCCTTGATAATGGCATAACATATGAAACATGTCATCAGAGAAGATGAGATTACAACAAAAGGACACAAAGCATCTTGTGTCCGAAACACTGGTAGAGCAGTTTGGCTTACAATTAACTACGAACTTAGAAACTTTATACAGCTGTTCAAATGCAGTACTTTGGTTGTCTCAAGACCTAATTACAGTAACATGTAGCATTACAACAGTGAAGCACTCAATTTCAGCTACTGTGTCCAGTCATTTTGTATATTGGTTACAAATTCAGCAATAAAAAATTTATGTACTTCATTGTTCTTACTTTTTTAACATTCAGGCAACTGGACTTGCATTTGTGTGGCATCACATCAGCAAAGGTGCAAATTATGTCCTTCTGGAATGCAATGCTGTGTACTACCCAATGTTTTGAAGCACTAGTGCCCCATCTTCAGGGCCAGGCAGAAGATGAAGGCACTACAGGCTTTCAAATCACAGGAACTGAGTATTATTCAGCACTTGCTGTGAGAACCTCACATCTTGCACAAATCATCAGGCATATATGAACTGCAGTAGAGCTGTCAGTCACAGTACAGTGTACTCACATCATCAGCAGAATTCTCGAGGATCCTGCTCATGTCCCACTCAACAGATGGCAGCGGCATGTTAATGAATTTGGCAGCAGTAGCAACACTCGGCAAAATGTGATTCTGCAGTGCCTGGAGTTCCCACAAGGAACTCTCTATCGCCTGACTCTTCAGTGGATCGCGTTCCTCCATGATGTATGGATCTAAGCTTACTAGAAAATAATATCTGATGATTAATGCTCTTGTACAAGATGTATCTTTTATAGCTGACCTGCAAATCACAGCTAACACAGTCAGTCACAGCAGTTGCAGGCCTTTGCATAATACAGCTGCCATGCTCTGCTGACTGATGACAAACATTCTGCATTATACATCCTTAACACACTGTGCCATGGCATAGGAATTCAGTCACTACCTGTCACCATGGACTGGACTGGACTCGATCCCAGGCCAGTCCATGTGATATTTATGGTGGACTTAATGACACTGAGACAGTTCTTTATTTGAGCACTTTCATTTTTCCTGTCAGTATCTCAGTATCACCCTGTCCACGCTCCACACTTATTAGTCTATCACCAATGCTATTAACCTAAGCAAGTCACAGCACTATTAAATGGCACATTTAAATCATCAGAAAGACACTTTTGCATACAATCTCTTCCACAAAAAGTGAGGTACACATGCTTGCTGGTGAGAACAGGTACGTCCTTGGCTGCAATGGCAGGAAGGCAGGTCAGCCTGTGAGCTGTTTACGACCAGGAACCAAAATATTCCAGATAAAATATATTAAGCTGAAGTGCAGTTATGCTAAAAGTCTGTTTTCCGGCCACACAGACTTACGTGTTTGACAGGTACAGTATATTATTGAAGTGTCCTTCTGCAGTCTGCTGTTCAGAGCACCAACAGAGAATGCTGCCTCACTTCAGATGACAGCAATAAGCACATGATTGAAGCAGGACCACAGGTCAGGTTATGCCAGTGCAATTCTGAAGACCTGTTGTCACTCACCCCATCACATCGATGGAACTAATGTTGCCAATATTGTCACATGTAATCACTGTCTGTCTGTCTGTCTGCACAAGTGGTGACATTTGTGATGGAGGCCATGACACAAATCGGCATGGGCTTTATGAAAGTAATCCCACTATTTGCTCTGTACAGTACAACATCCAGCAGCTGTCACAAACTCTTACCTTCACCACCTGTTGGGTGATTAAACAGCCTCTTGAGCCCAGGATGTCGCAACACCAAGTTTCCAATGAACATCAGAATAATGTGGATATCTTGAGGTGGTGCCACTAGTGTCAGGCGGGCCAAGCGCTTTGCAAATGCTGCCACTAAATGCTCTGATAAATGCCTAGTAAAATTGAGAAAATTTGTATCATGTAGAAAAAATGACACAAATTTTGTTCATGGAAACAAAAATGTTTTATAATAACTGTACCTGTCTCTCACTTCTTAATTTATTTTTAACCCATTCACACACTCTGATCAGTATCACTTGCCACTTCATTTAAATTCCTCTGTTAAAAAAAAAATAAGTGAACCAACATTTACATTGAGTTTCATTGCTCAATTTAGAGTACACCAGTAGAAATAACCAACCAGATGCAACCTTGCAATAGAATTTATTATTCCAAAGTTTACTGAAGGCTCAACATGTTTCGAGTGGCACACCGCTCATCATCAGGAGCTCTAAACTGTATTTGCAGCCTCTGGTTTACATACACACGCGGTGCCCGGCTGGGCACCGCGTGTGTCTGTAAACCAGAGGCTGCAAATACAGTTTAGAGCTCCTGATGAGCGGTGTGCCGCTCGAAACATGTTGAGCCTTCAGTAAACTCTGGAATAATAAATTCTATTACAAGGTTGCATCTGGTTGGTTATTTCTACTGATTCATACTACGATGCATGGATCCATGAATATTCAATTTACAGTGAACATTAAAATAACCACCCTCAGCCTCAACACATGTCTTGACAAGTCCGTAAATCAACTGTGTAGCTCAGTATAGTTCATTAAGATTGTCCTTTACATGGACTGCAGCATCCACATTGCAAAATATCAACACATCTCACGTTCTGCACTTTTTGCTGGTACATCAGGTCTTTCTTGAGCCACACAGATAAAAATCTAGGAGCGTGAGGTCTAGAAGGCCAAGGCTGCATATCACCATTTTCAAAATGTGCCAGAATGTGCACAGAAGCCTTCTACATCAAACGATAATGAATATTTCTGAAGATCTATTTGTTTTCTTGCCTCCTCACTCCACTCCACTCCATACTCTGTATATATGGCATCCCAGCTTACACCAGATTCTGTTTTTAATTTAACTGCAGCTGTTGCTTGCCACATAAATGCACTCAAGACTATTTCTCACCATTCTTGCGGCCTATACCTACTATTTTAGCACAAAAAAAAATTCTCAACCAACAGAGTGTAGTGAAAATATACTGTAGCTGTGCCTGGTGACTGTGACCTAAAGACCACGATGTGTCGCAAAGAATGTACCTCCTCAAACAGGGTGGATATGATCTATCACCATGAAGCAAAATTATCTTTTTGAAAAACAATGTTATCAGCAAATTTTATGAAAATAAACATGAACAGTTTTCAAAATTTTCTCACAACTGGCAAGTGCTGACTGGACTTGTAGAACCTCTACTGGACAGGCCCAGTACCTGTGCAATAGCCCAACCCCAAAAGCTGGCCCATTAAATCTGACATCTGCTAACTAACAGTCTCTTAAATCCAATGTCTACTCGGGATGCTTTGTATTTCCAGCCTTTCATGGACCGGGGGGGGGGGGCATAGTGTAGATCCCAGGGCAACCCCATGTACAGCTACAGGTTACATGATTCTCACACAAGGGGGATGTAAATTATCCGAAAACATATTCTAAATTTCAAAAACGCTATAATTGGACTGCTCAACTGTGTCCATGGGGCATCATTTTGACTGCAATCACATCCATTACGTACCAAAGCAAAGTGTCCACACAACATACATACACCTTGTGACCACACAACCTGACGGAGCATTCAGCACATGAAATTGTAACAATCTGATCTGGATGCAATGCTTTGCATTTGGGTGAATGATTCCTGATGTTTCACAGGATCACAGTGCCTTCATCTTCAGGGTCAGGCAGTCCAAAATGTCTTGACCCTGCAGAGGAAGGCACTGTGATCTTTCAAAACGCTGGACTCACACACCAAACGACAGTGTCACAGCACAGAAGACTTCACTTTCAGCAACATTACTGCAGGTTTTCAATCAACCGTTTTTGAAGAGAACTTGTGAAAATAAAGTTATATAGTGGACGACTCCTGTAGTGCACAACAGTGCAAGGGAGTTCACAATGCTATCTGAAATACAAAGTTCCTCTAAGCTTAAGATTAAGTCACACTTACGTAGAACTCAGAAACATATCTGACAAGTAGAACAGACGAGCCTTATATTTTGTGTGAAATATCTCTGGTTCAAACATGGAATACAGTTTGCCATAGATGTTGGGGTATTCTCTGAAACAGAGAAACCTAAGTTTAGTAATATCACATCTTTAAGAAAATAACAATCTTATTCATTACTAACAACAAACGCCTAAAAGAAATGCAAGAAGTTCTGAGCACAACGCATAAATTTGTTGTCCTAGAGATGTTTACTACCACTACCACTATAACCACCATCACTACCACCACCACCACCACCACCACCACTACTACTACTACTACTACTACTACTACTACTACTACCACCACCACCACTACCACCACTACCATAATTTTATTTTATTTTGTCTGAAACCTTACTGACAGCAGTAGGTACAGCAGTATTGCAGTTCATTTGCAGCACCACAATTTGCAAACCTTGCATATTCAAGATGGCACAACTTCTTATGTGCACTACAAAGTTGTGAAGAGCAACTACTAGCTTTCTCATGTCAGTCTGTCAGTCCATCCGTTTGCATGGAAAATCTTGGTTCCCACTAGACAGATTTTTGTGAAATTTTATAATGGGCACCTCTATTAAAATTTGTTAAGAGAATTCAAGTTTGGTTAGAATGTGGCAACTATCAGCGCTTTACATGAAGATGTGTGTTAATGGCAACATCTCGCTGCATTCTTCCAAAACACAAATTCAGACTGAAGTTGTAGAGAAAACAAAAATACACAATTAATGTCAAATACGTAAATATAAGGAGTAGATGCTGGCACAGTTGGTTGAGGCACTTTGCTACAAGCTGGCAGGTCATGGGTTCAATTCCTGATGGTGTCTCTGGAATTTTTCATTGTCATAATCCTTCTGGCCACACTGCTTTTTCCCAAAAATGAGTACCAGGAATATTTCCTTGGGGATAAAGGTGGCCGGTGTGTAAAGCTGACAGCATTACCACCTTCATGTGCCGACCGTCTAGAAATCTGGGAGCCTCAATCTCCTGGAATCCTATGGACCCGAAACAGGCCTGTACAGGGATCGCTTTGCTGCTTTATATAAGAAGGTATGTTCTAATACATTTTATGATACATATATATATATATATATATACAGGGTGTCCCAGGAAGAATGTGCCAGACTTTGGGAGGGTGTTCCTTATGTTAAAGTATACCGATATAACCCAAAACACCTATGTCCAAAGTTGAACGGTTACGGAGATAATGGCCAGAGAAAAGTGTGGTCTTCTGGCGGGTCCACGCACTGTACCTGTCAGCTGACAAGTCTTATCGATGTTTGTCCTTGAGTGTGGTGTCCGATGACGGAAATTC
>Ga0268261_10002383_pt1 | contig 13456 bp, 7 predicted proteins | sample TergutNc150P1_FD_190353 | JGI IMG/M metagenome (GOLD analysis project Ga0268261, IMG submission 190353) | Nasutitermes corniger P1 segment gut microbial community from laboratory colony in Florida, USA - Nc150 P1 (SPAdes) (version 2) | ecosystem: Host-associated > Arthropoda: Insects > Digestive... | reverse complement strand
CTGATCACTCGTCCAGAGGAGTCCTACCGACTGTGCTGCGTCGTTGTGTGTGATCTAGAAACATCAAGAATGGGTGCTCCATATATATATATGACATTAGTCGCCTAAAGGTTAATAATTTAACCCTTATCCTGCTAACGTGGAGAAAACGGTGAGCTACTAATAATGCCAGCAAATAGCAGACGGGATTTAATTCGAGTTTTAAAGGGTTAAACATGTAAGATGTATGCTTTAAATCTCATGCAAAATTTTCATACTACATACACTGAAACAGTGCGACGTCCTCTGGATGATCATAAACCTTTTAAATGTGATACATTTGTATCAGTACAACAAATATGAATGGAATAGCATAAAACAGATTCCATCCTAATTCAACTTTATATGACTTACTGAGGTAATCTTCATCCTTTGGACTTTGTCTACTGTCTAACTCTCAATGCAGTACATATTAGAAGCCAGCTCAGCTTCTGTCATCAGGTGAGGGAAAGCACCTATTCTGGTGAACCCCGCAAAAAGAGCCAGTGACTGGGAACAGCTCCTTCTAAGGGGTCCACTAGATGAGGTGTTTTCCTTTACCTGAGGATGGAAGCAGAGCCACCTTCTGAAACACAGTACTAAGTTGACAGACAATGGACAAGGTCCAAAAAAAGATCACTTCAGTTAGATTCTATCCTGGTGTTTATTCACAAGTGCATTAGTGCCAAGAAACAAGATTTACATTATTTCTCAAGAGTAGTAGTTACTGTGCATGTATGCACATACACATCTGTGATCACATTTATTCAACATGCCAAGCCCCCTCTCAGAATACCTTACTCCCAAAATCCCAACCCTATTTTTGACACATCAGTCTCCTATGATGATATAAATGACAGCACTGCATAGCTTTGACTTCTACACAACTGATATGCTCACTCACAATAAAACATGTAACTTCAGACCAACAAGCACAGTTAATAAATTATTACTATACCTGCTAGTTATAACAAATTAAACCAAATTAAATGATGTAAACATCCAAGTTGTACAAAATATACAGGGTCATCAAAAAATATGGATCTCGTTTCAAGATGTAAACAACTTTTACAAGAATAAAGATATGGATATGTGATTTGTTGTGTTCATTAACCCACAAAGATTCTCTTAAGCACACTCACTCACACACGCACATGCACCTTCTTGTGCATACCCTAAGCACATGCCTTTCAGCTATAATGAGGACTACCACTGATGCAGTTCAAATGATGGTGAACTTGCAATTGTGTGTCATCTGGTTGGCAAAAAATTTTAACAGTGCAGCACAATTTTCACCATATGTATAGCAGAGATATTCCTGATTCAATGCTGGTTTAACCAGTATAAGAAAAGTGGAAGTGTTGAAATGCAAAAAATCACCTGGAGTACTGCAAACATCAGAAGATCATGAATGCATAAACCTGTCATGTCATTGCCCAAAGAAGTCTGCTGCTTTCCAGAGTTTGCAGCTGGATATACCTACAACAATACCCAAGTCTTGTAAAAAGGAAAAAGTGTGCTTACAAATCCCAAATTTTGCATGAAATCAAAAACACGGGTAAGCAAGTGGTGAATGCAACTGACAGCAATTTTTTATGGAAAGCAACATTCACAGATGAGGTAACCTTCCACATGAATGCATCACATAAACAGGCACAACTGTAACATCTGGATAAAGGAACAACCACATTAAATTTACAATCATATGTGGGATTCCCTGGAAGTTAGTGTGCCACGCGGCATAATACACGATTGTTGTTACAGGGCCTTTATTTTTCATTGACAAGACTATCATGGCCAACAATGACCTGCATAATTACAATTGTTGGTCTTTCTGCATACTGATGGCATTGGGGGGGGGGAGTGCTCAACTGCACTTCAGTCATGAGGTATGAAACGCCCTGCACGTCAAATGGGATTGGCCCAGTGCTGTGGTTCCCACAAAGTCCACATCTGTTAGCACTGTATTTATAAAAAATCTAATTTATGCAGGAAAAAAATCTAACATTTATGCCATCTGTGACAGCAGTCACTCCAGAAACACTTCAACCAACATGGCCAGAAATAAAGCACAATCCACATCACAGCTGTCCAGCCAGCGGCCTGCCAGGTTGTTACACAGCCCAGCCACATTTGTAAATTATATACACAGCAGAATTCATTTAATCCGGCACTGACGGGGACTGGACAGGTGCCGGATGATAAAATATTCCACATTATCAGATGCAGCCAGCCCTCAGAGAATATACACATCTCTATTACTTTCATTTCATCACAAAGAGATTTAGATTTTTCGGTTATCATGAGCCCAGTCATGTGTTTTCCTTCAGAACATACTTCTGTAAACCAATTATACAGCATCTTGTCCAATGCCACTAATCTAAGTGGTTTCAATATGAGTCATTTGAAAAGGCCCTCCACACTTTCACTTAATGCCACAAATAATTATAATTGATCCTTCTGTTTTGTTATATAATAAACAGTTCATGATCCACATATATCCTCTTGCCAGCAGTACCGTGTTTACTCATCACACAATCTTCTGAAGTCACTATAATAGCTCAACGGACTCAATAAGTACAGATAACAAGATAATATCATGAAATCAGTCACTGGTAAAACTTCTGATTAGAGATCTTACACATCCAGTCTTGGGGATAACTTCTTCAAGTGTGGAACTATAAGAATTTCCAGAGTATCAGTGGCTGGATTAAAGTACTCTATTATGTCAGCATGAACGCGCGCGTGCACATAGTAAAATTCCAATTTTACGTTCCCATGTTTTGAGTTTTCTGCAATTATAAATAAGAACACTTTCCAGATTTTACCCTTTCCCTGATTTTTCGCCGTTTATGTGGTCTCCACAAAAAATGTAAACTCAGGGTTTTACCATCCACACTGCAAAAAATTACACAAAATCTAAGCAGTCAGGTATTCCACTTACTGCGATTTTTATCCATGTGACCCACAAACCAGCCACAATAACTGCAACCCTTTTGGGGGAGGGAGGAAAAAATAAATGCCCCTGATCTAGACATCTGCAGGGCCATGAACAGTGTACATTCTGATCTCTTCTATGGTATGTATGAAAACTTTGTGCTGATGAACACGTTACAGCAAATCACATCTCCATATCCCTCTTCTCATAAAAGTTATTACATCTTTAAACTAGGTCCATTACTTTTTAATGACCATGTATACAACAAAACACATAACATGCTGTATCAACTGCAAGGGTATACAGCATCACATTAATGAACATGTGTACAAAAAATACTTAATAACAGTTACAACATATGTAATTTTCCTAAGAGTCACAAACTTTTTCAGAAATTACATGTATTAAAATTTATACTACAACTAACTTCATTAACTCCAACAACATTTTCCCCGAATTATTTTCCAACTTGTCTGAAACAATGTTCAAAAATCCCCCCTATGCCTTCAAGTGAATACTCATTATGGCCAAAAAATTACGCATTCTTAAATCATTTAAATTTACAGAACCATGTTTGTGCAGTATGCTACATATATGTACATTTACATTACTTAAGATAAAACACACTTAACACTTCCTCAAATGTCAGAACTGCCACAACAAAAAAGCATTTACACAGACCACTTCTACTTGCCTGATATTCATTGGGGCATCAGTATGTTGCAGAATGGGGCTGTGACAGTAAGAATGTGCCGTTATCATGCTGCCTGCCATCCATGCCAGCAATAATAGAATAACCAAACACAATAAATGGCTCAATAGTCCGGTTAGAAAATCAAATGAGAATATCTTCAGAACCGTCATAAAATTGTTTTATTTACATGAACAATTCCCTTCCCTCTCTTAATATCACGTTCAATGAATCACTGTAAGGTATGTTTCAGCTTTAATGGACAAATGGGACAATCTTGTCTAGACACTGAACCCTGAACCAGCCACAGCAGAAAAATGGCATTTCAAAGGCTGTATGCTAAAGGATAAACATAAATTTTCAGTGAAAGTTCTTTCCAAAACTGCCTATCAATTTATAAACATGAAAAATTAGCTTCTTGTTTACAGTATGAAAGTGCACAGATAATTATTATACACATTTTCCATCCCATTAAGACTAAAAAACAGACCAAGGCAGAAGATTATGCAAGTAACTTCAGTTAAGAAAAAGGGCCAGTTATGTACTGCCTATTGTAAATCTTAGATATTACAATTTCCAAACATTCATTCAACTTCTGTGTAGTGGCATATGTCTGATATCCACATTAACCAACAGCATTTGGCTGTCCCCTCTTAGATGCCAGTTCTGCAAAACTGAATGAAGATGCTCACCTATTCGGTCGAAGAGTTCTCCACCTGCTGCGTACTCCAGGAAGATGTACTCCACATTGCCCTCACGACGTTGACCATAATACCGTACAATATGGGGGTCTGTCAACATCCGATGAATGCATACTTCTTTGCGTATGCTGGTTCGTGCATCTGGATGTTTCTCCAAGTCTATCACTTTCATTGCTACCGCCTCCCCTGAACTTCGATTTATTAGCAGCTTAACTCTGTTATGTGCCAAACATCAATGAAATAAAAGGCTTAACTCCCTTCCACCTTGATGCAGGGTAGATGAAGACATGTGCAGGATATACAGTACACAGGAATGCTTATTAATTTCTTTCAATTTCTGGTTGTACTGTTACATATAAAACTTAAAAATACTTATGAAAAAGCTGACTATATGTGCGTGCGCATGCACACACACTATATACTATGCATGCATATGGAGGAGTAGAAGTGTAATTTCATTCATTCCCAACCTGAACACTAGATGCAGGTGAGTGGTCAGCTCCATGCTCCTGCCACTTTACTCAAGATATCCACTGTACATGCAACTGACTAGGCACCCGCTGGGAAATGAAATAGAATTACACAATCATCTTGCCCACAGCCCAGTCACTACACAAAGTATGCTGAATGATAATGATTCATAGTCAGCACATACATGAACATATTTGTTACCATTACATGACTGTGGTCAAACACAACTGTGTGGTCCAGACTATCCAGTAAGGATATTTAAACTGTTTACTGAGAATGTTGCCTCAAAAATGCTGTTAGTCTTATATTGGTAGATGGTGTATAAAGAACATTATTTTACTCCCTGCACACAAGCTATTATTCCTGCGCAATTTTCTGGTCATGTGCACATCATGCTTAAAAGTAGCTGGAGTAGATTAATGGGCCCACAGTGAGCTAGGAATGAACATGTTAACTATAACGGTTCAACTTTCCACTTCAAAATACAGCAAGTGAGCATAAGTTTTCATACGGCAATTCACCACATTATGGTTACATATATTTATTTCTTTGTAGTTTATTTAATAACATTCAGTCACTCATCACCATATAGCGTTCACTAATCGGCCAGTGGAAAAGGAAATGAAAATGTAGAACTAGTCAATATAAATAGTAAGTTACTATCATGGTTTTTACACATAGGGAATGATGAAAATGTAAAAAACTTCAATCAAAACAGCAAGGTTTCTTTGATGAGATTCAAACTAGGAACCCCAAAATACAAGCACCACCATTTCGCTGCTGCTTCTTTCTCGTCTACTGCATCTTATAACTAGCTGTAGTACGAGAGCATCTTACAAGCTGAATGTCCGGCAAAATAAGTACAGGCATGTACACAACTCTTGTTGGTACATGTGCTCAGAGCAGCATTCACAGCAGTACCAAAATATTATGATTACAAATTGCATAGAGAACTAATAAGATAAATCTGATATCAAGGGTTAATTGAGCAGAAATTTCAAGCATAATCTGCTATAAATTAAAGGATTATTAATAAACTTTAAAATGATACTTTTCAATATATGTACTCAATAGGTGATGCAGCACAAGAAACACAAACTAAACAAAGGCCAATAACAAGTGATAACATGCACATTTTTTGCTATTTACAAAAAAACTATTTCTCAGAAACAGATATTACAAGACCTGATTTCAGATTCAAATCAAAATGTAGCTATAAAACACGAAATGCAGTGACAAAAATGAGCATGTTGCCGGGATAAGTAACATGCCAACCATGAAATGCAAACATACCAGTTCCAAAATTCCCCTTAAAATTTGCTACTAGCACAATTTGTTGTGGGCAGCTACTGACCTATACTTGGCTCCCTGATCCTCCACACAACTGTCAATACAGCTAGTCATCTCTTTCAATAATGAGTGCCTTCTGAGATGGGGGGCATGTAGCATGCATGGCAGATATAAAATGCATACATAGTTTTGGTCAGAATGCTCACTAAAATAGACCACTTAGAAAACCCAAGCACAGATTATGAAAGTATTAGCTTCCAAAGGGCTGTTCCATGGGGTTTGAAGGCTAGCTAGTTATATAGTTCTCTCAAACTGGTTTAATGGGTCACTGCATCATGGGTAATTGGTTCTGATGTTTTGAAACAAGGTAGACGTCTTTGAATGTCTAGAACTGATTAACCAGTGACACAGCATCACATCCCAGACTAGAAAGCTCCATAACATAAAAACTCAAATGGTTTAAATAAAGCTGACAACCAACACACAGTTACTGCCCCAAGTTACATGGCCAAAATAGTGAACCATTTCATGTGGTACTGAATGTCCTAAATCACACTCCAATCACAAATATCCCATTTTATAGCATTATAGAGAAAAAACTGCCCTTATTCATCATCTTGCACACTTCCAAAAAGAAGGACCGCAAGAATACAGAGAGAAATTGCCCGGTCTTAATACAGATCTATATTTTACTGTGTATCACAAAATCAAAATAGCATCTATATGCACCACGTGCAAAGCATGAGTGTTTCATTTTACATAATGAACACTTCACAGAACTTTCCTGTATGAATGCTGCACAATAACAAAATAAGCCTGCTACAATTTCTTCACATACACAGTATTCAAACAAAAACAGCAAAAATTGTAAACAAAATTAAAACAAAATGGCTTTTACCCATTACTTATGCCTCAATCTGGTACTCACTCTCCATAAGCACCTTCACCTAAGGTCTGGGCCAATGTCCACCCATCCACAAATTCCATACTGGTATGCAATATGCCTACTTTATGGATCATATTATTTATATGGAGGTATTGCTTGCATTATCCTCCACAAGATTTCATGGTCATCTGCGAAAGTAAAATAAATACAAAAAGTACCTGCTTCTGTAAGCGTATGTACACAGAACATCCCAACATGGAAACTTAAAACAGTAAACTACAAACAACCGCCATCTAAATTGCGGGTTTCATCCGCAACATAATTATTTACTCACAATTCACCACACGAAGCGAGGTCAAAACACCGGCTGTTGCCTAACTGCACAAGCTACGCTTTTAAAGGTCCCCTTAATAATACATACGCCTATTCGGTTGCTCCTTTGACGACAGTGAATTAATAACGATATAGTCTTTTACAGGTGACAGTACCTTCATAAAAAGTCCCAACTGTTATTTAATTATTATAAATTTAATTCCTGAGTAAGAATATAGTCTAAAAAGCGTCAACTGTCAGATCCAACACGTGGTTGTCAAGACAATGAATACCGCGATTTTCTAGGACATAATAAGAAAACCAGAGATGCCCGAGGGCATTAAACAATATTACTACTAAATTAACGTGCAAATTACAAAGATTCTTACCATTATATATTCAGTTCTTCTTTGGCATTTCTTCTGCACATTTCTTTAGCAATAAGCGCAATCAGTGCACCAAAAATCCATAATTTTTCCAAGCATCACTCTCCTACTCTCATGGCCGCTACACGCTCATTGCCGTTTTCGCGCCGAGGCCAGTAAAATGGCGATTTTTATAAAGGAAGGAATCAAAGACATTAGTACGAAGATGACCCAATACAATCCATGAAAATACCAAAGCGGGTTGTGAAAATCAGAAACCAATAAGCGTGGGGTTTCCATAATTGCTCAAAAATGATGTTCAAGTTTTAGAAAAATATACACATCTCCATAACATGTAAAATAACACCGGTATTTGTCACGATAAAATGCAGTAACTGTCGAGCAGTGGACTTTGACATTTGAAACATTAAATAAGGAACGGAAGTTAATGTAATCAAAAATAGATTTCTGTAATTTATAATCTGAATGTATGCGTTATTTAGAGCCGACATGTAGACATATAAAATTACTAGCAATCATGGATAATTGCGTGCCACTTATTGCTGTATGTTTACTTATTTATATCACCATCACTTCAGTTGGATACATTCACTTTTACTTAGTTTTTGAAACCAGCTGAGATGGCCTAGTAAAATCAGTGTAATCAATATGTGGCTGATGCCACTATGTGAGGTTATTGATGTGTATCATAGCCATAAACGCTAATCATGGATCATTTTATAAATTCTTTTTCTGAGAAACAATATGCTTGACATTTAACAAATATGGTCACTATGTAACGAGTGTTTTCAGGAGTGGCATGCACCTCCGTCCATTATTTCCTTAAGAAGGGCACCCAAATTACGGGATTTGCAAAATAAAAAATACCAAATGATTATTCGTATGTGAATTATTTTTACACTGACGTACGATGGGTATATTAATGCTGACAGTTCTGGGTACTGCTATGTCATGGAGTAACTTTTGCTTTATTGTGAGATGGAAAATACCCACTAGAAGCGGAGTGGTGTTGCAGATTCCTACAGCAGGTCATGCTGTAGGCGTCACTTGTCTTTCACCCATCTCGAGCTGTTTCCTAGGATCATGGCCTATGACTGATCCTGGTGAGAATATAGAACTGTTGCCATTACCTCTATGTGATGAGCATTAAAGCATAACCAACAAAGCTCTCCACTCCAGGTGGATCCATTACAACTTTAGTCTGCCACTTGCATAGTCGGTCTTGTTTACTTAATTTTTGATATGATTTGGTCTCTGTCATCAAAGAGATGGAATGACTATGCTGATTCATCATTCAATCAGCACTGTAGCTTTGAGTTGCATATTCATGAAAGGCATTTCTGGTACTAAAGCTGTGGCTGCACTTTGAACTGTTAGAAATAACAAATCTTCAAGTGTAATGGTTTTCGTGTTTGACAGGATACAAGGACACTTATCTTTGTGCTAACTGAATTAGAATTTATGAGCATCTTTCATTGGAGGTAGTTATTTGTTCTATTGTACTATTTCACATTCAAGATCTGAGATAGAAGCAGACGTTCTGGCTACAGCAGTTTATGTCTTGGGTATTCATGACTTTTAATGCACAGTACTTTACCGCCAAATATTATAAACATACTAAAGAACAAGCACCATAAATATGTATACCATTTATATTAAAGGTGCTGTGTATTATTTTTAAATGCCAAATGTGCTAGATATGCTATTATTTCATCATATTTTAAATTCTTAGTGCTGCTTTCAAGCCCAGAAAAATGTTGTACAGTAATTAACCGTTTGGAAGTACAATGGAATTCTTGTTCCTATTTTGAAACTGGTACAGTATACAAACCAGATGGACACACACACACACACACAAGAATACTGGATATTTTTCATATATTATAGTATAAAATATGGCTGGTGATAAAGAGGATGGCACCATGGGAGTATAGAAACACATAGGATAGCAAGTTATATCGAATTTGTTTACTTCTCAGTGCACAAGAAGTAGGTTACATAGGTTGAAACAGTATGCATGTTAACACAACTATGAGATTCAGATTATTTTCCATAATGCACATTATGGACTTCAAATGCATCTGTTTCATTGTTGTGTGACACAAATACAGTTGAACTCGAGGGAAACATCTGTCAAAGTAAGCACTACTGTTGTCATTTTCCCGACCTGGAATTTATATAGCTACGTGAAAGAGTAAAGGGCTTATCTTCTCACGGATCAGGAGAGGGTTGAATTCTCAAAATGGCTTACTCTTGGAAAGTTCTATTGGAACAGGTGACTGGCAATGGTGTTATATCCGAGGTAGATGCACTTACGTATGACATACAAACAAGGCAGAAAACAACATGCTTTATGGGGAATTAGTTGGTACCACAGAAGGTATAACACTATAGCCGAGGTGTCATGCAAGCTGAGGTTGTTATAACCAAGTTCAACTGTAAACTGAAAAATAAGCATCTTTTTACCTGTCTTGCATAACCTTACAATGGACTGCTCAGACATATCAGTATTTACTAGAAGAATTTAAATGTGAACTATACATACAACAACCATAAGCAGAAACCATGTTCATATTAACCTTTTGGCACCGGAGTTTTACATTTAAATTTTAGCACACCTTGTATGTGAAATGTGAATAATACAGGGACCAAATAAGGTAGCATTATGAAATAAACGGCATTTTGAAGAGAGAAATGGAGAGTGTGCAGCATGTTTAAAATACTCAATACTTATATTTGTTGAAAAAGATATATAAAATGCAACATCTGGACGGTAGCGGTACGCCTGTCCTATATATACGACGCACAGTTCTTAAAGGTTAAAGTTCGAAGAGGTAGTTGTTAACATATGAAATGAAAGAAAATCTGATATTTTTGCTTGTATTTATTTCTTATCCCCTCCTATGAGCTTACTTTAGCAGTTATACAGAGAAACTTTGCTTTATAGTCATGAATGCTTTGAAAGTATTTGTTTTCTGTCCGTTAGCTTACAGATCAGTGGTGCACAAATCCCAGGCACCAGGTTACCCATGGTGACTGAATTTTGTATGTTGGCACCAAATATTTGTGGGTCCTCAGTATGGAACTTGCTTTATGTTGCCCTTCTGGCAATGGAATTTTGAGGTGGCTCCTGGATATCTGAAGATTTGTGCAAACCTGTTACAAGTGATGCTATTAAGCCTAAATGAATATCAGGCAAAATCTATGCAATATTTTGCTCATGGTAACATGTAAGGGGCTGAATTTGTACACTGCAGGGGTAGAAAAATTTTAGCCCATGAGGCATTCAAAGATGTGAGTAATAATGCAAGATATTATTTTAGTAAGATAACAGAAAACTTATCATCAAATGATCTGAGTAGTCTTATATTCTTGTTGATATAGTGTGATACTTCCATTGCTCAGACTTGCATACATATTGTGGATCATTTTTCAGTTTTATCTACTGCAAAATTTGCCCACCCCTGATGATTGGGTACAAATGTGTTGTAACACATTCTGGAACATGTATTTTACTTTCTGCTTTACCACCAGATGTCATGCATGAAATCAGCAACAAATATAAATAAAATAATTTAACAAACAGATGCATTTCATATGAATGAATCCTTGTGTCAGTTTTGTGGCACCCATTCATTCTTCTGTACTTCTGCAACAGACTTTAGCTCACTTCATTTTTCATAATAAGCTGACCAATAGAGTCTTAGGTTTCTATTACAACCAACCAATGCACAGTTATATATTACAAAAGTATCTCTTTATATAATATATACTTCTACATGTTTCAACATTTGTGTGTCACCATCAGGGACTTCTACATTTGTGCCGTGCTAAGTAACATAGATTCTTAAAATTGAAGCTGTTAAAATAACAATTCCATAAAATTATTCAAATATATTAAAATATTATTTAATCGTTGTTTAGTGATACAATAAAATCTGTTTGACATTATAATCTCTTGTGCAAGCATTGTGTATTTGTGGCTGCGTACACAATCTGCAGTAAATACGGACATTGACATATGGATATTATATTGTGGGCATATTGAATATACTCAATGATGGACTGACCCCTTTTTGATGTTACTGTGCTCGTCTGGTGTGTACTGAGTCGGGGTGGGTGTCGAGCTATGTGATGCATGGTTTCATTATGTTGACCAGGGAGTATAGTGGGTTGGGTTCATTGACTTTCTGCTCATCAATCAATAAGTCCTGTTGTTGTAGAACTTGCATGTACAATGACTCCCAACAGTTCATTTTCTTTTCCTTGCTGCATGTTTTTAATAACTGCATGGTTTGTTCTGGATTTCCATATTCACGTCTATTGTTGAGGATGTGTAATTCGTATGCTGAGATAGGGTTATTTGTTTTTATATATCTTGTACATTCACAGTGTCATATTTTATCAATCTGCCGGTTTGGCCAGCATATGATTTGTTACATGTTCTGCGTTGTAATTTATATATTCTGCTAGAGTTTATTTTATTTAGTGGTGTCTTGTCACATAATTGGTTGCATGTAGTGTTACATGCTTGAAATGCTATGTTTAAGTTGGTACTTTTGAATAAGTTGGTAACTTTGTGTATGAGTGGACTGTAATATGTAAATGTGATCCATTTCTTTCGTTGTGTTTGTGTGAGTGTACTTTCTGTTTTTTGTGTTTTGAGTATCAGTTTGTTCTTCAAATTATGGATGATCTGTAATGGAAAACCATTACTTCTAGCTACGGGGCATATAATGTTCCATTCTTGTTGTCTTGCTTGCTCTGTGATTAATATCGTTAGCATTCTGTTTATGTAGAAATTACATGCTTTGAGTTTGGATTCTAATGGATGGTTGGATGTAGTATCTGTTTGTGTGGGTCTTCTGTAAATTCCTATTTATAGGTTATTATTGTTTCTCTGTATGTATAAATCCAAATAGTTTGTTATTGTTTTCTTCTTTTGTTAGTTTATATTCTAAATATTTGTGTATATTGTTAATGCAGTTGGTGATTTAATTCTTCAGTAATTTTGTTTTGGTCAAATATGATTATGATGTCATCTACATAGTTCTATAATACATTATTTCACCAATTTCCATCCAATGTTTGATTATTAATTCTCCAAAAATTGGAGGTGGATTTCTGCCAGAGTGCCTGGGTTAGGTTATTTAATCATGGGTTGAATGATAAGTGTGCTATGAAGAGTGAGATGAGGCTGACAGGGAAAATTCAGCCAAGGCTTACTGTATGGCACAGCAGTTACAGTATAAGGCAGGGTAAAAAAACTCATTACAACATGGTCCAGTTTGGGATTTGAATTCTGAGTGGACTATGCTATTCTGCATTCGAGAACGCATTCTTTCAGAATTTTCTTGGAGGATGGCAACTGGCAACAAATGGCTACAGTTCTCATGGGCACTTTCAATACAATTTGAGCAGCACATTGTTTTTAGTTTTTCCTCCAAAATATTGGTATTGTGGCCCTTATGTGACATTCTGTATTGGTTGTATGTTCCATCAGTACTTTCTGAAGCCAGAAAAGTTTGCACAGTCAAAACAGTATGATACATACTACCTCAACTGATAGAGGAGGGAGTAGGAGGAATAAGTTTCTTCTTGGGTGGGGTCAGATTTAGTCCTTAGGTACTGCAGCCCCTAATGCCCTCACTATGCCATCCCCAGATAATAAATGAATACATATGGAAATTTGCTGCAATGATAACTGCCAAAGGAAAAGCAGAGAACTCGTAAAAATGAAAAAAAAAAAAAAAAAAAATGCCA
>Ga0268261_10002382_pt1 | contig 13457 bp, 13 predicted proteins | sample TergutNc150P1_FD_190353 | JGI IMG/M metagenome (GOLD analysis project Ga0268261, IMG submission 190353) | Nasutitermes corniger P1 segment gut microbial community from laboratory colony in Florida, USA - Nc150 P1 (SPAdes) (version 2) | ecosystem: Host-associated > Arthropoda: Insects >... | reverse complement strand
TATTGAAGTCAATAAAAATTAATTTTGCATCAATAAAATATAAATGTACAAAATTGCCATTTTTGCCTAAAAATTAGTATTTATAGGTGCGCCATGTGTTATAAAAAGTAGTATGCCAATGGGTTAAAGAAAATATGGAAAGAAGAGAAGATCCCTGAGGAATGGGAAAAAGGACTAATTATCAAGATATCGAAGAAAGGAGACCTATCAAATTGCAACAACTGGAGAGGAATTACCCTTTTCAGTATTCCAAGCAAAATTCTGACTAAAGTTATTTTAAAAAGAATACAGAATACAGTGGAACAACACCTTTGAAAAGAACAAGCTGGATTCCATAAACACCGAAGCTACGTTGATTTAATAAACACTCTAAGGATAATACTAGAACAAAGTGTAGAATGGCAGGCCATTCTGTATGTGACATTTATCGACTTTGAAAAGGCATTTGACTCTCTGAAGACAGAAATACTGTGTCCCACGCTTCAGGAGTATGGTATCCCAAGGAAGATTACACAGATAATCAAAATACTGTATGACAGATGTAAGTGCAAAATTTCCCATGAAGGAAAGCTCTCTGAATTCGTAGAGGTTAGAAATGGAGTAAGACAAGGATGTATAATATCCCCAACACTTTTTCTGGTAATATTAGACAGAGTTATGAGAAGAATGAAAGGTTTAAGGAAGAGAGGAATACAGTGGAATATGAAAGAAAGACTGGAAGACTTGGACTATGCAGATGATATTTGTCTGTTAGCCCAGAGATTTTGCAATATGGATGAAAAGCAGAAGAGATTAAAGGAGGAAGCAGAATTAGCTGGTTTACATATTAACATAAAGAAGACAAAGGGAATGAGAGTTAACACATCTAACATACAGAAATTTGGATTGGAGGAAACAGAAATTTAAGAAGTTGGATCTTTTGTATACCTAGGAAGTGTGGTGTCAGTGAATGGAAGAACAGAGAAGGATATAGCAAGTAGAATCAAGAAAGCAAATGGCATATTTGTTCAACTGTATCCTGTATGGAGAAATCACAACATATCAAAAGGACTTAAAATACGACTATTCAATACAAATGTGAAGTCATTATTATTATATGCTGATAAGATTACAAATGAAGAACTATGGAGAATTACCAAACAGAAGCCAATAGAAATTCAGATAAAAAGAAGAAAATGGAATTGGATTGGACACACATTATGTAAAGAAGCAGGAGCAATAGAGAAAACCACCTTAGAGTGGAATCCTCAGGGGTATAGAAGAAGAGGTAGGCCAAAGAGAATGTGGCGAAGGAGGAAATAAGAAACACAGGAAGATCATGGAACGAGGTCAAGGGCTGGAGATCGCAATGCTTGGAAGCTCTTCATGGATGCCCTGTGCTTCACAAGGAGTAAAAGGACTTGATGATGATGATGATGATGATGATGACTTCCAAAAATAGACCAAGTAAAGACAGTGTAAATATTTGTAACCTACTGTGGAAACTTTGCATCTCTCATATTGGTATGTGTTTTTGTCTTCTGTGTGTCAAAATAATTACTTCTCTTTCACAGACTTATATCTGCAGTTTATTGTATACATTGTAAAGCATTCTGTCCAAAAATGTACTCAACCAGCTGCTGTTGGTCTGCTGAGATACTAAATGTCAAATCTTCAGCTTCTCACTGCACCCTGTTTGCAAACATTTAAAAAAATTTTTTTTTTTTTTCCCCCCTGCTTCATTTGATGAGAATGGTAATCTTGTGCAATCTGTGCATTTCCAGGTATATATTTGTAATAGAGTAAGGTTGTTTGGGAGAAATCTTTACTTCAGTGAATGCTGCTTGTGAAGAAAATACTCTCATGTGTCTGTTTGGGCTCAGAGGCCATAAGGTTTGCCATCCCTGTGCTAGATAGTGCTTGGCTAGATATTGCACAGCTTTAATTATATGTGCCAAGATACATTATTCTGTTCTGTTCATTTTGACAGTGTACCCATTATTTCAGTCCATTTAGTTGAATTTAACCCTTTTATGACCAAATTAATTTTATTTGGTAATTTACAGTACATGGCAGCATAGAAGAGAAGTGGAACCCTGGCATCCCAGCGGACTTGTAAAGTACAGTTGTAAGTGGGACATATGTGCCCGGCTGGTCATGAAAGGGTTAAAATTTGCTCATTTGATACTTTGTAAGGTCTCAACTTTTCAGTGAGATGTTTTCAATCACTAGTACCTTCCTTTACCAGTTTACATGTTGTTTGTGCGCCATAGAGTTTGCAGCAGAAACAAAAAATGACATCTACTTTCGTAGAGTAAATTGACATATCGCATTTGAACACAATCTGTGTTTATCACTTTTTTCACGTAGAATTCACCTGAAAAGTGTTCATTGTCAGTAACTGTTGGAAAATTGAAGCCAATACCAAATATCTGTAAAGGATCTCTTTCAGTTAACATGTCGGTAGTTGTATTGTATGTAGAATCTGGCCTGTTGGCTGGGTCATACCTGTCTTTTTCAGTATCAACACAATTGGCATAGGTCCTGGCAGGGGTAATGTTTGTATCACCTGTTGTGTTTCTGTTTTCTGAAATGTGGCACAGTTCTTTCTCTTTCACATGAATCACTTTTCATGACTACAAATTTTCTGATGAAATTTAAGCTCATTCAGAATGTCTTGTCTGTCTCTTTTTATGTCTTTTCTTTTAACTTCTGAGCTATACTCTTGTCATCTGTGTGTCACTGATAGCCATGGGTGTGGTGCAGTTACGAAATAAGAACTTTTACAGATTTTTATAAATAATAGATGACTTTCAGTGTTTTAAAAAACTGTTTCCCCACACAAGTTAATTTTCTAGTGTATGTGAGTTAAACTGCTGTTTGTCATGGGCCATCCACAACCCCAAGCTCTTTGCTTGTGTCCAGTTGCAGTGTGCCCTGAGCCACACTGCAAGGGATGAAACAAAGGTGACCTCAGAGTCTGTTGGCAGTAAATGTACCCTAATTCCCACATTTGTCTCCATATAGGGAGTTAAGTTACAGAGAGAAACTTAACATGTAACTGTGTGCTGTTATACACAAATATTTCATATGTTTATGTAGGAGTATTTGTGCTTTGTGTGGAAGGCTTCACTTGTTCTCAGTTATGCAACAAACCTTGGTTTTCTTGTGTAATTTCTGTCACACTTTTTTTATTATGATCCATTTTTATCTGTGATGCATTTCAGATGATGGTGTAAATAAAATTTTTCTACCTCTTATGTCTGTGCACAGGTCCCCAGGCAGCCACCCAATTTCCACACCCTAGAGTTGCCACTGGTTAAAGTGTTATTGTAATTTATACTTGTATGGACTGTTTAAGTTTGTTGGATGTCTGGTCTGTAAGAGGTATGATGTTCATTACATTGGAATGTCTTAGTACAATATTCAGCCACACCTTTCGGTAAATGTGTGGCAGTCAATAACTGCTTACACTGGGGTGTACAATTGTTACGATGTTTGAGTTTCTGACTGCAGGGAATATTAAGAATGTGGTCTTTGGGAATGTGGCAACATGTATTCTGATAGATAGATACCATTATTTTGGAGGAATGTAATACCTCCAACTGCTTTGTAGTTGGAGATGAAGGCAACAGTTTCTTCTGAAACATTGGTATGTATCTACTAGGGTAAATGGTGTCATGTCAGAAGACTGTGACTTGACATTTGTGCAATCTGTAGGTGCTTGCCAATGAGCGAATATGAGGAATTCCAGTTGCTGAAGCAGCTGCGTAGGGTCCCAGCCATGGGCGATGTACCAGGTGCTGTACGACGCCTTTACCGTAAGCTGTGTGTGCGACAGTTGAAACGTGAACGGGGCATGGCACTGTTCAATCTGGATGATATGCAGCCTGGTCGATGGGCCAGTGGAGTGACACGCTCTGTGCGTCCTGTGTTGGGGGATGTTCGGATTCTTGACAGATACCAGGTAAAATACAGAACATCAAGTTGAGGGCTTATAATAAGGCTAGGAAAGAACACTGTTATAGGTGTGTGGATTTTATATACATGTGCATAAAATGAAGAATGGTGAGATGGCCACAGCATGTAGCAGTCATGGGGGTATTGAGAGGAGCATATACAATATTGGTCTGAAAATCTGAAAGAAACAAACCACTTGGAAGGCTTAGGCATAGATGGGATGATAATATTAAATTGTATCTGAAAGAGGTGGTGTAGAAGGATGTGATCTGTCCCAGGACAGGGCCCAGTGGCAGGCTGTTGTTGGTTTCCATAAAAGGTGGGGAATTTTTTGATCAGATAAATAACTGTTAGCTTCTGAAGAAGGACTCTGTTTTTGTGTAGTTAATAGTTTATTCATTAGCTCATCAATTTGTCAGTCAGTTATATGAGACTTAGCATTTCTGCTTTTTATTATCTCAAATAATGAAAGGTACATTGTATAATACCTCATTAACCCTTTGACAACTTGGGTATTTAATGGAAACTGTACTGTGCAGATGAAGGACATTTAAATAAATGCAGTTCTTTGCTAAAATTGCTCTAAGTGTGAAGAAATAATGAATTTAAAAGCAAAAGATTACCGATGTAATCAGAAAAGTATGTAAATGGTTTATAAATATATCACATGTGAAGTCTCTGTCTGGGATGTGATGCCATGTTGCTGGTTGTCCAAGAAGAACAGAGACCTCAACAACACTGCAGCAAAAGCCTGAAACATATATTTGTGACAAGTTTTATATAGTTTGTCAATAAATAGAGTACTTCACTAAAATTGCTGTAAAGTCAAATTACTGCAGAATTTGTTTATTGATGTGGCATTTTATTTCCTTCACTGCAGAGCTTGCAGTGTAAACAGCACATTATCAGTCATTTTATCATGAACTTCCTTTAATATAATTTCAGACTTCATGCCACTGCACTTTTGCATTTACACAAGACACACTAGCATCTTGTTAATATGAAACATTATTTTAGTTTAACACTTCAAGGCTTTTGTATTTATGTGGGGTGCACTAGTGGCCTTCTACATGAACTTGCATTCATAGTTTGCAGCACTGTAGCTTTTGCATTGGTGCAACTTCCAGAAAACAATCACTGTTACTTACACAGAGAAGATATTGTATGTTAATAAAATCTGTGTACATAGGATTAAGAAATAACCATGTAATTGTATTAATATAATTTGTGGAACCATAGAAAGAAAATTTTCACCTCAAAGCACAGTCTGATTTCACGTTGTAGGGAGTAGACAGTTGTACCTTTCTTCTTTGCATGTTGCATGCACCTCTTCTGCAGTGATGGCTCTTCCATTCTCATCACTACTGCCATTTTCACTGCTATCACTAAGTACACACTCATCTGAATCATTCAGAATGTTCAAAACTTTCTCCTCACTCAAATGTTTGGTCATGAATGCTGTACTTACCTGAAATGACATTTGAAAGTTTCTGAATACAACAGTTTCATGCATCCTACGGATGATAACATCACTAATACATAGACTAAATACTTTAGTAGCTTGAAAAGTGGAAATACCAAAATGCAGTGTAAATGTTACAGAAAGTGTCTTGAATTGGCAGCACAAAACATACGTGCCTACATACATACATACATACATACATACATACAAAACATTATATGCTGTCATTCCAAGCAAAAATGTGTGGGAACATTCCACATGTTCAGATGTGGCCCTCTCCATGCAACATCAGCAACCTTTGACCGGTTGTTGTTCGCCCTGCCACTCCTACAAGCTCTGCCTGCTAGCCAATCGCAGAGCAGACAGTCCAGCGGTAGCACTGGATAAAAGTTGACCCATCCAGGCTTCAAACAGCATTGAGGCAGGATGACTGGTCATTCTGCATCTAGTCTTCATCATTCTGAGTCTCTCGTCAGGCAGGCCCCCTCTCAAACTGATATTATTTGAACTTTTTTTGGCCTCTGACAGGCCCGGTGAACCTTTTTGAAGGTGTGTGCCCAAATTGTGGATGATTTTTGGAGAAATACATTTGCATGTGGAAACCTGAGTGATGTTTTAGCATCCCTTACAGGTTGGCACTTTGGGAAATTGCCTGGCTGGCCTGTCCCTTATTTCGGTCCAGAAGCTATGCCATTAGACATGGAGTAAGAGTGGAGAGATGCAACTGAGTGCAGATAACTTACATACTGTGTTGATCAGTAAAGCTTACTGATATTGGCAGCATATGACAAAGACAGGTAGTGACATCAAAGGCTTAATGGCTGCCACTTTTGTGAAACATTTGTTGATCTATTCGGTATTCATGAAAATGTACAGCAAAGTATTAGTTGAGGTAGGATTATTCTGCAGTATTTGCAGAGGAGGAAAATGTATGTTATGATAGCCTGTTTGGAAATATGAATTCTCTGTCACTGACATGTTATTAATGCACATTACTATCATGTTTGCAGTGTGCATCTGTTTCTGCAAATGAAGAAGAAGCCAGTTCAGGTCGTACCTTCATCCTGCGACTTATGGGACAGGGTGAGGCTTCCTGTTTTTACAGCCCCTACACTCGCAGGTCAGTGATTCTGTCCACTTCTGTGTTGCAAGTTACAGTTTTGTAAAGTGGGAAATTTATATATTTGTTCTTTCTTCCTAAATATTTGTCAGACTAAAAAATGTTGCCAACAAAATTGTAAGGGTAAGGATAAAGTTGTTCCTGCACATGCCATTAAGGCATAGAGAGGGAGTGGAGATATAGCTGTACTTATTCTTAGCCTCAGCACTATGTGGAGGTGAGACATTGGGCTCATGCCCAACTGCTTTGTCCCTGGGGAAGGGGTAGTAAATGGAGCAGGATTGTTATGCTGTGCTGATGTTTCCTAACTTCTTACATATGCATGTTTTGCTTTCAAGAACCTTTTTCTTATGTTATTGTACCAAATTAATTTTCAGAATATTTTTTCCAGTTGCTGGCTGGTGTTTTTAAGACTGTACAACTTTGTCCCTTGTTGCAGGCTGCTGAAGCCATATATCCGTCGTGACATGGAGACCACTCCCCTGTGGCTGCGTCTGCTGGGTGAGGTCCAGGCAAAAGCAAACAGAAACATTCCACATTGGCATCCACCCCGACGCCATCCTATAGACTATAGTTATGTGCGCCCACAACACATCTCCTCTATTAACAGCCTGTGTCGAGAGTTTTTCTACCCAGGCATTGATTGTGAGTGCATCTGTCTGCATTACTCCATACTATTGTAGTGTCTATGGGTGGAAATAAGGCTCCTGATATTTCTAACCTAATGGACACAACGTTATTATCACTATTTAAAGTGATCTAATGGTAATTGCTGCCACCAGTCTGGTCTAGACACTACATAATATCTCAGGATTACTGTTTTCACTAATTGCAATCTGTAAACATAAATAAATTTAGAATCAAAGTAATGCAATCCAATAAAATGGTGAAATAATTAATAAATATATTCTATATACAGGTTATAGTATTACAAAGAAAATAAAATTAATATAATTTGTTACACTCAATAATAAGTATGCTAATTTTGTTACATGTACTATCTTATCAAATATTAAATTATCTGTCTCGCTTCTTGATATAAAACAGTACGCATAAATTTAGAATTTATATACTTGAAGTTATTTCGAAAGGTGCTCAAATCAGATAAAGAATAATTTAGTAATTTGAAATTCTATCAGCACAGCTTGCCTTGAATTAGTCAGAAGCAGCAGAGTCTCACAAACATCACAGTTACAAATTTTATTAAATTATGCATAGCTTCCACTATTATCTTCTCCAAAGTTGCAGGTATGTAACGCCGGTAAAACAAGTGAGGGCGATCACCTATGCGTACTGGATTATATAGAAGCGGAGTGATTAATCAGGCATACCAAAAAGGGTAACAAACTTTTGCATCACATAGTGAACTTATAGGTGTAACAAACTACTGGTACTGCTGAGTTAGGAAGGGTTGAACGATCGCTAAATTCTTATACATCAAATGTGTAAAATTTTGATGCCTATTTCTGTTAAATTAATTCTTACAAATTTGACATGCATTACACTATGAATTTGGATGTTTGATGTCCAAAACTAATTACAGCAATTCTGGTGAAATTTGGTTGAGAGACCTTATCGTATTAGACAAATTGCATTTCAACTTAATCCCCACTGTACGTGAAGCTCATTTTGAACTTGGCTGGTTTACTCAAAAATGCTTCATTGTACAAAAAATTGCTACACAACATGAAATAGGGAACTGATTTACATTTTAAGCTTTAGTGTTATACATTTTTTTTTTAATATGACAGTGTTTAATGAAATACAGTGGAGAAATGATATATGCTTATGAGCAGTTCAGTATCTGTACTGTATTCATGGACTTGAAGGCACTAGAAACATTATTTGTAAGTAGTGTAGGATGAAAAACCAGAAGAGAGAATGAGGAATTAAAAAATTGGAGAGAAGTAAAGACAAATGCCTTTGAAGATGTATTGTAAGTAACAGAATAAGGTGGTGTAGAAATGTTTTAAGAATGATTATTGAAATAAGTACAAACAATTACTAAAGAAGAAAAACAATTAAAAAAATTGGAATATGAAGATAAAGGAATGAGGGAATAAGTTGCTATAAACATGTTTTAAGAATTATTGTAGTTGGAATTCTATAGTAGGGCTGGAACGTGGAACTAAAAGGAAAACATTTTGGAGTAAGACAGGGATCAAGACTGAAACTACAGGTATGGGACAGTGTCACACAGAAGAAACACTATGGGACAAATTTATGGGAAGCAGAGCTTTGAGAGGACATATGGATGGGGAAGCTTAATTGATATGTGATGCATATAAAGATCAATTAGCTGAGGAGGAGGAATAATGAAGAAGGAGGAGGAGGAGGGAAGTGATTATTGTTTTGTTGTCGTCGTCACTGCCGCTGGCACCGATGATGTGGCATTGGTGGTGGTGGTGGTGATGATGATAATGTCTATTTTTACACTGTTCAACAGATCTTTATTTCTTCTTCTTTTCTTGTATTCCCCCTGCATGGAACTTGATTTTCTGTATGGATTTGACCTCCTAAAAAATCTCTTTATCACATAAAGTTTCCAAGAAACAGGCTACTCATATTTTATTGGTTTGAAATAAATTTTTCATTGTAATGTTCTTGTATTCAGGAGTAAAATGGGAAACTTACAGACATTTGGGTTTATTTAGGATAATATTTATTGTTTACAACCAAATATTATACCTTTCAGTTATTTTTGCCTTGTATTATACTAAATTAGAATTAACAAAAATTTCGTACGGAAAACATAGTTTAGGTGAATCATTTTATGCATTTTCTCTTTTACATTGCCAACAATAATAGGCAAGTAATGCTGGACTCCATTTCATATGGTAGCATTTTACCATAGTGGAAATATGGTGATGAAATCTCCCACCATGCACATCACTGATGTCTCCAAGGTTGCTTTGGGGGTGGGGGATCCATATGACTGTGAAGGAAGTGCAGTTTAAGGACATGTTACCTCCTGTATTTCTGAAGATTTCAAGCATATTTTCAATAGTAGTTTCATGCCTTATGTTTGCCAAGAGAGTTGTCAAGAACTTCTTTAAACACTTCCCAAGAAGGTTTTTCTGTCCTCTTGAAAAACTCATTTAAACTCTTGTCCTTCATAAGATTCTTAATTTGAGAAAGGGTTCATCTGTGATTTTGGATTCACTGGTTTGTGGAAATTCCTTGTGTGGTGACTGGGGAAAAGAACAGTCCTACTGCATCCCATGCAGGTTGTAAAATGCAGCTGAAATGGGTGCCTGGTGCCTGTGGGTATAGCTGGGCCATCCTGTCCCTGGAATTATAAATGCAGTGGACTGGCCCTCCAGGGTGGGGGTTGGGCAAGAGGTCGATAATCTGTCACAATAAAAAACTAAGTGTTAGAAAACCTAAAATGTGGACTTTTAAGTCAGACTGAAGAATAGAATTGACTTAGGAAGTGGAAAAGGATTAATGAGATGAGGATAGCAACTTGGAATGTATCCATGTTGTACAGAGCAGGAGCATTGAAAGAATTGGTGAAAGAGATGGATGAATATAAAATAGATATATACGCTTTGCAAAAAATTAGATGGCCAGGGAAAAGAATGGTGATAAAAAGAATTATGCGATTTTATATGGTGGACATATAAGTGACAAACATGCATTTGGAACAGGATTTTATATTAGTAGGTATAGTATGGATAATTTATTAGCTTTTGAACCTGTAAATGAAAGGGTTTGTAAAATTAGGATGAAACTTAAATATTACAATCTGACATTGAAAGCATTCCATGCCCCAACTGAAGAAAAAGATGAAGTATCCAAAGAATAATTGTATAGTTCTTTGGAAAAGGCATGTGATGCAGTTCCCAATTTTGACATGGAAATAGTACTAGGAGACTTCAAACTAAAGTTGGAAAAGAGTCTTATTTATCTCCAGCATGTGGAGCTGTCACAATAAAACACATGATACATTACATCTTGTAAACAAATTTCATTGTGTTATATTTCAACTTTAGTGTTGTGTTGGTTCATTTCATCCCAATTCCCATATAATCTTGCATACCATTGGCAGCAGAATTTAAAAATATTTGCTATCTACACTATCTGGCAGGGGCAAGAGAATTTTCTATTCTCCATAGTGGTCAGACCAACTCTGGGGGCCACTCACTTCCATGTAGAGCCAAGTTTAAGAATGTGTGGAGTTATACCTCTGCTCCCCAACTACATGCCCTCATGATACACACAGGATAACTTAATGTTTTCTCTACTTTACTCATCTCTGCTCCATACATCATGTTGCAGGTGCTGACATGTCTTCCCAATCCATGTGTGTAATATAAAGTAAGAGGTAGAATGTATTCAGTTTCTGCTTGCTTCACTTACCTTCCATATTAACCCTTAAAACCCTGAATTAAATCCCATCTGCTATTTGCTGGCATTATTAGGAGCTCACCATTTTCTCCACGTTAGCAGGATAAGGGTTAAATCATTAACCCTTAGGCTACTGATGTCATGTATATATATATATGGAGCACCTATTCTTGATGTTTCTAGATCACACACAACGACGCAGCACAGTCGGTAGGACTCCTCTGGACGAGCGATCAGCTCGTCGCAGAGACCTCTACCTGACAAGACACGACACTCACAACAGACAAATATCCATGCCCCCGGTGGGATTCGAACCCAAGATCTCAGCAGGCGAGCGCTAGTTTACACGGACACAGGAAGTGCTCTCAAGCTGGCTGTCCGCTAGTTAACTGTGACTTTCGTGAGTCGGCTCTCGAAGGTGGTTACACGTTAGAGAGTCCCTCTCCAGAGAAACAGAGAGGGACTCGCGCGATGTTTGCTCTCACGTGTAACGCCACCTTAAGGGTTAAAGCCTGCTATAATATCTCTTTGAAAATTTTTGTATTAATATATCTACGTTGATTTTGTCTATGTTAAATCTGTCCGTTTTACATAACCTCAACAATTTACGCCGTCGGAAAATGTTACAAATTCTTAAACTTTTAAAGTCTACTGGTTACGTGATGCACCAACAGGTTTAACATTCAACAATTGTACGGTCTGCCCACACTGTATTTATGTGTTTTGTATTTATCTGAGAACAAACAGGGACTTGTGCCACTTACAGCATAAACTGATCGGTTTTTATAACCGAGATGAAAAGTGTTTACAGCGCGGTACGAACTGGGGCTTTAAATAAAGCAGTCTGCGCTTCGTATTTAAAGGGTTAATTACAAACAAAAAATTTTTACGGAATTTGTAAATACATATTTATTTACGTTTATTGTCATACTCTACTCATAAATCAAATTTATTTTTTCCAGATAAATGTAATAAATATTAAATACCACGATTGCACGTTGTGTTTTCTTGAATTATGCAAAGAAATGTGACATCACAACATGCGTATTTCGTCACTGGATTTTTCCGTTATGCCACAAAGATCGCAGTTACGTCACGCCATAAATACAAGAATAACCAGAACAGAGCAACAAATTTTAGACCAAATATTCTTAATATTTTTGTATTATTACCCTAGTCACCTGCTACACAAATGGCATCTATATAGCGCCATTTTATATTGACATGGCGCATCGGTATTTCGTGCACTTATCTCGTAAACAGCGAGATAATACAGGGTGTCCCACTCGCTATCGAACCCGTCATTTCTTTAATAATTTTACCACTAATTAGGATATTGCAACGAAATTTGAAGCGGACTTACCTCATTGTGTAAGAAATGTGAAAGAAAAAAAACGTACTCCTGTTCAAATTTCGTTGCAATATCTTCATTGGTGTTAGAATTATTAAAGAAATGCCGGGTTCGGTAGCGAGTGGGACACCCTATACTACCACAGTAGGCACTATGGCTTAACGTAAAGTGTTATTTTCGTCTCATTGTAATCGAAGTTGAATCTGTTAGACATATTTTAGTAAATAAACGGATATGCAATTTTACAAGAATCCGTCCAATGAAAGCCGACTTCTTCTATTCGGATAAACAGAGCGACAGACATAAAGTTAATTTTTGCTTATTGCACTTTTTATTAACTCCCTTAATAAGGCATAGTACTTCCATCTTCACTTTATATGGCGGTCTGGTGAGAGCATAAAACACGTGCCGACATACGAGTATGTAACCAGATACACAATATAAAAAGACTTGCCAACCCTCAGCAAGCAGATTGCTACAGTTACAGGACACAGCAGATCGATATGAGGCATGGGTAAACAAGCTAGTCGGTTCGGTATTGCTGTTCATTTTTACGCCAGTTCTCTTAAACAACACAGACCCCGCGGACATAAATGACCTAAGTTGCTTGTATAAGGCATTTTAACTCCTCGGTGGTATACGTAAAACGATTGATCACCTGAATTCACATAGACGGAATAATTTTCCGGAATACTACCAAAGTCATCAAGACACGCCGTGAAATGCAAACATCCACTTTTATTGATGTGCATGACGTTGGTCACTAAGTAATAACATGGTACACAGGGTTCATCATTGCTAAATACGAGCGCATAAAATTATAGAGATAACTGGGAGAGACAACCACTCAAAGTAAAAGGATAGAACCCATAAAAGAGATTGCCTAGTGTCTGTGTTTACATCAGTAAAGTGGCAGAAGTAGCAGTCATACAAATAAGGAGTAAAGATTCACAAGTCAAAACACAACTATTATTAAGGATATTTATTTTATTTAAAGTGACAAGGTGACTACATGTTTCGGCCTCTATTACCAGGCCATCATCAGGTCACAAGTAAATAATAGAATTTGAGGAAGCTAGACACTGTAATTCATAAAAATGAGTCCCATATGCTTAACCCTTGGGCGACTAATGTCATATATATATGGAGCACCCATTCTTGATGTTTCTAGATCACACACAACGACGCAGCACAGTCGGTAGGACTCCTCTGGACGAGTGATCAGCTCGTCGCAG
>Ga0268261_10002381_pt1 | contig 13457 bp, 6 predicted proteins | sample TergutNc150P1_FD_190353 | JGI IMG/M metagenome (GOLD analysis project Ga0268261, IMG submission 190353) | Nasutitermes corniger P1 segment gut microbial community from laboratory colony in Florida, USA - Nc150 P1 (SPAdes) (version 2) | ecosystem: Host-associated > Arthropoda: Insects > Digestive... | reverse complement strand
GCGGCCGCAGACCTACGCCTTAGACCACGTGGCTACTGGGACCGGCAGGATCAATATATAAAGCTAATAAATATGCTGTTTCATTTATTCTCTCAATATTATCCATAACATTTTTCTGAAAAATCAAATTTGCCTATGAGTAAAATCTGTAGCCCAGTTTTCATGATATCATTGAAGAAATGCTGTAAGAATGCATCTTAAACACAAGTTCCAACATTACATTCCATTAAAATATGCAAGAAGGACTTCTTTGCAAAAACCCATCCTGTGACTGCAAAGCAGCAGCAGAATGTGTTCTACATGGATAAAATGGAACTCAGTTAACATGTGTCAGTAATGAACCTAACAGTAGTAGTAATTCATGAAGCGCCACACAACCAGAGCAAGTCATTCATGTGGTCTGACAGCAATGATGCTGATATATACAACTACTTGAATCCACTATTCAAAATTGCCACTGTTTGCATTTGCCTATTAAGACAAGAGAAGAAAATGGGCCCTCTCACTTACCTACTCTCAAACCTCAATGAGGTGCATATTCGTAGCCTGTTATTGTATTTCGATGAGCTCAGAAACACACATTTCGTACATCAGCTTATGCTAATATATCAAGGCTTGTTTAGAATACCAGTAATCCATTATTTTAAACATGTCTTTCATCCAATGTATTTTAATTTAATGTTTGTACCAACATGCGATACAATATTCTGCAACGTTTGGTGTTACATACACTCATGCTCATGCATCAAACATGTTTAAGCAGACTAAAGGTCAGACAATGTAAAGATGTTGCAAATGCAGAGACTACACAACACCACATGAATGGTCTTAAATAATGATTTGGGAAGATGCAGTCATGGCCTAGTTAAAAAAAAAAAATAAACCAACATATACAGCTACCTGGCCAACAGCCGAACCAGTTATCACCAGAATACAATTCCAGAGAATTACTGCTATACCATCTACCAATCACACATTTCAGAAAGATGGTCAGAGCAAATATCAGTAGCACAACAGTTAAAAAGAGGTGGAGAAGTGAAATAAATTCAGAATGGGAAAAAATATTAAAACAATAAAAAAGCGACAAAAATACCTCTTATAAGCCATACGGTAGACAGTTTCTAACATTTGTGGCAAAAAAAAAAAAGTACCTCTGGGACTGGAAACAAAGCAACTTCTAGGCAATGTATATTATGTTTTGAGTAGTTCTGATGGAAAAACAAGAATGGATATATTCAGAAATGAAACTTTATGAAAAACAGTGGAATTCAAAGTTTGTTAAAAGTCAGAAGAGACCAAGAGGAAGAAGAATGTATTATGATGACAATGTGTATCAAATCCTACTGTAAGTCAAAATTACAGATTGTCAAAGCTCATCTTGACTTCATAGTCTAATATGACAAACATATGAAAAATATATGGTTGCAAATCATTTTCCCCTAAACTAAACAGGAGACATTACCTTGTGTAATTGATCTTGTAGGCAGTCACATCATCTGGTGTGACATGTCGCCTCGCACTTGGAGTCTCAAAGTTCCAGTGGTTGAGGCAATGCAAGAACATCTTGGCCAAATCATACATTGTTTGCCATTCCTGAAGAACAAGTTTCTTTAAAAACTTACCCTTATATTGTTAAATATTTTAATTTTTACTTCCAGGACAAACCAATTTCTTACCCGCTGAGCAAGATGCGCAAATTTGTAGAGGACAAAGTTTGTAATAGCTTTTGCTATGCTTGGCCTTTCAAATGGTGGCTGACCAAGAGGTCCTTCAATGGCAGGTCTCGTCATTGTTAGTATACACTTCCGGAGCAACTAGAAGGCAAATCAGTTAAATATGGACAAGATTCTGTAAAGAGCATGTTTTGATGCTTTTGCCACAGTGTAAATGAAGTCCCTGCTCTTCTGCAATGTTATGCAGTGTTGACTGGTATTTAAATCAACACTGCATCACATCCCAGAACAGTGAACATTTCAAGCTGCAGCAATTCTCAACATTAAAATCCAACAACAGTGCAAAGTGTTGTAAACCAGCGACATTCGTTTCAGCACTAAGGTCAATGAATTTGGTCTCTTATATTTATCACCTCATATGCTGAAAAGTAATTCCAGGTAAAATATTTTCAATGCATCAAGTAAATGCAGAGTCACTAATCTATTGCAACCGACTCAGTCTACTAGGATTCTGAATGCTACCCATAAAATCAGAATGAGTAATTGTAGCCACAATTAACCCTTATCCTGTTAACGTGGAGAAAATGGTGAGCTCCTAATAATGCCAGCAAATAGCAGATGGGATTTAATTCGGGGTTTAAAGGGTTAAGTGTCGTGAAAATTACGTAATGGACATATCTCCAGTTATAGATATATGAGATAAGGGATATGATTTTTGGAAAGAAAGAAGACAACTACTATGGTGGTGTAATGAGAAGAATAAATATGCTGAGACAATGAATTTAACAAACAAGTTACAACATCTCAAATTATTCTGAAATTCATCAGAAAAAACAGAAATTTGTGTAGTCAGACCTCCTGAGCACCTCTATTTTCAGAACATTCAGTATTTTGACGCTCATCAGATTGGCAAAATGTGAAGAACACAGAACTGTTAGTAACTCAGTCACTACTCTTGTTACGAACAAACAGTAGCAGTGACAGTCAATACAAGCAAAAGTCTGAAAGGAAGGTATGATGTCCACCTTCGACTTGCAACCTTCCACTCTCCCTAGACACAGGGTAAGGATTTACTTCCCTGTCATAACCATTTAAACAGTGACAAATACAAAGTTTAAACATTTCACTTTCTATGTCCTATTTTTTAGACTCACACAGCACCTTATGAATTTTGTTACATCTTCAGTGTACCTACAAGAACCAAAACAACAATACCAAAAAATCCTCTACCTTATGAATCCCATCTAACAAATCACATCACATCTTTCCATTACAAATTCAGCAGATACAGTGACTAGTCATTAATATGTTAATAATCACATCACAAAATTTTAATTATAAATTCAGCTGCTACAGTGGATAGTCATCAACATGTTAATAAAATTGTACTGCTTACTAGTCAATATTGCTCTTCAACTAATTAATTTTACATTTTTACCAATTTATGGTTGTTCATAGAGGAAAAATGCAAGCTACATAAATGTTTGAATATTACAGTTCAGAAAAACACTTCCTGAACTTCTAAGTTTATAGCATGGGCACTTTATGATGAACCATCTGAGCATTACTGCCTTTACTATGACTACAAATTTAGTGTATTATAAGAACCATGGAATTTTTCCAAAATTAATTATGGATGAAACAAGACCTACAAGATATGACAAACATCAGTACCTTCAGAATGGTTTAAAACTGGTAAAATATAAACCATGGGTGTCCAACCTTTTTATGACACAGGACCACACCTGTTATTGTGCGTTGGTTCATGAGCCACACAAGGAAAAATAAGTGGTGTACATAACCGCCTAAAGTTTTGTGTAATTATTACAGTATGTACCTAATTTACAAATGTGGCTACAGGCCACATACTACAACCTGGTGGGGAAAAATGCGGCCGTCAAGTCGGAAACCCATGACTTAAGCAGCATGACGATCATGGTTAAAATACACAGCTAGACAGGGCTGTTTCTGAGTTAAACACCACCTCTATACAATTTATATATATGTGTGTGAATGTTAATCAACAGAACTGCCAAATGATTTGCTGGACTGTTGCAAGGCCACTGGTAGAGCAGCTTCAGTGGCCTAGGGTTAGCGTGCTGCCTTTAAGTACCCAAGTTCGTGGGTTCAAACCCGGCTGAAGCCGTCAGGATTTTTCAGGGCGAAAAAATCCTCAGCACGCCTTCCTTCAGAGGGGAAGTAAAGCCGTCAGTCCCATGTTGCAGATTTGCGGCATGTAAAAGATCTCTAAATGCAACGTGGAAGTCAACATTTAGGCAAAATTATCGCCCAACATTCTCGCCCACAGTTCCACCTTTCGCTGCTAGGATCTCTCATGTCGTATGGACATGGAGACACCTGGCAGCGGAAATAGGAACATCTAAAACCATGGGGGGAGGGGGGGGGGTCAGGGTCGCACAATAGGCCTATAGGCTGCGGTGCATCTGGAGCATATACTCCAGGCCCTGTTGAGGAACAAGGAACAAGGCCACTGGTAACTCAGTGTTATAACAGGGCATACCTTGAACAGATAGTAGTACACACGTTTTGTATCAGCATCTTCTTCACGATGCATGCTCATGAAGATATTTTCAACATCAACCACCATTCCTAGCAGACGATTTGCTTCTTCTTCTGACAGTGGTGCAAGATGACTCACATGTGACTCTAATTAAAGAAAATCTTCATGTCATATCAGTTACAGATTTCTTAGTAAACAGTTTTTTTTTCATGCAGGTATTAACATGATTTTTTATTTGTTGGTTATTTCTGTAGGCATAAATGGCACTGCATAAATCTTCACATTTTATTTTCTAATGTTTCTGACACATTTAATCCTTTTCCACAACTGTCATTTCCTTGCATTTATCGTTTCCTCTCCACAGTCCCTTCAGAAACAATGGATAAAGGTTTCACTGGATTCGCCAAATGACATGGTGTCACAATGCAGAAGACTTCAATCTTCAGCTACACCACTGTAAGTACCTCAAACCTTGTTAAGTATTATAATAATACAAGACCTTATAAAATTCCTAATTCTTGGAAAAGAGTTTGGTGTAACAAAGTAATTCAAATAAAACAAATGTCAGAAAATATTATGAGAAGTCTGAAAAATAAAGGCACATTTCAGAACCATGCATGAAGTAAAGGACATTAAATGGGAAATGAAAGAGAGTTCATTAATTGACAATTACATACGTTTCCATAAAGAAATAATGTTGCTTATCACTCAGATCTCGTCTCTTCTGGCCTCAAATCAGAATCCTGGGTATCCAACAAGAAATAACTGACACAAGAACAGCAGAAACAGCAACATGGATGGGAAAATCTCCCATTATCATAACTTAAAACAAGCCAAAGACCTCACAGCAAAGCGCATACCTGAGGTCAATAATGATTGCCACTTTCCCACTGAGTTCTTGGACTAGCATTTTACTGGGTCCTGGGTACCAAATTTCAATGTATATTTTGGAAACAGCAGCAGACAAGAATTCACTTAGCAGTTAAGTTTCTTCTGTGAGAAATATAAAAACTAATCAGTTTCTAAGCATTGCTATATCCATCCCACAAATGCATAAAGCTGCAAAGAATGTGCCATCATGAGATCTTCATACTTCTGGGATGTTACACAGTGGTGATAGGTAGTTAGTTACTGGCGTTTTGGGATAACCCGAAATGCCAGTGACTAACTACCTATGAACACTGTGAAGATCTCATTTACTATGCAGTAGAAGCCTGAAATCACGTGCCATCATGCTCAATCAGTTAACCCTTAACCCGCTAACATGGAAAATATGGTGAGCTCCTAGTAATGCCAGCAAATGGTAGATGGGATTTAACTCGGTGTTTAAAGGGTTAAGTTGCTGTGTGAGCTCAAAGATAAATCATGTCACAGCATACAGCTTCATGCTCAGGCAGATAACAAACGGAGCATTTTATACCTAGTACATGTGTGCAGCTGCGACATGGATCTGTGAAACTTGCTAATGGCTGTGCTGCATCAACTCGAGATTTTGCAGGTGGTACTGGTGTCTTCCATCCATTGCATTTGCAGTCTTCGGCCTGAAAACATACATTTCAATACAAAACAAAAATTAAGAAACAGCCACACAGTCACAAACAATGACTCATGCACACAAAATTCTGTAATAACATGACAGACACAAACCATGTATGTTAAATTTATTACAAAACATACACCAATAATCAAACAGTCAAACACAATCAATCTAAAACAAAATAACTCGTAACTTATTTTGTGTGTTTTGATAATTGTATGCTATCTTCAGGAATAACTTTTTTCTTTAATAGGAATACTAATGAAAGTCAGCACTGTGTTTCAGTATGCACCAGACATATAAAATGACATGTTATTCACATATTTATAAATATTTTATTATTTTAATTGAAGATGTAAGTTTACTGGGTTTCTATCCTGATGGCAGAGGTAGCAGGGTCCTACAAGACACTGATGCCTACCTACCAAAACTACAAAGTGTCACACCTAACTGCGTATGATCTTAACATTCAAAGATGTTTTGAAGTATTCCATTCCATGCATTTTCATATACTAGACATCTCTTCAATTACACCAACTAAATGCACATATTCTATTTATTACAGATCTCTACCACATTTCCCCTACATGTTTTGGTGTACCTTATACCATCTTTAGGGAGAAATTACATGTTCCCCACTCAACCACTGTACCATAGATAACAGTTGTGTAAAAGAAGGTGTTTTTGACTAAGGAACACATACGTTATCCCTGAAGATCATGTACGATACGCTGAAACATGGTGTGTGTGTGTGTATATATATATATATATATATATATATATATATATATATAAAGTATGCATTTAGTTGGTGTGATTGAAGAGATATCTAATTCAAAGATGTGGTTACCTCATACTTCATGTTCATTACTTTGATGTGTCTGTTCTTCTGGAATGTGACATATCCCTGGGCATTTTGTACCTGACAATTCAAGACAATTACCTTGTCTTGAAATCTCAGGAACCAAATATCCAGTAATAAAGTATTACACCCCACAATGAACACCTTATCCACACTGATGCAAAACCTATAAACTTGCATTCTTTACTTTGTCTTCTTTACATTATGTTAAATGATGCATACATAACCATTTTATGACTGCAAGCTTATGCAATTAGCATTAATACTTCACACTCTTCAAATTTTTGTCTTCTTTTGGGTTCTTCACACCAATTAATGATTAAATGCATGCTTGCGACCAGAATCATGGTCTTGTGTGACCCATTGCACTTCCAATTAATCTAAAAACAATAACCTGACAAGCAGAGTAGATGGCTAACTTCAGGAGTTTCTTGTTATGTGGCCAGTTATACACTTGTTGTTTACGCTGCTGGATTCGCTGAAGATTGCTCTGTCGTGAAGACTGATCTGCAGCTGCTGCAGTTCCTGAAGGTGACCCTCCTGAAGCAGAGGCAGGAGGAGGCTGAGGTGGTATGTGAGAAGTACCATCATCTGAGTGGCTTGAGCTTGGATGAACTTCAGATGTGCCCCCAGCAAGCTGACTCATAGCAAGACCTGTAAGTAACAAGCCTAGTCAAAAATGTCAAGTTTGGGAAATAATAATAAGCCATTAGAGAAACGAATGATTTGTGATCCAAATAACATTACGTGAAACAAGTTGTTAAGTCAAGGCACGTTGTAAACTTTGAGAGAAAATTAAAAATAAGGGGCTAGATTGTAACTGGGTATGCTTATTAGTTGAGTCAAACATATCTATCATGTTCATAGCCTTAACTGTTAGAGCTGCTTCTTCTCACAAATGAAGTCACTAAACACTTTTATAAGCCACAATAACTAAAACGCGTTCAAAAGTGATTTAGAACTACGCTGGCCAAGAATTCATACATAAAATGTGAATTCACTTACAAGTAATGAAGAATCACAAAATACAAAAAAAATTTGGGCACCGTGTAGTTCGGAAGCATCTATGCTACTGGCAGTCCCTACCCTCTGTGCATGGCAAACAGCAAGTGCGTAAATACTGACGTAAAAATTAATACACCTACTTTCACTTTCTTGCATGCAACTACACGCACTGACGATAAAATGCGAAAGCCTGGTATCACTTGTTCGACGTTAGGTACAGCAGGTTTCCTCAAATTCACGAAAATTATACGAAACGTTTTCATATTTTTGTTAATTGTAGACCTGTTGTACCTGACACAGTACTGATGATTCTAAGCTTTAACAGGTTTACAACTCACAAAAATGTTAAAACTAATTTTCCTAACAATGAAACGTAACTGGAGGTGGCTTTTGTAATCTAAATCTCGCGCCTTCACGTAACACAGGAACGTTTAACAAGGATTATCTCTGCAAACTGATAAACAAACTATCAAGTACTAATAACCTGTCAACGTCTAACAAATCAAAGTAGAGGGTACCAGATATTTGCAAGAATAAGACTTTAAATCCGATTTCGGCTTTACAATTCCGGTTGCGTCTTACCTCGTTATTACACCAGTATGTTGCGGCGCTGACGCCTACAAAATGCAGTACTTTCAAAGATTTCACCAGCATTCACTTGGAACCTCCAAAGCCCACACCACCGCCATGTCAGATCGTTTCACAGATCATCCCATTTAGGAACCACCGCCATTGTTTGCCCGAATTCACAGATTATCAACTTTGTTGGAGCCACGGATTATCTGTGCCACAGAGCAGGTAAAAAAAAAAAAAAAGGCACGAAGTTACCGTCTGAAATTGTTATATTCTATCACCCACTAAATCTCTCGCTCGCTTGCACGCATCCCTCACTCGCTCACTCACTCACACACCACTAGAAACCAACATGATAGTGCTATCCATGGTTTATATGTATTATCAAAAGTGGTTGATTGATCAGTGTCAAAAAGCCGATGGGTTTTTATAAAAAATTGTACCCTCTAGGATTACAGGTTACTTTAAGGTACACCATTTTGGTTGAATCAGTAGTAAAAACTTGCCACTGGAGTGCTAAATTGTAAATGACATATTTTTCAAGCAGGGTTATATATCAGATAACAGTGATATTACTTATCCAGAAGACATATTTGATAGTTCAAGCTTCAACTGCAGCGTAGTTGAGGCTTTCACTCTTCTTGGGTGTTATGCAACATAATATGCCAGAAGAGTGAAGGTCTTAAGACATATTACTGATTCCATGACATGGCATTTTTTTTACAATAGCTGACAAGGTGGCCATGAGTGATGAGTAGGAAGAGTCCATAGACTCTTGTTTGAGATATTATTCTGGCATACAGGTTCTCATGGGCCAGGGCCTGGGTGTAGCAGCACAGATTATGCATAGGGTTGGCTGGATATAATGACATCAATCAAACATTGTATAAAATGTATTTTAAGATTTCTTGTCAGTTTTTTTTTCTGTAAAGAAAAGTGTCTTCATAGGCCTTCTTGCATTCCTCTCGTGCTCACAATACAGTCTGCAAATTTCATTAAAGTCTGAGCGCTGGAAATTGAGTCTGGTCAAGCTCCACAAACAAACCCAAACTTTAATTTCTTGGGAATTTTTGTAGCTGCACCTCCCACAAATTGTTCAAGACTGTACATTTGGCTTTAGATACCTATGTACCAATTCTTAACACCAAACTGTCTTTTGTTCTTAGAGTATTATTAAATCAATTATTATTGTCATTTATGCATTAAAAGAAAATGGTATTAATGGCATTACAGAACAAATTGCCAACTGATCAGCGTTTCTTTAGCCCAGAATTGAAGGAATCAAGCTTCAGTTAGGGATGAACAACACATTTAAAGGTAAACTTTTGAGTCAGGCCAAATACCCCTTAGGTTGGGATGTATGAAATTCCAAAAGTCTGGCATGTGCTCATTCTATGACCTTGCACTTACACATAAAGAAATGTAATGAAAACTTTGTGCTAACTTGCCAAGATTTAAATCATGTATCTTCATTATGATACAGTCTACAGCATTATCATGACAGCAGCCTTGTTAGTATAAGATTAATATTGATGAAAAAATGAAAGAATATCTTATTTGCGTCTTTAATTATTGTAATATCCATATAACATATAAATACAGAATGGAAAATGTACAAAATTGGTTTAATACAAAGAATGTTTCATAATAAGTTATTGTCACCTGTACCTCAAATGCATTCTTAAATATAAATATATATTATTTAATTAACTGCCACATGAAAAATTATTAAATGTGGCAATGTAATTTTTTTTATTTTAAAGATCTAGAAACATTTTCTGTGGACAATTGAAGGACCAGACTCGTCATATTCCTGTTTGGAGATCCACATTTGCTGGAAGGTAGATAAGGATGCTAAAATGGAACCACCAATCCAAACAGAATATTTTCTTTCTGGAGGAGCAATGATCTTTATCTTCATTGTTGAAGGTGCAAGGGCTGTTATTTCCTTCTGCATTCTGTAATAAAGAAATTTAAAATATAGAATTACATACAATTTACATGTCTGCAAAGCCATCGAGTTTATTAAAAGAATAACTATTTTCAAGCGAACCTCTTCCTGTGAGAAACACATACATGGAGTTACAGCATACATGCATTTATTTCACATGAATTAAACCATATATGCTTGAAAAAAAAATAGAATAATACGAATTTAAATAGTGAAGGTGATTCTGCATGCTATGCATCTCGCAACTTTTTCTTATGTAATTAAAAATAAAATTGTACACTATTTCACTTTTATAGTATGTACTGCTTATAAGATACATACATACATATTACAGGGTATATATACAAAAGCATGTACTTTATGGGCAATTTAAGGATATTTTAAGGGCAATTCTGACTAATACCATGTTGGGATTACATGATGTCTTTGGAGTACAGCTCCCATGTACTATGAAATTCCTTACAATTGACTCCCTTGTTCTTTGGGTGTATTGCAGACATATAAACATGACAGTAACAAGAACGCTAAACACTCACAAATAATTCTGTAACTTATACATTTGTCTCAGTAGCATTAACCATGTAGTTAATATGAAGGAGTGTGTGTAATTCATATATCAAAGAACTATATTTCTGGAAGTTTGATGCTGAGTGGGTTACTTGTCAGGGATGAAGATGGTAGAAATGTATGCAACCTGATGCTTTAAAAACTGTGGTTGGTAGGGTACTATGCAACTATAGTTACTAATGCAGCCAGACTGCACTCACATCCATTCCACCATAATGACAGAACTATTATCCTGTACTGCAGTCAGAATTAAATTGAGTGATGAAAGTTGTATGGGATCTCACGATAACCAATCTTTTGGTTTGACTGTGCTTGCATTTTGCATGCCATGTTAATTTTGTTTATTGAAAGTAGAATGCAATGATTCTTTATTTCTGCCATTTTGGGCTCATAATTGAGTTCAGGTAATAGAAAACAACCTCCAGACCTACCTATCAGCAATACCAGGGTACATGGTTGTTCCCCCTGAAAGTACTGTGTTGGCATACAGATCCTTTCTGATATCAACATCACACTTCATGATGGAATTGTATGTTGTCTCATGGATACCACATGACTCCATGCCTAGGAATGATGGCTGGAACATAGCTTCAGGACACCTGAACCGTTCGTTGCCAATAGTAATCACCTGGTATAAAAAATAATTATGAAGCAAACTGACAAATGATTCAGAAAACTGAATCATATCAAATCAGTTGAGTGTTTAGACCACACTGGTGACTGAGTAAGATTTTATCTCCAACAGCACTTTTTTCTCTAAAAGTTTAACACAATTAATTTGCTGGAAAATGCAGCACAAATTTATACAGACATTCAAATTTTATGTGTAGTATCAAATATTTAAAGATATGTTGCATCTGACTTTATTTAATCATTTGCAGTAATGACTGCACACTTTTCTTTTAATATGTAGCCTTATTCCACTTTTTTACTCTTTGTAAACACATCCTTTATTACACTTGACAGACATTTTAAAAAGATTAACATTTGCAGATGTTCTTATAAGCTGTAGGAAATATGGCCATACTTCAAAATATTATACTAATGCAGTCATAAGAAATAATGGGTGCAGGGTATGACCAAACTCTCAGCATACATGGGATATCTGACTCACTGATTTTTTCCGTTCCTGACACTGCTTCTAAATATCATAAAAATTCCATGCTGAATGGCTTTTTCCACGTTGTTCTGTGAATGAATTATGAAAAAATGAGACTCAACCAAGCTAACCCCATATCCTTCTGTGTACCGTACAAGTTCTACTTAACCCTTTAAATGCGGAGTTAAATCCCATCTGCCATTTGCTGGCATTATTAGGAGCTCACCCTATTCTCCACATTAGCAGGATAAGGGTTAAACTTATCCACAGGTGGTATTACTGGTATGTCAGGTAAGCTGGTTATGAGGAGTTAGAGAATGCAGATCATTCTGTATTGCCTGCTATTAACCCAACAATAACATTGTTGTTCATAGAAACATCATAATATATTATTTCACTAAGTTAGGAAATCATAGAATTGACTGTAGTCAAGGACATGAAATAGCATACAATGTAGGAAGGTACATGTCAGAAAAGGCATTCAGTGGAATCAAATGATGTGCTGAGATACGAACAAACCCACAACTGTGGAAAGACAAGGAAGGTTTCTCCTTTCATCTGTCCAGCTTATGACACCCACTCCTCTTGTATACCAGACTTTAAGCAAGGTATCCTTGCATGCAGGTGCCATAAAGTTCTGATAAGATTCTACCCGAAACACAAAATGCATTTCTATAAATATGAGCTAACTTACTTGTCCATCAGGTAGTTCATATGATTTCTCCAATGAACTAGATGAAGCAGCTGTAGCCATTTCTTGCTCAAAATCAAGTGCAACATAACACAGTTTTTCCTTGATGTCCCTAACTATTTCACGTTCAGCTGTGGTTGTGAAACTGTATCCACGCTCTGTGAGGATCTTCATTAAATAATCTGTCAGATCTCGTCCAGCCAGATCCAAGCGAAGAATTGCGTGAGGCAGCGCATATCCTAAAATAGAATTATGTTACAAGATACTGAACATAAGCGGAATATGTGATATCAGTTGTTATTCCAATAATAGTTATAAAAATATACGTGCCCCTCTCAAAAGAATGGTGATAGGGACTGCATGGATATAGTCATATCTTCTCCATACTAAGATATCTATGAAATATCTAGAAGAGGAAGACACAGTAATAATGTTACACATTTTGATTTCTAAAAAGTAGTATATATCCAACCATTAATTCAAGTCAGAATGATTTTGAGACATTCAGACTCGAAAATCATGCACTTGACTGAAAATTGTGGCTCAAAAGACATAGGGGTATAAGTATTTAGCACTGGAATATTATTTACATATATTTAGCACTGGAATATTATTTACATATATTTAGCACTGGAATATTATCTACATACATTTAGCACTGGAATATTATTTACATATATTTAGCACTGGAATATTATTTACATATATTTAGCACTGGAATATTATTTACATATATTTAGCACTGGAATATCATTTACATATATTTAGCACTGGAATATTATTTACATATATTTAGCACTGGAATATTATTTACATATATTTCTCATAAATTTACTCTTCTACTTTTAACCCTTAGGTTACTAATGTCATATATATATGGAGCACCTATTCTTGATGTTTCTAGATCACACACAACGACGCAGCACAGTCGGTAGGACTCCTCTGGACGAGTGATCAGCTCGTCGCAGAGACCTCTAC
>Ga0268261_10002380_pt1 | contig 13458 bp, 5 predicted proteins | sample TergutNc150P1_FD_190353 | JGI IMG/M metagenome (GOLD analysis project Ga0268261, IMG submission 190353) | Nasutitermes corniger P1 segment gut microbial community from laboratory colony in Florida, USA - Nc150 P1 (SPAdes) (version 2) | ecosystem: Host-associated > Arthropoda: Insects > Digestive... | reverse complement strand
TCTCAAGTGGCACCTTGCACGAATCTTAACACAATGCAGTGGCACTTCGTAAATTACCACAGAAACGCATGTTTGGATTTTAGGTATCGACTGAGACGAATCCAACTTTGACCGCTGTAAACAGAATTTCTGCAAGGTCTGTGTTTCCATCGCTCAGTAAGTGAAGGATTAATTACACAAATTGCAGTCCTGGTTTACGTCTTATTTCACTTAGTTTGTGAGCCACGGCTGTGTTATTCGGATGGAAATGCAGCCTTTTTGTTTCGCTTACTACTGACGACGCACATATTCTAGGTAGAATTTTATATAAAAGAAAAACAATTCTTTACAGAAACATTCTTCTGTTCCTTCAGTTAGCAGGCGTATTTAGACAGTTCTATTACTGCCTACAAACTTACTTTTTTCTCGAAATATATTCAGTCGCTTGTAAATTTTTGTCACGTTCAGAAGAAAGGTACCAGGAAAGTCTCTTCTGTATTTAACACGACGTTTCATGTAGGGATCATATTTACGACGTTTCGGCGTGGGGAACTGCAGTGGGCTGAGCTTTATGTGGTAAACAAGGGACAGTATGGGACAAGTGTTACAACATCAGAGTAGACGAAAGGATTATTATTATTCTTACATTCATCATTGTAGTGTTGGAGAGCGGAACAAATTTCCCAGCTGTCAGTGTGAACCGCTTGTTGGCTGTGGTAATGATGAAGACCAGACAGCGCTGAAAAGAGACAGGAGTTCCTACCCAGTCGCAGCCCCAGGCTGCTTCTCTTATATTTTCGGCCTGAAATAATTCGTAATACATTGGGAGAATTAGTAGGAATTATAACTGTTTTGACAACTGACTTATTTTGTAGAATATGCTCCAATTGCTACGAAAATCTGATATACATCTACTCAACATTAAATAACATCGGAATCGAAGTTTTGGAAGTGCAATAGTGCTGTCATGTGAATGCTATGTTAAGGAAAATTTATCTCTTAGTAAAAGTAGTTATTGCAATGGCGCATTTTTATAGTGATTTATGGGCACGTAAAAATTTGTAGTAATATATTTCAACTCGGTTATAATTAAGTCGGCTTATACAAAACCTCGTTAATAAAGTTGAACATTCTATGGTACTTAGTAATTCCCTATAAGGCACATGTTTTCTGCCTAGGTTAGTGCGACATACATAACATCTACTTCGGATATAACGAGATTGCCAGTCATTCCTTTCCAAATACTTTTCTATGAAATTAAGCTATTTTAAGAATTCAACCCTCTCCTCGTCCTTGGAAAAGCAAGCCGTCGAACCTTTCAGGTAGTTACACAAATTCCCAGCCTTGAAAATGACAATAGTAACTTTAATTCGTGATATGAGCTTTCTGCCGCTTTGTTAATGTGATCTCCTTTGTTCTGGGAAGTTTGGCAGTGTAGATTGTTAGTTATCAACTTTTCTTCGACTGTTGGACCCTTGACAGTTTGTCCCGAAAGTTTGGTAGCAAAATTTCAAACTACGCTGCGTAACATCCCAGAAGAGCGAAGATCTCAGCTGTAATTCAGTTTGTGCCTGAAGTTACACTGTACGTTTCTACTCCTGCAGTTAACAGGATACCGCTAAAGTGAAAACATGGGTACAGTCAACTACGACGTCCTTGATCGTCGAAGGAAAACTGAAATGTTTAGGAAATAGAAAATGAAAAATATAAAGTATATGACCTGTTTCTGGAATTTGATCTTTTCAGTTCTACTATTTGGGAATACAGAACTTCAAAGATTAGTGCGTTTGAACTGAAAGGATCCAGAATAAAGAATTTCGAAAACCTGAACGAAGTGATGTTGTTAAGGCACTGCGTACGTGGAAGAAATCACAGATAAGTGACAATGTCTCAGTGAGCCCTTTTTTGTTCTCATGATTAATTTTGTTCCAGTCGAGTACTAGTCGTAATTTAATATGATTTTCAACGTAAATCTGTCTGAAATATTTCTAAATAAAAAAGTTTGTTATATCTAAATTTTAATGGTAATTTAAATTTTAAATTTTCGTGACGTAAATATTTAAATAACATGCCTGAAGGCCTGTACTTCGTCTTAAAATATTTCTTCTTCAATTTTACCACACACCTGGGTTGGAACGACACTCGCTATATGAAAACACAATTTATTCGGTCCCCCTCGTGACTTTATAACAGAGTCTGACGATATTATTAAACTCATTCTAGCCACTCAAAGGAAAGTTTTATTACGAAAATCATTAATACTTCGCAAATTTCTTAGGATATCAGATACTGAATTTTCAATTAGTGTATAAATAATGTCTGAAAGAAATGTCTGCCAAATATCAGATGGAATAATTCTTATATTACTTGTTGCAAACAGAATAGATATTTGCTTTGATGAAAATATCTAGAAAGGTAAATTCTGTTCTGATTTGTAAGCTTAATTTTTCTACCTGCTCTGACAGCTCATTAGGAATCCAACAGTATACACATACAGATGCCGCTGCAAATAAGTATATCGGTACAGCCTGCGATATATCGGTGTGATCTCCCCAACTCTGCAAAAGGAAATTTATTTACTTAGAATTATAATGTCATAAGTAGAATTAGTGAGGGAATTCGGAGAACGGTTTTACCATTCTTTTTGCGATGCTGCCGTATAAATTGAAATATCCTGATTTCATATTTCACGGAATATCATATTTTGATGTCGAAAGAAATTTGCATTAATATCGATGATCAGTAATGTTCATTTTAATAAAGGAAAATTTGTTGAAGTCGTGGGGCCTATAGAAATTAAATTTGTTCTGCAAATTCCATCAGTGAAAATTATTTCGATTGTATGTTAACAGACAACTCTCTCCTTGTCGAATATGTCTTCATATCTTAAATATTATTAACTTAAATTTGACATTAACCACGTGAGGTCTGTACTGTTCCTCCCAGTATGGGACTTCTGATGATTTCTTTGAGTTGTCTTCTATTATTAAGGTGAACACACTCGCTTTGCTGTCTAATATATCTAGTTCACAAGGTATGCTGAGTGTATTAGGGAGAACAGATCTTTCAGAAATGACATTTGAATATGTCAACGGAAGTTATTACATGCAAGGGGTAATAAGTACTTCATTAATGGGAGGAACTTAGTTGTTTATTTGGTGTGCTAATCTTTTTCACTGTTATTTTGCAAATATGTGGCACTTTTACTTTCGACATTGTTAATTGCAGCAAAGTGGGTTTAAAGAGAGGCACGGATTACTCATTTATGTTTCACACATTAATTTGCATTCAGTGAATTATTGTAACTTTCGCACTTTATTTTATTGCATTAAAGCGTGCGACACGAAAAACAACATTACCAAAATATTATTTTTAAATAAATCGGAAATTTTATGTTTATATTCTAACCAGCAAGATATAAGCAAAAAAATTTCATCTTTTGCGCACAGTGGGTGCAGTCATTATAAACACGGAAAGATTGTTATGAATGACACGTAATTACATGTACCAGTTGATTTTCTTCAACCATGATACTGGTAAAAATTATATTTCTAACCCTATGTATTCCTTCAAAGAAAAAAATACACTACTATTATTTCGATAGGTTTGGTTATGTTATTTATAAAAGGTTTAAGTTTGGGCTGAACCCTTTCAAATGAATGATAATTTTAATTTAATATTCCAAATTAGATTTTTATATCTGGAAGTTACCGGCGTGTAGTGATAGCTTAACTCAGTACTTTACCGTGACGGCAGAGAAGCTGTCAAAGCACATTATTGTGAAAATCATGAACAGTGTACCAGACAGAGGGAGATTCATTGTATCTTCTAATGCTGCCATGTATCTGAAAGAAAAGTAAGAATTTTTCAAATTTCACAACCAGAATAACAACTCGAATTTTAATTCAGTTATTTGTTATAACCGCACCGATTTATCTGCTGGTATTGACGTATGCAGTTGTTAAGTTGTTCCTGCATGTGACGGAACGATTCATCAGAAGGTCTGGGTTGTTCGTGAACGTCTGACTGTTGTATCTCATCCCCGCAGTGCTGCCCTGGTATGACGTGTGTCTGTCTGATATCCAACAGGTTCGGTCTGAGCTTCTCCAGCTGACTGCAGGCGACGCACACCAACGTAGCGTACACGTTTGTGAAGCTAACATACACACCTGTTACCAAAATTACTGCTAAGACCTGCAAAATGTGAAACATTTAACTTAACGTAAGACATGCATTTATCAAGTTGACGTTAAAAATTTCACCGCTTTCTGTCTAAATAACCTTAGTTTGATTTGTAGAAGAGATATCAACGTGATTCATTTTCGGCTCAGTCAGTTGTAATCTTTATGATGTAGTGTTTTTTTGTCATAATGATTCTCTTTCTCTATGTAATTACAATTGTTTCAGTAAGTTTGAATTTTGGAAGGTAAGTCTTGAAATTTACTTCTTATATTGAACAACCTTATTCACACTTGTTCCATTTTCAACAATACGTCACGCCAGACATTTGGACAGAAGAATTGGTGCGCGGTCGGATTATCCATAACTCTGGTAATGCTGATTACTTTATTTGAGAGATTATTCAATTAAATTGTAGTGACTGCGAGCTTGTAGTGTGTTGCTAACTGTCAGAATGTAAGCTGACCGTGGTGGGGGGAGTAAAGGTTTGTCCCTGTAGTGTGGTTGGTGTTAGGATTTTCAGATGTCTCTCGGACGACGGCAAGATATGTGTAATTTTCAACGTTTTAAAATATTAAATTCTTTGCCTTAGAGTTCAATTAATATAATTGAAACCAAAGAATGTAAACTACTCTATTAAATTTACAATAACATTATATTGTATAAACCTCTAATTTCTACATATTTAAGACCAATCATCAAGGAGCACAATAACTGTATAAAATGACTGCAAGAATTACTGGAAAATCTTCGGCGCAGAAAATGTATAGTGGACGAAGTTTTGCACAGTAATGTGAAGCAGCGTTTTAATACGAGAATTTGTTCACGGTACCGTGAACAAATTTAATTATTTTAAATGTAACACATTTGTGTGATTTCGTTGTTTAAATAGTAGTGATTAAGTAATACAAATTAAAAATAATGTTGTAAATACATTAGGGCTGTGGTTTGTTGCATGCTTTAGACTATCTGATAAATAATAGAATACGTTTTGTATTTGAAAATTTCACCATAGCAGGTCGTACAAGCAATAACACAATATATTACGTATTGTTGTAAAATTTAACTTTTACAGTTAGGAACTAACAAATGCTTTAAGTGTCTGTTATTTTTATATGCTTGGAGAGATTAAGCTCGAAAATATCTATGATAAAAAATATTTAATTCGGTACTGTGCCACTAGTTTTAGGTAGTAATACCCACTTGCCTTAAAACGTTCAATGAATTTATACTTTAAATGAGACGTTTCTTAAGTGTAACCGAACACCGACTAAATTACATTGTGTTGCATAATTTGGTTTCGTTATTCAATTGATCCACCTTTTACCGGACATTTGGCCTTGGGGTTAAAACCCTCGGAATTAAATTTTTGCGACGTTAGTTTCACTGTTTGAACTGAGTGAAATGTAATATTAAAAAAATTCTGGATCTCTGAGTTTACGGAAATGCAAATGAAAAGAGAAATATAAATGCTTTCTCTCAAGTTTGTACTTCAACAGCATCTGTTTGAAAAATTAAATTGTATTCTATACAAAACGAGAATCGTATTTCACTTGAGTGTAAAATTCATATTGCTGTTTTCTTACAGTTTTTCATAAAATTTAATAAAGTTGTTTATTTGACATTACCTGTGTGAAATTTGCAATTTCATACATTGGACTCGCTGAAACGTCAAAAGGGTACCAACTCGCGAAGACCATATCATGGCTCATCACACTGCGCACGACAAACTGGATAATGTTGAAAGAAATGATGAAGGCGTTTGCGTGTTTACTAATAGCTTGGATGATTGGGATGTACCCAGCCTTTGTCATATATCCGGTGTCAGGATCTCTGGTCGGCAGTTCTTCCCATGTGAAGGAATCCGTCAGGCTAAGAAGTTGTTCAATGTCGGATTTCCGATAACTGAGGGTTGAACAAAACTTCAATTAGTGAATGAATCATTAGTAGACAATGACATCCTGAGTGACAGTTCAATATGTTTATATTTCTGTCTTCTAAAATAGCACCGTGACCATCCTAAGGCGCAGACACAACTAGCGAAATCGTGTGTCATTTTGGTTTTGTAAGAATTTTAATGTTGATTTTTAGGAATGATTCTTTCATATTAGATTAGTGCACGTGTCGTTGTTGTTCGTTTCATCGATGTTTACAGAAGAATACATTTGTTATGTCTTTTCTAAGTAATCAATTCTAGGAGCATAAATGTATATTTTGATACAGCTGAATGTCAAATTTCGTGTCATATTTTGTACTATATTTGTTTTATGAAAAAATTAAATACAGCGTGATATTCTGTTGTAGTTGATAAAGATAAAAATTATATTTAAATTTTCCAGGAACAAGAATAGTTTTCTTAATATTAATCAATAATACCTACATGTCGCAATTTAGGTGGTGGCACAAAACAAGTCACAGAACACTAATAGAATTTCGATAAACCAGAATTGTCAAAAGTTCGTATATAGATAACGTGTAGGAAGTTACAACGAAAAATAGTATAAAACACTGCAATAAGCTTTTATACCAAATATGTACGTGAGGCGATAAATGAGCGGATGTAACAAATAACGATTCTGCGTTTCGATAATGCTCAATTATCGTAGAACTATTAACAATGCCGTAAAAATCGTCGCTTGCAAAAGATGTAATCTCTTTTTCAAGAACTCGTGTAATATGAAAATGTCAGGTGTATTAGTCAGTAAGATGTGTCGACTGAAACAATTATGTATTGGAATGTGTATTTAAAAAGGTTCTTGTGTTTGTAGTAAAACAATACTGCCGTTGTGAACAAAAATCCAAAATTGATTACCTGAAAGTAATGTGCACCCATAGAGCAAGTGAAAATATAAGAAATACACGCAATTTTTTCATGGCGTAGTCCAATTGGCGTCTGTGAACGAAGATATCCATGAAAAGACACACAGTAGTAATGTAATAACAAACGATAATGGTAGCACTGTATACTGTGTAAATTTTTGACACTGGCTTTAATTTAATTGGAAGTCCGCCCTGTCGAAATACAAAGAGAAGTATCTTAAAACGACTCTCGTGTAGATTACAGCCTGACGCATTAGCCTTAGTACTATCGTTTATACGCTCCATGTACTGTACGGTAGTGTCACTGGTGACTTAGCTTCTGTATCACAACTGTGTGTCCGTAGCACTCTGCAGTCCACGTCTCACTGTACGACAGTATCCTTTAGGTAGGACCGACTGACTGATTGATTCAGTTCCAGGGCGTAATATTACATCGCGCAAGCGCATTCACTTTTTACGAGTTCGGTAAAAGTTCACGAAGCACGCAACCAACGCGTCTGATTAGAATATGCGCATTCAGAGCGGGTGGAGGCGTTGAAATCGATAAATTTTTGTGTGTGACCTGGGAGGTATATAATACTAAAGCAACTCAACTTAACTTACGTAATTCGTGTATAGTAGTATTTTACATTCAGAGGGTTTGTTTTCGAAAATTGTAAGTTTGTTTGTCCTTAAGAATTACTTCGTGAAGTACTGTGGGGCTTGGAGATTTTAACTAAATGCTTTAGAAAGTAGACACTAGATGGCGGTGATGTGTCAAAATGTCATCCAAACCGCTTGAAACATGTGCAAGGGAACCACAGTACATATAGTGAACTGAGTATAATGGCCTCACATTCTAATGATGCCCTACCATTCGTTTTTTCATAAAGTTAAAATTGCGAAAGTGTCAATGTTACATTTAACGTAGCAGATTGCAAGATGTGACATTTGATTCTTTCTGGTAATTATGAAACTCTATTGTGAAACTTGCAGCCTTATTTGTGACGGTATTTCAGGTAACCATTTGTCATAACTGTCTGCGGTATTATAAATTAATGTAATTTTAACTCCACTTTACGTGAGAAAGAAAATTGTCCACGTTTCATGCATCTTACGTCGTTAAGAGTTTTTGAGTGCCGAAACTTGGTCACATGATCAGGCTTATGAGTTTAGTGTAGTCGCCCCACTGTTAGTGAAGGTCTACGGAATTTCCTGGGGCTTGACCTTGGCTGCTCTGGATTACTGTTTGTTGGTTGCTACTCAATTTCAGAAGCCCGGGTACGTCATTGGGAGACGCATAGGTTTTTAGGCTAGTGTTTCGTGTAATTAAAAACAGTTTATTCTGCCTTTCGGATCATCGTCATTACTGAGTTGCCGGTCAGTCATGCGACATGTTCGCACGTTGCTGTAAGAGGTTAAACCGTTGGAAATTGGCCCGGATATTTTTCCACTATTTGGAGCAGGTATAGGCGCGGACACAGCTCTGTACAATGTTACAGTCACTGAACGTCTCGTGTCAAGTTCTATCTAACCGTGCCAGCTGGGTGAGGAAAACCCCTTACTGAACTGTGTTAAAGCCCGCTAGGCGAACAAGTGGGATGATTTGCGTTTCTTCCGTCTTATTCTTCTTTTTTATACCCCCTTCCTCACGTCCATCTTCCTCCTGTCTTCACCCTTAGATTTTCACAAATTTCTTCCGGAATGACGCAGATGTCAATCGAGGTGGGACCCCACCTTAGGTGTACACTAAGGAATATTTAGATGAATTGTTTTCTTTTGTATCATATTTTATAGTCAAGTATACATTTTACCCGGCGTTTTGCTTAGCATTAGTTACTGGAGTGAGACATCATCAGGAATTCTGTTTAGCAGCGACCGAGTCACAAAGGAAGGTCGGACGTCATTTTAGTTAGTGTCAATTTGTGCAGCAGTTTGTCGACGATCAGTAGCTAGGAAATGCGTTATTTAACCTCTCTGAACCCACGTACATAAATTCGTGATGTGCATGTTGCCAGATGACATGTCCTTTTGGGGACGTAAGGCGAAATGCGGGTTCTACCGAATAGAAAATTACGATTTCATGATATATACTCGTGTACTTTGCGGCAAATGGAAATTTGTCCCTCGGATGTGCAAATTGTAGAAATCAGATTTTTAAGTGCTAATTCATTTTAATCAATGGGCGCATTTGGGGTTTTAAAAAATTTTTGTATGTATCTGTAGATGTAAAATATAACAAAAAATCGCGACTATCTCTTTTTTGGGGGGAGGAGGGAAGCTTCACATGGATCACAACACTAACAGCGCGTTCCTGAATATTTTACTCTTCTATGAATTATATAACGATAACGATTTTTTGCAAATTGAAGCTTAATTCGTTACTGGTTAACATGTAAAGCGTGAAAATTATGTGGTTAATTATAGATTAACTGAAAGCGTGTGATTGAAACTTTTATTAAAGTAGCCTGCAGGATAATATTCAAAGGCAAAAAAAAAAAAATCTAGAGAGTGTTTGTAAAGTGCACAATCTGTCACAAATTTAAATCCACATTATTCAAATAATCCTAAGAACATAAATAACTGTTATTGATTCGCATTGATCGTACAGTCCTTTTGAACACCACCTATTCAATTCCGCCGACCTTTAGATCTCGCGTTGCGCTACAAGACGTTAGCGGAGCGTGCCATGAAGTTACGACTTACTGCCTCTCAATCATTAAAAAAAAAGAAAAATTATTTTAGGTAGCCCCTACTGGCGCCCAACATATATAATTTCGTAGCAATCAGCTTGCGAATTATCCATGAAAGTTGTTGTCTGCAATTTAATGTGTCCTTTCTTCGGGAACTTTATTACAAATAGGAGAAAGAAACAGGTGAGGTGATGGTCATAGTTTGTCAGGCGCCTTCACAGAATTACGAAAAGCGACAATTGTTTCGCCATATCTGTTTGTACTTCATTCTTTTCGTCCGTCCGTCCGTCCGCGTGGAACAGACCGGCTCCCATTTGACGGATTTCCATAAAAATTTATAATTGAATATTTTAAATAACTAGCAAAAAATATTTTTTTTAATTAAGTGCGATAAATAATGGGGGTTTTATGTAAACCTACGTACATTTATGAATTCACTGTAGATCAAACTTTTTTTGAGATAGAAGTGCGTTTTATGCTTAATAACTTTTTTTCCCAAAATCTTGCCATTGTTATGTAATGTGTAAAAACATGGTAGAGACAAACAGGCCGATGATGACAAGATAATATGGCACATGCGCTTTGCATGATGGATAAATAAGGGTACGAATGTACACTCAGAATATGTAAGTCGTATTGCTTGTCCACGGCAACATATGTTACAAAGACTCGCTTTAGTGTGACATTTATACGTCTATTGCCTGTCTTGTTTTTGTCTGAACACGTCAGGACATTATAAAAGCCGATTTTCTTCTGTTATCAGCTTGTGGTTATTTAGGTGCGACGAGGACGTTTCTACAAACAATGGGATGTGGCTAGCTAAACAGTGAAGACTGACCAGTGAGCCATTTTACATTCAGTAGTTCAGTCACTGTGATGAATGAATCCCGATCACAGTCACAGTCAGGCATTAGTGTGATGGGGCCAGTTAGTGTTGCTGACTTTATTTAAGGAAAATGGATGTGGACCGATTGATAGGTGTGTTTATAGACTTGTGTCCAATCAGATACACGGGAACTGCAGAGGGGCAGAATGAACAACTCTGTAGGCTTCAAAACTTGTGGCGCCACTAGTGTGTCATCATGTTTGTAAGTGGTGTCTAGTAAGACAATATGGCGAAAAAAGCACTTTTGCAAGGTAAATTAATGTATGTTTTTAAAAGTATAAATTAATAATCCTGATGCTATACAAAGGTTATTTTAGCATTTGTTTGTAATATTAGTACTTAAGTATCCTTAGGCAATAGTCATGTGGGGATCAAGTTAATGTGTCAGTATTCTGTGTGTGTTTGTGCATGTTTAGCATAAATTAATATGTAGCAATATCTGTTGTTTTAGACCAAAAGAATTTTATTTATGTGGAGTATGTACCAAAGTAGCCCTCACCAAAACCGTAGTGCTGTAAAATATCATACCTAAACGACACGTAGAAGGAGACGTTGCTGTATATGCAAGTAAACTTGTGAATTCTGCTCGGAATTGCGATTGTATCTGTGTCGACATTGACGTCAGTGTGAATCTTGCTAAATGCATGTCTTGGAATGGTGGGATGAGTAGCGAATTATATTGTGGATGTTGTGTAGGAAGGAGACCTTTCGAATTTGAGCCAAAACTATAGTATTCGACTTTAGTGACTGAAAAAACAGGGCGAAAATAACATAATTCCCTTTCGGTGCGATAACTAACACGAAAGAACTGCTGAATATGTAAATGAATGCAATTTCTTTTTTTCACAGGAGCTATAATTAAACAGTACCCCAAGCATGTACGTTCATATCTACGTCATCATTTTAATTTTATTACTATATTTACCCAGGTTCACAAAAGTCTCTTCCATTCTTCTGTTCCTCATACTAGATTTGTGTGGGACTATTTGATTCTGTGACTTCATTAACGTTAAACATGTTCATATTGCCCTTTCTGAGGTCCCTAATCACCACTGACAATAAAATGTTTAGGGCTTTCACCCAGCCTTACAGCACTTTAGACGATGCCATGATGTCGCCGTGCATGAAGTGGAATACCGCGTGTCACCGTGAGCGACGTGTCCTGGTTTCTGTTATGTACTGTTGTCGATAGTAGCTGAAATATGAATATTCGTATTGAAACTACATTTTTGTTCTTGAAAAGTTTGTTTTTATCACCGCTGTGTGATTTGAGAAAGTGTTATTTTTACTTTTTGTATATAATTCAATGTTTAAGTTTCGATTGTTGTTATGCATATCTATAATAATATTTTCCGAATACAATTTTCTATTATAAACGTTCAGTGACTGCTTGTACCACAACATCTTGCGAGCATCGAACCCCGCATTATATTCTTTTTCTACAACTTGTAGCAAATTTGGTGAGTCACGTCCCGTTTCTGTGTGATTTTCAGATGTACCTTGGACAATTTCCAGTTACAATGGTCAGTGCGTAAATCACTGAAAGTTTGAAAAAAATGCCTGTTAATTACGAAATATGGTACTCGTTAATATGTTTCCTGGGCCGTATCAAACATCCAGTTTCACATTCAAATAGAAATGTTGGACGAACATTTACGTACCGTATAAGACAGTGTTCTTGGAAAGTAAGTTACCTCAGCCAATACATGCTTTCCTGTCTTCATATACACACATTTCTCGCAGAAATATTTCATAAATTTTTCTTGCCAAATGATGGGGAGTGAAACAAAAAACGTATGTAGAGAATTCTACACATTTTTGTTAAGTTTTTAATGCTACTGCAGTGCTGTTGATCCCGCACTTGCATATATCTCTGAGATGAAGAGTAAGTGGATTCACAGTACACACCCTGCTATTTGCCACAATGCATTGAACGAGGAGGGCGTTTGTTTTAAATTTTGTTTACATTATCTTCATCTTCAGTCTTAACTATTATATTTTTATTTTATCATTCGCTTTAGCTACTGTATGAAGAAGTTTATATTTCATGTGCCTTTCGTAAAATAAATTTCCTAGTCAGAAGAATTATAGTTTTGAAGGTGTGACGTTTAATGGCGTATAGATCAATTGAATTAAGGGACTTGTACCTTCCCTAATTGACGTACCCTGTAAAGAACAAAGAATAACAAAAGTCTCTTTCCAGTGTCAGGAAAGAATGTGCACAGGTACCAATAGTTTCAGTTTCAATATGAACAACTCAACTTAATCACTGAACCACTTGTTTCAATCAGACGTCTTAATTTAAGTGAAGTAAATTTTGGGTTGAGCTGTCCGACAGTGTGACCTTGAATCCGGCATTCAGTTGACAGATGTGACTTCATTGTTTCTGCCGATGTAACCAATCATACTGGACAACCCCTACCCGCATAAACCGTATTGGTATGTACGTATTTTTTTTTGTTTTTTTTTTCAGTTCATTAGGACCAGAATCCTCGAATATTAATATTATTCGTTGGACGATGTTGCCAGTAAACGGCCTTTGATGCGAATTCATTATTTTCAAGACAAAAATTTTAAACTTATTTTGGCAAGTAGCTGAATATTTTTCAGGTCGTTTGAAGGTTTACTGGATGCCTGGACGCAGTATTTGCATCTGTTTTCATTATGAACTATTTGACACTACATTGTGTAGGAGGTCCACCAATGAAACATTCATTCTCCTTTTAATAATACATCTCTGTCTCTATACCCTTATTTATAAGGGATTTTATATATATATAATACATCTCTGTCTCTATACCTTTATTTATAAGGGATTTTATATATATATATATATATATATATATATATATATATATATTCGCTGATGACAATTTATGTTACAAGAAACAAACCTTTAACTGTGTCTTTGAAAAGCATTTT
>Ga0268261_10002379_pt1 | contig 13460 bp, 11 predicted proteins | sample TergutNc150P1_FD_190353 | JGI IMG/M metagenome (GOLD analysis project Ga0268261, IMG submission 190353) | Nasutitermes corniger P1 segment gut microbial community from laboratory colony in Florida, USA - Nc150 P1 (SPAdes) (version 2) | ecosystem: Host-associated > Arthropoda: Insects >... | reverse complement strand
GTTGTGTGCGTGGGGTGTGTGTGTGGGTGGGTGTGTATTTATGTTGTGTGTGTGGTTCTTTTGTGGTGGGTGTGTGTGTGGTGTATATGTGTGTGTGTGGTACTTGTGTGGTGGGTGTGTGGGTGTTGATGATAATGATGATGATGATAATGAACACAAAATGTGCACTCCGTTCAGCTATGCAACTTTTACTGGAAAAAAAAAATCACTTTTGAAAAATACACAGCAAGCTGCACTCATGATGCACAATGCATTATACAGAGCCCGTCACATAAAGTGATCATTAAAATTACCCAATCTAAACTAAAACTGCAGAGACTTGATGTTTTTCTCTAAAATTCTCATATATCAAATTTGATGCATATCTCTCTGGTAAGTGACCAACTTGATGCACAGATTCTTTTATAATACATTTAACTGAATCCTCTACATGTTTCAAGCAACTCTGTGCTCATCCTCAGGAGGGCAATTGTATTAATACAACTTCTGGTATAACTACACAGCGTAATTATACCAGAAGTTGTATTAATACAATTGTCCACCTGAGGATGAGCACAGAGTTGCTTGAAACATGTAGAGGATTCAAATAAACATATTATAGAAGAAAATGTGAGTCAAGTTGGTCCCTTACCAGAATTATACGAAGATGCAGTCGGGGAGGGGGATGCATATCTGCTCAGCAGTACTTAAGTTAATACAAGTATAGGCAGGCAGAATGATTTTAGTATGTAGTCTGCACAAATGTGAATGTACTTAAAAGTACCATAAAAATTACTTCAGTCATCCAGTATGTCTTTGAAGGAGACACACTGGTAAAAATGTACACTGCAAACACAGTGCTCAGTTCTCTTCAAGAAAACTCTTCTGGATATTCACCTAGCATTATGTCGGAAATGATGGAAGAACATGGATTAGCAAAGGAAATGACAGTAGATATGACATGACCACAGAATGTAAACCATCTCCATGCACCAGATGACCTAAAAATATTACACAGGACATTCATTACAACTTGTACATTTACACCTTGATTCCAAGCCCATTCCTTCCACATCCCATCCTCAAAATCTACTTTGTAAATATCCATCTTAATGTTATCTTATGAGGGTGGACTGGATTTATGAGGCTCAGCATGATGACATAGTGGACTGTGGTGAACATGGTAAAGAACCTTCAGGTTCCATAAATTTCTGGAAATTTCTTGACTAACTGAGAAAATATTACTTGTTATACAATCCAACTCATGCACTATTCACACTTTAAAACACACTCACTTCAACATTTAAAACCAATAAAATGTTAAAAACGAGTTTGTAAGTATAAAATCCCTACATGTTTCGGTCTTTTTTCCCGACCATCTTCAGGGGGTCCTCTGCTGTGCTTTGTGTCGTTACTATTCCTCCCGCTGATTTGCGTTCGTTGAGTTCGTATTATTACGCAGTATGTGGCCGCATGTGTATGTCATCTGTGCTTGTTTGGTGTTCTTGTCTGTTGGTGATCTGTTTGTGACAGTTCACAAGCATATCACCAACAGACAAGAACACCAAACACGCACAGATGACATACACATGAGGCCACATTCTGCGTAATAATACGAACTCAACAAACGCAAATCAGCGGGAGGAATAGTAACCGCACAAAGCACAGCGGAGGACCCCCTGAAGATGGTCGGGAAAAAAGAACGAAACATGTAGGGGTTTTATACTTACAAACTCGTTTTTAACATTTTATTGGTTTTAAATGTTGAAGTGAGTGTGTTTTAAAGTGTGAATAGTGCATGAGTTGGATTGTATAACAGGTGTAGCAACATGCACGGTGCGACATTAAAGAGTGAGAAACTATTAGTTTCTCAGCAAGGACTCTGTTTTATGGAGTTAGTTTTTTAGTTACCATCTCCTACTTCATACTAACGTTGCTGCCTGCATCCCCACAGTACCACGTCGGTACAACATTCCAGAAGAGTTTAATATTCATGGATCCGTTCATCGTAGTATGAATCAGTAGAAATAACCAACAAGATGCAACCTTGTAATAGAATTAATTATTCCAATGTTTACTGAAGGCTCAACATGTTTCGAGCGGCATACCGCTCATCATCAGGAGCTCTAAACTGTATTTGCAGCCTCTGGTTTACATACACAAGTGGTGACTGGCCATTGTCAAGTATGGGTCCCAGTAAACCAGAGGCTGCAAATACAGTTTAGAGCTCCTGATGATGAGTGGTATGCCGCTCGAAACATGTTCAGTCTTCTGTAAACGTTGGAATAATGAATTCTATTACAAGGCTGCATCTTGTTGGTTATTTATACTGATTCATTCCAGAAGAGAGTATTCTTTATATTCACATCAGTAAGGATCTCAAATCTCATGTGGCCTAGATTGTTCTACAGATTGTTCTATAGATTCCATCAAACTGTGACATATAAAGGATAAGAAAATGCAATTTTAGGCTCACAAAATGGGGACAAAGTGAAATGGAAAAGATCTAACATGACTGACTGAAGCCAATGACATGACTTGAAATCGCATATCACATGGCATTTGGACGAGTACCAAAGTATGTCCCATACCATTAAGCCTGTTAATGAATTATAAACTCTCCAAAAGTATCTGGCAAAATCACGCTGGCTTAGTGGTTGTCCATTTATCCGGATCCTCTCTCGTACAGCAACAAGATGTGGAGACGAATAGAAGCCTGTCTTGTAACCATGATGACGTAAGATGGACTCACAGAAGGCACAAGTGGATCCCTTGCCCTTTGTTCCAGACACATGAATCACTGATAATTCATCCAGCTTCTCTAGGCTTACCCCAGATCTAAAAGAGTGTATTGTATTCTGCATATATATATGTAAATACTGTAAGTAATATAATATATATCAACTATCATGTGAAACTAATTTGAATACATGAAAAGGAAAAGCAAGTAAGGGATATCAAACCACACTTGATAAAGTATTGGAAAATCCTACCCCCATATACTCCACAGGTTCACATCAATTACCTACCAAAATTTGATGTCTTTACCAAATTCACCCAGATAATCAAAATTATAAGCCTGCAACAAGTGCACGCCAATTAAACAGATGATTAGGTAAACAGTCCAATTCAAAACGTGTATCACTCCAACATCATCCAAAGTACAAACCCATATGGAAATAACGGAGGCATTACTTTAGCTGACCCGATACATAACTTTCCACTCACACAGTTCGGCTTCAATGCAGGCAGGGTTTAAATTGCCACTATGCACATTTGTTAAGTCTGGGTCACACATTTTAGTTCAATGCACTGTAGTTAATATTTTGTATTCACCACATTAAGACAAAAGCAAAAACAATTTCCCTCAGGTCTCACACACGTCATAACTAAAAAAACATGTTATTCATTAAATGCTAAAGTTCTGTAAGGGTGAAGGATTATTCATACACTCTAACCTTCAACCCTAAAAGTAATGGCATTAGTATATGTGAAAGCATGTAAAAAAACCCTAAAATTAATTTTATGTATGTAGGCAATAGGGAAATTTACTGCGTTTTTAATAAATGGTGCACAATTTGTGTTTTATTTACCACAGAACGCCATTTATATCATAATTTTATCTTTTTCTCTTCAAATAATACTCATATATTTCAGAAACCATGTGCTAAAATTTAAATACCAAACTAGTCCGATCAATGCCAATATGACCCCACATACAAAAACTGCACAGGTTCAATCTAGCAAATGATGCCAAAATCTCCACTTATTATTGTTGCAACAACACACATTGTACAGCAGACAGAATTGTTTATGGTATGAACTGGCGCACTGTCTTGCTGCAAAGGCACGAGTTCCTTCTTGGATGGACAGGTGTTCAAACAAAGGTGTCAGAATGTGTTATGTACTGGTGTGAATTTATAGCTTCAAAAAAAATGGATCCAATAACTGTAGATAAATTCACAGCTGAGGAAAGGAGCTAAAAACTTAGAACAGCAATACTTATTCTGCAATAATTCTTTAGAACCCTGAAAATTACACACCTCATCAAGTATGTAACAGTTTCTTCCAACTTCTTTATCTCTGAAGCATGGGATGTTCTGTCTTCTTTCATCAGTTCTTGTATATAAGCTCTGTTAGACTGTAGGGAGTTCAGTGCTTTCACAGCTTCCTATTGATGACAAAAACACATATTAATTAACAAGCTTGATGGTTTATGACATGTGGAACAAATTACAGCTCCCTAGGAATAATAAAATTATATACTGACAAGAATGAATGAACCATTACATAAGGGACAAACACAAATAACTGTACATATCTCTGTGTATGTGTATGTCCATAGATATTACTGTAACTGGCTGGAACATGTAGATAAAACCGTTAATTCTATGTCTGCTTATTACATCTCAATAAATTACAATGGTTAGGATGTGGTCCTATTCTTAATTAAAAATGCTTTCATGATTCTCCTAGACTGTAAAGCGTTGTGATTTAATTCATCACTGGTTCCATTATTAGTGATTATTCTATCCTTCAACTGCTGGCAGTACATCACAACCACATGCATACTCAGAAATCCTTGGTCCACTCATTCAGAATTACTGAACATTATTACAAAAGTAATTAAGGTTTTATGTTCTCATGGTCGTGTCACGATTATGGTCTTCAGGTATGTGACGTCTTGTAGTTTATATCCTGAAAATCAAGGTTGCAGGTTCCTACACAATCTTGGTATGCATCTGCCTTACACCTGACAGAACACCGCGATCTTGAGTATTACAGCAGTGTATTTAAATTCATAAGCATGTTTCACAGTGAAATCCACATGTACTACGAACACCTCGTGGACAACTGTACTTTTCTTTTACACAACACATTACTCCCATGGCACAATTTCTAACCTTATAATGAAGAGCTGGATTCTGTGACAACATTATTAAAATGTCCTAGGCCACAAGAAAATGTAAGTAGCATGTGTCACATGTTGTCGGTTACAAATAGTAAAACAAACTTCCTAATTACAACCTAATCGCAATGGCCTTGAATTTGAATTTCTACAGATTACAATAACATGTCCTACCAACATAACTATTGAAAGTTGAGCAAATCGTCAGATTATTACTGAACATCGATAAAGACGACAGCTAAGGTTACGTGATGCTTTACGTACCTTGTAATCATAAATACAGGGAACAGTATGAATCAATTTATTAGCTACCCCGATGCACTTCTTACATTTTGTTGAACTACGCAATAACCCGCGCATGACTGTACAGTACAGGATGTTACAGATGGGCAACATAACAAAAAATGGTGTAAAGTATATTGCGTCAGCACAGTAACTTAATTGGGGGTCTACACATGTTACGGGTCAAAAAAAGAAGCCAAAAGTCCATCGCTTGAGAATTTCAACATTCCAAATGTCACACGTCGGAACCGAAACAGTCCATGGCCCTTTCGAACTGGAAGACTTATGTAACGGAGCAATGATTATTTCTGCCGTAACACTACGCAGTTCTTCATTCACTGGCACTCCGAAATATTACTTATTTATCCAAAGCAATATTTATAGGCAAATATGCAGATGTAGTTATAACAGTCTACAAGTCATCGTCTATGCAACAACCTTTCCCACACGCCAAAATCCGTGATTACGGTGAAGAAAGGCCTCATTAGTATCAAGCGATTCTTTAAAAAAGAAACAGTGTGCGCACTGTTGCTGCTTTTAAATAATAATAATAATAATAATGTATACAAAAAACCTTTCATGCATGGTAAAAGTCGCAATTATGGCTACGTAGTAATGTGTTTCCAACGAAAGTATCATTTGAGGACTATCACTTAGCTTCGGCAGTCATAACACTTAAGTGGTGGGTGCCGATGCGGACTCTACCTTGTAGGCCCTGGTTCGATCCCAGGCCAGTAAGGAATACAGTTCGACATATTTTTTACCTCCGCGTTAGTGGTGAATCTCATGCCCCGGCTGCTTTACCCGAGAAAAGAAGCCTCGTACCTTCTCAGTAGGAGGTAAGGGGCCCCAGGGCCAGTCTGAACGTGCTGGAGAAGAGAAAAATCCTTGATTTCAAACTTTCGCCGTGTTCTGTATGTTGTATGTTTTCTTCCGAGCAATTCCTCGGCGTCTGAATATTATATGCCGACGTTTCGGGACACTCTGTTCCATCTTCATAGGCAGATTGCCTATGAAGATGGAAGTGTTACGAAACGTCGGCATATAAAATTCAGACGCCGGGGAATTACCCAGAAGAAAACATACAAGGGAAAAATCACTTGCTCCACCTGGGTCGTCCAGCCTGTAACCTAATAACTGAATCGACTACACTACCCTGGATCCTATCTTAATTAATGTCCTTTGCTTTTATCTTATTTCCGAAGTATAATGATTTAATGAGTGCCATCAATATATCATCCTTACTAACATGTTGTGTGCTGCTGGAATGGTTGTATTATACATGTATTCTGGGAAGGGGTTATAACAGGTGGTTTTTCAGTAAGTAATAATGCAGACCTTTCTCTGCTGGTCACACTTCAGCTATTTATATTTTAATGTATAAAATTTTATGGACACAGTTCATGTCTAAATTAGGACACCACATAGTCTGATACATGGTCATTAATGCCTGGACAAACATTCTATCTCACAGGCTATATGAAGGTGCAGGTGGTAATTTTTCTCACACCTGCACGCACCCACCTACCAAATTACATGGTGCATTCAACGAGAAAACTACAATTGAAACTCTCTAAGTTTTCAATTGTATTATGAAATACAGAGGTAAGGGGGAGGTGTGGAAAAGTACATAACCTTCTTACCGACTGCTATGCTACAGTTCCACATAGTAGATGACACTATTTAACAACAAACATGGCTAAATGTCATTTCTTGTGATACATTTCTGTAGATTAATGTCAGTTATCTGTGAACATCATCACTCCTTATGTGATGATACCACTAGTACATGTCTCTTTTACTTTTGAAAATACAGCTTACAGAAATTACTCATCCTAAGAAGACATACCAGTGTCAATATGTAATATGTATACTGAAATAAATATGTTGGACTTGAGAAAATTAGTGTTTGTTAAAACCTGTGAAAATGAATCCTCACACACAAGGAGTGTGCCCTTCTTCTACCTAAATGTATATTAGATTTCACTACAATGAACTTCACTTTTCAAGGGTCATTATTTTATCTTACAACTATTGGTTGCCATTTCCTGTTCGACCATTCAGCAAATTGGTGATACAAGCAGCACACCAATTACCAATGATAGCTGTCAGATATAATAAGGACCCTGTATTTTAAGCATCATGCTCAATGATATATATAAAAAAAAAGGTATTGGGGAACAAGTGATATGACTGTCAACAGCTTGTGTACTGATGGCAGGTGGGGAGTTTACATTGGTTAACAACCTTACCTCACCATTTGTGAAGCCACATATACAAGGGGAAAATGGTCCAAAGCTTTCCACAAAACATGCTTAAAGGTTTCCTACATAAATATTCACTGTCATATACTTATTTTAAAAGAGCACAAAGTTATTTATACTTTTTAAAATGTTCTGAATTCATGATTCTTAATTAATATGAAGATGAAACAGGTGACTTGTAGTGGCAACACTGGTGCAGATAATCATCTGTATCCTGCAAACACACTACCACACTATGTATTAAGTGTACATTCACTTACTAGGCCACTAACATTAAAGAGAGAGAGAGAGAGAGACAGAAAAAAAGTACATACAAACCTCTAAATGCAAGCACAAAACACTGTATAGTACACTGTGACCTTAAAAGAGGGACTGTGTTGCACCTCTTATATATAAAATTCTCAAAACATCTGCTTTGGTGAACAAGTCAATTTGCTTACACTGTACAGTAAAGTGTATTTTCATGTCCTAAGACCTGTAACACAATATGTAAATGAAATGCAGTCATTATTATAAATTACTTACAAATAACCACACATAGTAATGACCACTGTATGGACAGATGGTACTTTTGAGGTATATTTTACATGGCAACAACTTACAACTAAGAGTTCAACATTCTAGCCCTGCGTAGGATCCAGAGATAATGGACATTTTATGAACAGAGGTAACTAACTCCCCTCACCTAATTTTTCTGTCTTAAATCCACAAGCTTTGGCCATGCAAGCCAACATTAGAACAATACTATTCCCTGCAAATTTTGCCTCTTAATAATTCAATTATTAAAGTGAAAATATTACTTGCATTATTTTTTTTGTGGTCTCAGTCAGTTGCATCTCCAATTACAAAATTTCTGTGTGGAACGTCACACAATGATTACAGTTGTCAAACCTGGTTTATGAGAAACACTGAATATGGGCAACTTATGCTACAGAAGAGGAATTACCAGAGAGGAAATAAGCTAAAACAATGAACAGCAGATGCAGATATGAATCAGTTCAGGTGACAGCTCTGATATGACCAACATCAGATACTAATCTCGACTCCCTGTAGTCAATAAGAAGTTTATTTTTATATCAAGTAAACTACATCCCGCAGTTAAAACTCTTTTCACTATAATTTTGTAGTACAGGCACAAAGTGATGTGACAACAAATGAAAGAGCACAAGTATAGTGCCACAACTCACCCTTAGCACTACATTCTGCTCAGCCAGAATACCTCGTATAGTATTCAATGGATAGGAGTCTGGGTCGGTTTTAAAACCAGCCTGGACACTGTAAAGGACAAAAAACATAAAACTCCCTGGCCCAGCTGCAAAATGAACCCCAGTCATCCAGACCACAGCTGGTTATTATGCTGACTCAGCTATACCTGCTTATATTTGGTAATATGAAACTTACTAAAATGAAGAGTTCCACTACACCTGGTAGGTCTACAACTGCAATGTAGATCACAAGAACCAAACATAACAAATCCTACAAAGCAGAGAAGCTAATACTTCCTCAGTGGTGTCGTTCCTTCACGTTTCCTCTTCGACACCCTGTATGAATTGCTCTTTTCCCCCGTATATGCCATATGCTCCACCCATCCCACTGTCCTGGACTTGATCACCCCAATATTTGGTGAGAGTACAAATCATCCAGCTCCTTATTAGGCAGTTTTTTCCATCCTCCTGTTGCTTCCTTCTTCTTAGGCCAAGTACCTCCTCAGCACCCTATTTTTGAACACTTCATGATACTGTTCTTTCCTTAGAGTGTTATACCAAGTTTCACACCCACACAAAACAAGTGACAAAATTACAGCTGTATATATTTTAATCTTTGTGTTCTTAAATAACAAATGGGAAGACAACCAAATGATAGCAGACATTGTCCACACGTAATATACTCTTAATTTCTTCCCGCAATCAAGAATTCTGATTTCTTAGCTATCTTTATGACATGCTTTGACCTGCATTCTGCTAATGAGACATGAACATACACACACTGGGTTTCTCACAATTTCCTTCGAGACCAAACTTCTTACTAGCAGCTAATAAAGTTTTAAATTTCAAACACATATTTCTAATCATCAAAGTGTTACAGCATTAATACAATTCCATTTTCAAATATTTTTATTACACTGATTCTTGTAACATGTGGACTGTATTATCTGCCATGATATGCAGAGTCAAGTGCAATGTATATCAAATGACCATAAGACATTTTTAGGATTCTAAGTATCTGTCGAATAATTTAGAAACCAGGTATCAATAACGTATAATGTTCTCCGTAATTCTATCTGCCAGTGCCTTTGTTACTGTCTTAATGCCAATGGTTTTTCTCTCTCCCCATCCCCCCCTTCAAACCACAAGGTGTCACCTAAATGTCAAACTGGCGTAAACCTTAATGTGATTAAATTAATGCCCTTTAAACAATATGCACAATCAAACTTACGAACTCATACTTTCAGACTGCCCAGTCTCATTAACTGAAATGCTAAGAATTCTGTCCTTCATAAAATAAATTGTGTTTCACAAACTAGAGCAACACATTACTATGGATAAACTATTGGTGTCTTTCCTTCAATAAATTTAACAATTCCAACATCCTTTTCTCATAAAGCTAAAGCACAGTCTATTTACACCTGTAACTAAATAGTTAACAGCATGAGACATTCTCTCATTCAGTTAAACGTTTGCTACAATGACAGCAACCTCAACATCAACTCTTCTTGCAACAGTCTGCATTGTAAGAGAGGTACCAGATGTGTTAATTTCTTGAGGTTCAGGATGCCAACTGCTATGAAATATGAGCAGGTTATGCATTTTCTTTGGTTAACAGTAACTGTTGACAATATTTACTCACAGCTTCACATCCAGTATCATAATTCTGTACATTTCTTACACCTTAATTTACAAAGAGAATACTGCATGTACTCCAACATAAAATCAAAACAATGCCTGAACTTATACAAATAATGGAGTTTATTACTTTACAGGATGACCATTTGTATGACATTAACATTTTTAGAGACTGAAAAGTTCTACTTTGGAAAGGAAATATTGTGTACAACTAACCTTCTGTTTTGTATTATTTCTAAAAGCATATTAAATGTTCAATGTATATGAAATTTTGTTCATAAAGGTAATTTGTTAATGCTACAACCAAGAATGCTTACAGTGAAGGAGATGTAAATATATGAATCAAGCTTCTTTGGATAAAAAGTGGAGAAATACACATACATCTCAGTAACCATCGCATTCCCCATGCTTCGAACCTATTACCTGACGCTCTGCTCAAAATCTTAATAAAACTAGTTATGTTGTGTAATTTCAGTCTTCCACCGCAGCACAAATGAGGTCTTCACTTTTCTGGGATGTTACACAACAATGAGTGGTATGTTTCCGTACAGCCTATAGGTTGCGAAGCATTGGCAAGTACCAGTGTTACAGGAAATGCTGCAGACTAGCCAATAACCAAGCCAGTTTTGGTTATTTTTACAGCCACACATCTCTTTTCTTCTGTTGTACAGCGTCATATATACTGCCCTTCATCTCTCTTCACAAACAACTACCATATCTAATTACAGAACGTTAGCCACCAAAAGTAATTGTCTATGCAGAATCTGAAACTGTTTTTGCCTAAAATACACATACATGCAGTTGATGAATGGAATTCCCCTCTGTGATACTGTTACAAAATGTTCTAACATTCATAACTGCCAATAATCCCAACCTTTTACAATCTGTTTCTATGTTCAAGTCTAAATTATGCATACAATTCCATTTTTTAAGTGAACTTCTCAAAATATTCCTCAGCAACGAAAAGACACTGTGAAGAATTCAACACAGACATCATTTACTGTTCCGTACAATCTTCTGTAATTACTGCAAGAACAATTCTTGACTTCAACATTAATTACTGTAAGAAAAAGTCTTGACTTCATTAAAATTAAAAAAAATTCCTGTGACACACACACACACGCACATATGGTAAGTGTGTGTGTGTGTGTTTATGCGCTTACGTGTGCCCTTTCCTTTCCAAGGAGATAAAATTATTGTCCACAAATATATTTTTAAGAATGACAGAAAAGAAGCCTATCTTGAAAATTATGCGGCCACAAAATATAACATGAGGTGTATTTTGACCTATGTATGGAGTACAGCATAAAGAATCCTGGGACACCTGTGACAATATGCAGTTTCACCAGAGCACAGGGCACAGCTGCAGTTGGATACAATCACAAACAGTACTCAGACATCATGAAGAGCATGGGACTCCATATACAACACATTCAAACTGCATGAATCCCAAGTGCATGAACCACACTAAGTTCCATCATGTGGGAGGGTTTAGGGGGCAGTCCCATAGTCCAGTGCTCCGCGTCCTCTCCCACGCCCTCTTCCCCTGCCTCTGCCCCGCCCCCTCCCCCGCCCCCGTCACCTACGTCCCTCTGGCATTCCTATGTTGCTTGTGGTCTTCTCCAAAAAAGCCAGTGGCCCTTGTAACACTCCACCTGGCCCCTGAGTGGGAAAACCAGGGGGACCCCGTGGACCTGCAGACTGCTGCATGAACATTGCTTGCTGCGGTGACACCATTGGACCAGGACCTCCACTACCAGATGCTACAGAGATTCCAGGCGGACCCTGCAACCAAATGCATGCCGTTTCAGTGAGAAACCCACATGGGGCTCACTGAAACATCCAAAAACAAATAAAAATTCTAAATAAAAAATAAATAACACTGGAAACTAAAGGAAAAATTACAAAATAATCTGTTAATACTTATATAACTGAAAAGTTGGAGTAACTGAAAAGAAATTTAAAACAAATTCCGTTTACAAAAAACATAAATATACTTCCAAATTAATGCAAAAAAACCTATATAATGTCCAAATAAATCATAGATGTTCAATAAATTATTTAACTAAAATATATAAAGGTGTTATCAAAACACATATCTTCATTTTACAGTCCATGAAGTTAAACAGAAATGTAGTTATCAAGGTTTCTGTAATCTTTGTACTGTCATAATTCATCCCCCACCATCTACAAGTGACGGACTAAACAAAATACTTTTTTTTTAGAATTCATTCCCTACATTTTGAATATTATGTATATTCAGCTATAAAACTAGGGCAAAAATACGAGAGCAATGCCAGTAAATATACAATATTGGTAAAATATTTACAAGGTGAGATAAATTACAAATATTACTGCTTATAATCCTATTCTGGACAATAGCAATTGGAATCTAGACTTTTACAGAATATCAAATCTATCTATCTAGTATTCAGCCGTTAGGCCGGTTTAGCAGGAACCAGACCCCAGTCAGGCGACTGCTATGGCTCTGGCACGCTGCATCCTGGGCAAGTTCTTAGGGGTAGGTTGCCATTTCTTTCCCCTGCCTTTAGACGTTCCCACCTTCTCCGCTAGGTGCCTTCACGGCCAACGACACGAGAGACCTATAGCAGCGGAAGGTGGAACTCTTTGTGGGCGAGAAATGTTCTGACAAATTTGGCCTAGAATCCGACTTCCACGTAATACTAGGCATCTTTTACATGATGCAAATCTGCGACATGGGACAGACGGCTTTACTTCCCCTCCGAAGGAAGGCGTGCTGAAGATTTTTTTGCCCTTAAAAATCCGACGGCTTCGGCCGAGTTTGAACCCGCGAACTTGGGTACCAAAGGCCAGCACGATACCTCTAGACCACCGAAGCCTTACAGAATATCAAATTCATTCATTTAGTAGTCTGTCTTACAACAGGTCCAAAGCCTCTTCCAAAGTGAGCTCTCCACATAGTGCAATCCAGAGCTTCCTCTTTCAAATGAGAGTACCCTCTCCTTTCCTTAAGGTCATCCAATAGCTTCATACGTCTTCTTCCTTGTCTTCCTGTCACTTCCATCCCCCTTGTATCTTTCCTTCAGTAACCCACTGTAGAAGGCAGTTTCGACGCAAAATGTGACCAATCCAGTTCGCCTTCCATTTACGTATTTCATGTAGGATATTCCTCTGCTCCTTGACTCTATGCAATACATCTTC
>Ga0268261_10002378_pt1 | contig 13461 bp, 7 predicted proteins | sample TergutNc150P1_FD_190353 | JGI IMG/M metagenome (GOLD analysis project Ga0268261, IMG submission 190353) | Nasutitermes corniger P1 segment gut microbial community from laboratory colony in Florida, USA - Nc150 P1 (SPAdes) (version 2) | ecosystem: Host-associated > Arthropoda: Insects > Digestive... | reverse complement strand
CAACCGCTAAAGAAGGACTCCTTCCTTAGCGGTTGCACAAGACAGTCACTTGCAGAGAGTGACGATACCAGAGGCTGCATATGTACAATTTTCGTCGTTGACCTCCTGATGATGGACGGAATGCGCTCGAAACATGTAGAGGAATTTAATCTGATGTAATTTGTGTAAATGAACAAGAAATTTGTGCATCAAGTTGGTAATAATAAAAAAGTTATACTATGATGCATGGCCAACCAAATGTCAAGATGTGAGTTACAGATGTTCAATCACAAAACTACGTCTGTAGACTGAATACTGTGTACCATTCATATTCTTTGTGGATGATGCAGGTTTGTTATTGTTATAAAAGCAGGGCATTTTACAGTCATCAGTTTCTTATGACAGTAAATGAAGTAACTTTTCTGGGGTTCAGTTCTAGTTTTATTTAGACATCTTGGAGAATTTTTGGTGTCAGAACATGCCTTGTTGATGTATCTTCCTTCTGGCGACTGACCCTTTTCAAGCCACTGTCCAGCTTAAAGATGGATCCAGATACTTTCAACAAAGATGTTTTCTTTGTAATGTAAATTAAAACAAGAGGTACATGTTGCTTAATACTGAGGAGACAGTGCATGCTGTCAGCTAACTGGGCACAGGAACCAATGTGCAGCAGGTCATGGAAATGAAGTGCATGCTAGGTATCACAGCAGTTGCATACTAGTAGACTTTCTTCTATGGCCACACACATACATAGACCAGACCTGGCATGCTGTGGGGCTTTATTGGGTCCCTGGACATGCTTGAGTTCAAGGAAATGAAATCACCAATGAGCTCACAAGGGGCAGCTCTGCTCTAAAGTTTGTTGGACCTGAGCCAACTTTGGGAGTCTCTAGGCAGTTTATAAGAAGAAGGATTAGACGTTGGTTGGTTAACCAGCATTGGATGTGGTGGCAAGGTCTTGGTAATACTCAAAGACAGGCTTCAGAATTACTTTCAGGACCCTGTCCTGGTACCAAGGCTAGGTTTCTGTCCTTTAATAGGACACAGTACAGGGTTGTTACTGGCCTCCTTACTGGACATAATAACCTGAGAAGACATCTTCACCTAGTGTGGCTGTCAGTCCATTGTGTAGGATGTGTGGAGCAGAGAATGAAACTTGGCCCATGTTCTATATGAATGTGAAGCTTTGGCTTCACTCAGATGTATATTTGGGCTCCTTCTATTTGGATCCAGAGGACAATGAGAGTATAAGTTTGGGGGACACCTGGAACTTCAGCAAAGTAACAGGGCTTCCTTGAATTGATATGTAGCACAAAGGGCCTGTCAATTAAAGCCTAGGTGCACTGGGACTGTAAGAGCTCAAACTCAATTGCAATTCACTCATTCAATCAATACATAGAGCAGGAACATCCCAAGTGATTGTTCAAACAAAATGCCATAACTGTTGGTCAAACCTTTTTGTATGTCCATATTTGCAAACACTGCCATTTACTTGCATGTGCTTGGTGGTAACTTTTGAGTGTTTTGTTTCAGGTGGCAAAATCCTTTATTCCATATGCAATGAGAGCTAAGAAGGTGGACATGAGGCGAATGAAGCATGCTATATGGGCTATTTTAGCTAGTGCAGAAAGTTATAAGGTGAGGAACCATCTGCATGCAAACAGTACCTACTATTTCTTGGGAACCGTGGGTTATTAAAGTACTATTAACCCTTTAATGCCAGCTTAAATCCCTCCCTGCAATGGCAGCCTGCCGAGATTTTTAACTGGGGATTTTAATTTTTAATGCATACTCTTAGAAAAAAAATCATATCTCATAGGCTTATGCTTCAAATTTAAGGAAATAAAATTTTGCACTCCATTTATGAATTGGTTAATCCGGGAAAAATGTTCATCTATTTTTATAATAAATTTAGGCCTGTGAATTCTATGCATTATATAAAATGTGGTGTAAATAGTTAATTACTCACATAATTCTGGTTGCTGCAGAAGGTCTGTGGCACCTTGGATCACTGTTTTATCACGAGACACAATATTCACAATTGGGGTGATTTACAAATTTACTCTGGTGTGATATTCTGCAAAACAGGGCACCACACACAGGCCCACGTCACACCTGGCGCACTTATACACTGTGCCCTTTCTCTGGCCACGAGAAGGACACAGATGGTAGCGGAGTTGGGTGGATGATTTCACTGGCCAGTGCTGGTTATGGCAGCTCTTGAGTCGCACATCATTTGTTGCGGCCACACTTGGTCTTCCTACCACTCTGGGGGTTGGGTGATCTTGGCTCTTTCCAAATTCCTCACCAGAAAGAGCCTTAAATCTTGGTGGGTATATTTAGCCCCACATGAAGATAACAGTATCCAACAGTTGAATAACTGTTGGCCATACGATCAGAATTGTGGACATAAGCCATGTGCCGATTCTACCGATCCACAATGTGGGGTTTTACGTGGCTGTTCCTGTTGTCATAAAAATTTCCTTCAGCTGGTGGTGTGTCCATGGTAGCCAGCATGTAAACTTCTCGTCTGTCCTTCCAAACTAATGTGGTCAAACTCCCCCTGGTTCTCACCCTTATGTCACCCCTCTTCAATTTCAGTTGTTTTGGACCAAAGTCATAGGGCATGTCTTATTTTCCATCTGTCCAAGTCATCAAATAGCCTTGGGGATGAAAAGAAATTGTCCATAAATATTTTGTGTCCTAAGCCTTCAACTCTGCAAGTCAAATGTTTAACAGTTGCATGTGTTGCAGTTATGTCATCAGTGGCAGAGTGTGAGTCTGTACCCAAGTACACTCTCATGTCACATGTATACCCTGATTCATCACAGAGTCTGCAAATTTTGATGCTAAAACATTTTCTTTGCAATGTACTGCCTGAAGATAAACCTTCTTCTTTCTTTTACTGGCATTACAACCCACTGTGGGTTTTAGCCTTCTCAATGATTTTCTTCCATTCCGCCCTTTCTTCACATTGCTTTCTCCACCGTCTTACTCCCATTATTTGCAAATCTTCTTCAATGCCTGCAATCCGTCTCTTCCGTGGTCTCCCTCTAGTTCTCGTACCTATAGGTTTCCACTGAAATATTCTCTTAGGTGTTCTCTTATCATCCATCCGCATCACGTGACCGAGCCAAGCTATTCTTCTGCTTTTTATAAATCTTACTATATCTGCATTTCCTATTAGTTCATTTAGTTCATAATTCATTCTGATTCTCCAGGATCCATCTTCATTTTGCACTGGGCCAAAGATTTTTCTCAATTTTCTACGCTCAAATATTCTAAGATGTTGTTCGTCTCGATTTGTCAGTGTCCAAGCTTCACATCCGTAGGTCACTACAGGTCGTATTAAACTTTTATATATTTTTTAACTTTGAGCTTCTGTTTAATGCTCTTGATTTCATTAATTTCCCATATGCATAATAACATCGGTTTCCACTGAGAATCCTGGCTTGGATTTCACTACTGATGGAATTAGTTTGATTCATTTGTGAACCTAGGTAAGAGACTTCTTTAACATGTTCAAATTTATGTTGTCCGCAACACAGGTGTTCATCATTATGTACTGCTCTCACTACTTGCAATTATTTGGTTTTATTTTCATTAACCAGGAGACCCCTTCTTCTTGCTTCTTGTTCTATATTGGAGAAGGTGTCTTTCAATGCGTTTTTACTTCTACTCATTATTGCAACATCATCGACGTACGCAAGTATTTGTGTACTTTTTGTTCCTATATGACCAGTTATGTTCATCTTCTGAAATATGGCTTCTAAAACTAGATCAAATAAAATAGAGGACAATGCATCCCCTTGCCTCACACCATTGGTGATGAGAAAAGTAGATGTATGTTGGTTATCAAATCTCACAGTTGCCTTGGAACCAGCCATGGTCACACTTATGAGTTGTACCAACTTCTTTGGTATGCCCAATATCAGAAGATCATTTAACATTCTATCTGAAGATAATCCTGCCCTTGAATTTTACAGTTACCTCGTCCACTGCCAAATGCTCTGAGGGTTTACAGAATTTAGCTTAAACCTCATTCAGTTTGTCAAAGACGGTTTCCAGTTTCCATCGTCAGTCATATTCTTCACCTTCGTCAGATCTCTGTGAATTGTCTGCAAAATGCAGAAAACAAAGTATGTATAAAAATCTCTCTCATGTCATGGTCTTGCCGTAAAGCGGAGTGTGTAGCTGTCTGAGTCTCGACCAGTAGTCATGTAGTGTGTCTTTCAATTCGTGTCCCATCTGCAGAGTTAAGGCAACGGAAGTCATCATGTCCGGCTTGTCCGTCTAAGTGTTGCTGGTACTATATGTTGGACTGTTCCACCAGCAGATGAAAAATTTATGTGAAAAACAACATCAACACAGATAGTGGCGAGCTGTCTATGTTGATGTGTAGATCCTCACTTCTATTCACACCTTTTGCTGGACTGACAAAAGGATGAATAGTTGTGTTCCTTCCTTGAGATGGTCCCTGGTTGGTAATCCCCCACTTGTTGCAGCCTGTGGTTCGGCTTCTGCTGAGGCTTGCTGCTGCTGTTGTTGTTTCTCTTCTTCCTCCTCAAAATCGTCTTCAACATCGCTAGCCTAAGCACCTGATTCTGAGTCGGTGTCAGCAACTAGAATTTCACTGATGACTTCCTCCTGGAGTTTGACTTTTTTCCTGGCTATTGCTCAACACCTATAATTGTTCGCCTTATTGAGATTCCTTTCTATGACTGGGCACAGTTGCAGAAACCTATGCCATGAAGATTTGAGCTGCTTCTACAGTGACAGCAAAACAGGTCTAAAGCTACGATGTGACTACTATGTAAACTTCCAGCTACTTGAGTGTACCCAAGACATTTTTATTAGACTGACAGCTGTGTGTTGCATGTTACTGCCCCACAACCCCTACAGCATACCCCAGCACTAGAAGAGGCACGTCTGTGGGCCCTCTTGTAGCTGTAAACATTGATTATTGTGGATATCCCCAATTTTTGAGCATTAGTTTTGTCTGAACTGAATGGGTACAGTGTGCCACTGAAAACCTTTCTGGTCACCAATTAGTGTTCGTTTCATAGGCCAGTGTTGATATTTCAACCCACAGTGGACTCCAATGCAAGCAATAAATAAAGCGAGCTGTGTCTGTTACTGTTTTAATCAACTGAGAGAAGGGCGCAGTTGCAATGCATTGACATATAAATCAGGGTTTTGGAGGGGTTCCATTCTGGCTCCATAAAGAAACCCTGACCTTCAGGTGTCGTGCAGCTTATCAAAACACCGTGGTATTTCAGATAGGAGTGAACAAGATTCCTCCAAAATTCAACACACTGTTTGCGTCTTCTTTATAGGTCGTTCGGCAGCTTAAAGGGCTCACTGTGCAACGTCTTTATAAGTCGTTCGGCAGCAAAGGGTTAAAAAAAAAAGCAATCCTTGTGAGGAATCCGTCCTGTGTCACTGGGTGAACAGTTCCCAGTGCTTTGAAAGATTGTAGTTACTTTGTCTTCAAACATTTAGATGTCCTCTCATGATTTACCTCAGTCTGCCAGGTGTATGCCAACGTATATTCACAAGCCTTTCACTTCTCATTCATTGCTCATTAAATACAGTAGTTTGTAAAAAATCCCACAATAATATCCTCAGACACTCCTCCCTGTTGGTCTACAGCCATATTTTCAAATCTCATTCAGCGCTGCATAAATGTAGCAGTTGATAAAAAATTCCATAATTATTTCCTCCTTTACTGGGCTGATATCACTAATGCCACTGGGTGCTAAATAACTGCAGCATTTGATAAAACATTTCATGTACTGCCTACCACATACTTGCCTTCATATCCCATTCATTGCTAAGTAACTGCAGCAGTTGATAAAGCTTTCTTCATGACTGTTTCCTCTAACAGTTATCCCCTCCTAATGTATTCATCACAACATAACCACTGAAGATGATCCACTGTCATAGGATTATGAAATGGTGAATGCAATGCCACTGGCTATAGGAAACTGGGAGCATTATTAAGACCATACCTAAGCATTTGCCAGAAATGAGTGTGGTATTAATTTTGTTGACTTCTGAGTGTAGCAGCATGGCAGGGATTTGAAATACTACTGATAGAGCAGTAGGACCCTTTGCTTGCTTATGCAAGGTGAGAGTGACTGACAAAGGTAGCAGGTTCTACCAGAATGGTAGCAGTATGTTTATAACTGGATCCAGTTCTGTTCCCCAGACAACCAAAAGAAGAGTCACAACAATTTTCTGTTTCAGGATACGGATAATAATGAGAACCTGAAAATTGGAAGGCCAGTTACCTTCAGTGATATGTATGCTGCACTGCCATCAAGACTGCCTTCAAAATTAGCAGAGAATTTAAGTGCACCCTTAGCAATTGTTGCATTGCTGCATCTTGCCAATGAAAAGACACTTGACATAGCGGGAAATGAAAATCTTAGTGACCTAATCATTACGCAAGGATAAAAATGTGCAATAACATGTTGAGACTTACCACTGCCATATGACTTCCAGTACAGTGTTCTCTAGAGACAAGTGGAAGTATGTCACTTAATATTTTGTTTTTTGATATTAGCCAAGTAATGAATCTTATAACAATTTTATGAAATATATTTCAAAGCATTCAGATTTATTAAAAACAAGCAAGAACTAACTCTGTGACAACAGATCATCTTTGAAACAGGTGGGTATAATCCACCATTTGAAGCTTCTGCTGTGAATTAGATGAGATCTATGCTCTTCTGCATTATTACGCAACATATGGTGGTAATTCCTTACTGACGTTTTGGGACAACATATTTGTCCCATCTTCATGGGTCAAGAAATTCAAGAAGAAAGGATTTCTTCATACCTGAAGATGGTACTGACAGGTTGTCCCAAAATGTCAGTAAGGAATTACCACCATATGCTGTGTAATATCCCAGAACAGTGCAGATCTCAGTTCGCTAAGTTATTCCCTGCCTTTATGGAAATTAGAAATGTGTCACTGCATTCACACGTTCTACAGTTTGTTCCTACGCTAAACAAGTAAATGCTATCCACATCTTCAGTCCCTGTTCAGTTGTCAGTTTATTCTTGCATTTATGTCTTGATCATATACAGGATAATGCTTTTCTATGTATAAGGAGGCTACTCACTTCAAAGGACCTGATATGTTTGGCTCCAAACTGGGTACTTCTGTACATCACAGTGAGCCAGAACACTTTTCCTGCAGCATGTTGTGCTTTGTTACCTACTGTACTCTCCTGATCTTACACTGTGTAGTTTGTACTTGTTCTTGCAGACAGAAGACTAGTTGAAATGTTATAATATCAGGTGGGTTCTAAGAGATGCAGCATCATGCATGTGGTAGTTTTCAGCAATGTTTCAAGCTACCAACTCAAGATGATAATGAGTATGTACTGAAGTAAAGTCATGTGAAACACTGCAATATTCTTTGGCATTAATGGGACTGTAATGAGGGCTTCTCTTTTTACAGGAATCATGTATGCATGTTTAAGAATTTGGCTTAGCCATTAATTTATATTTGTTGCATAGCAAATGAGCAGTGATGGTAGCACAGTATTCTGGCTCGAGTAATCAGGAACGCGGATTGAAAGGAAGAGATAACAGCCTACATTCCCAACAATGTAAAGACATTCACACAACAGGAGCTGTCAATGCCAAGGAGAAAGAAGGAAAGAAATTTCACACTTTTCTCCATAAAAATACATGGCCTGGATTAGTTTCACCATTTTTCATACCGGGCTGTTCCATTCTCTTCTAGACTTAAAAGTTATATTACAGTACAATTCCTTTAATACAGAAGCTGATACTCCAGAAGTCCCAATACTCATGTAGTCAAGGAAATTAGTCTCCCAAGTCCAGAAATTTCAGCATAGGTAACAGTACATGTAATAATTCATCCAAGAATGTTTGTACACAGCTATTGTGGTATGTCCTGACCACTTTTCTCCTACTCCAACATCTTCAGGTATGGAGACCCCTCAGCCACAGTCCTTGTTCTTCACCATCCCTGGCAGGAACTAAAGACTCCAGAAAACCTAGAAGGGGCACTGATAGCTGGAACTAGCAGCTGAAGGGGATATCCAGGTGGAATATTCCCCCCAATTTGTTATGTAGTTCAAATAAAGGTACAGTGACAAAACATTACCTGCAAGAACTTAGTTCTGAATATACACTGTTTAATACACTGGATTTTTTTTATGGCTGCACCCATGGGTGCTGGAGTAAAGATATACTACTGTACATTTCTTAGAGTGGAGTCATGCACATGGTGAGTTCATGTGATTGGACAGTGTACAGTGAGGTGTAGTATGTCATTTTACTGCCTGGCATGGTGTTAAGCAAATCAAGCCAAACAGTAGCCACACAATGAAACCTATAGGCTACTTCTGACTTTAATGAATGTCTAAAACCTAGGACATTTATGTGCGTAAAGAAACAGAGCAATTTAAAACATGAGAATGTTTGCTACCATTTGGTTTGTTTGCTATCTAAAATAACATTTTAGCACATAATACTGTCTGTAAACCATGTAAGCACATCTTTCCTGACATGTCCCATTAATGTGTACTTTTGAAACTGGCCCTCCTTGACGATGGCCTACATTGGCCGAAACATGTAAGAGAAATATTATGAAACAGCTGTTTATGATTACATATACAAGCACTTGGAAGAAACATTGCTTAATAATCGTCTTGTTACCGACTGACCTGCTGTCATGTTTGATACCCATTTGCACGGATCATAGTACCACGGATCATCAGGTATACTGCCGTTAAAAAAATTCGAGTAACACACTTGATCTGTAACTTGTGATTCACGGGAAGATCGTCTGTGATCAGTACCAATCACAGACAGTATATCATCTGTGGACAGTACCAACGTTGATATCCCATTTCATAATTCTCCACAGGTAATCCAACGGATGACTAAGCTGACAGTCTGTCTTACGTCGCCGTATGTCTGTAATTAATGTCGGAATAAAAACATTATCACTTCCACAGACAAATCATGGAAAATCGCTACCTGAAATGTTTGTTGTTGATATTTCATGCCTATACCACAGATGAGTTATGCTGCTTACCAAGGGCGTGTTCAATGCCCAATTTCTACTTTCTTTGGTGACGTCCAGAATGTTGGCGATACTGAGTGATTGTTTGTAGGCGCGTGAAATGTTGCGTTTGTTTTTGAATGTTCGGCGAGTTATGCTACTTACCATGGCGTGTTCATTGCCCAATTTCTACTTTCTTCGGTGACTTCAAGAATGTTGGCGATGCTGAATTATTGTAGGCGCGTGAAATGTTGCATTTGTTTTCCTTAATGTCTGGCGAATTATCTTTGTGGTGAGTTTCGTGTTGCGTTAAAAAAAAAAGGTATGACATCTGTGGTGGAAGTAGGTGTTGAAGTTATTACAGTTTCTGATATAATTACCGAGCACCCACGTCAGTGGCCTCTTAATTTTTACGTGAATCTTGTACACTGTTACAGTGAATAGGAAATAAAATTGTGCCTTAACATATACGTTACCGGGATCCATAAGCCTGTGCATGTCATGGCTTGATTTAGAATTAGCCTTTTACCCTAATGTTTTAAGTATTAAATTTTGTTAATGGGATGTTCCGTTACAGAAGAATTAAAAAAGTATAAGTGTTGAGTGATGTGTTGTTTCTTGTAGCAAACTTCTTTGTAAACTTGTGACAGTACCAGTGAGTTAAATAGCTTCGTTGACACATTGATATGGAGGCTGTGATGCATTGATGTGTGATATATCTTGACTTCCCCTTCGATCGAGTGACAAAGGGTGCTCATATTGAGTTGAAGGTAGATACAATCTCATTATTGGAAAGTTCTTCCAAGATTTGTTGGACACCTTAGGAAATGTTTTGTTGCAATAGAATGAAATAGACTGTGTATGTAGTGTGTTATTTATATACTCTTCTTTTAAGTGTGGCATGCCCGTAATTTATATAATGGAGTAGGTTTCATTTTGATTTAATGGTTTAGAAACTTCATTTTGTCAAAATGAGTCTTCGTGCTGCGCCACATAGAGAATCATTCAGCTTCGCGTCATCACCTCTGCGCAGGAAATGTGTATTAAACTCGTCCATCAGTGATTCAAATCTTCAACAGGTAAGGGGCAAAATACGTGTAAGAGATAGCCTGAATATCCGTGTTGCATTTTAATGACATTTTTATTGGTGAAACCCAACCAGTCCAAAGTCATCAAAGATACTATGATCCAGAAGTTTACGAAAAAAGTACAGGATTTCAAAATTTGCATAGAAACTGTTTTATTGGTCAGTACTTTTATGACATGCTCTTAACTTCTGAGATGGAATTGGCAATGTGTTGAGACCTTCTAAATGTTTTGTGTATATTGGTAATGTGCATATTTGGGACATGATTCTGTACATAACTTTATTTATCATAGCATGTGTGACAAAAATTAACTGCTGTTAAGTAGTTTTGCTCAAACCTAATCTATGTATTAATGTAGATAGGCTTCTTGATGATGCTGTAATTCTTCTTGGCCCTGAGAGTGCAAGTTCTACCTCTTGCACTGAAGAAGCCACATTTCATCCAAGTATTATATTTTGGAACTTAGGAGTGGGGGGGACATGTCTGTGCTGATGATGGTCCAATAGGGTGTAGAACTAATAGACTAGTTTTATGGTTCCCCCCCCCCATCTGTCTTCAACACCCAACCCATTGTTTTCAGTCATAATCACAGATAACAGAATTTGAAATATGTATGCTCATAATCCAGCTAATTATATACTGTTTATATTTCCTTCCTCACATTCGCTGCTTCTGTAGCTATGTGCAGTCCAACTTACGTTTGTGAATTTCTATAATCTAATCAAAATTAATTTTCCAGACAGTCTCAAATCTTCAGAGTTCAAAGTGCAGCCACTATTTGGCAGGCGTATAGAGAGAATAAAAAAAATAGTAAATAAAAAATAAAAAAAGGTAAAATGTGTAGATTTTTGGTTGACATCTGGTACAGTGCAACATGCTGTCAAGTGTTATTCAATGCTGAACTGATAAAGGGTTAAACTGTTTGAATTGACTGGGACAGAATTACTAAGTGTTTAGTTTCCAGTAAAGATATATGCATTCTTTTATCACTGAAGTAGAAGACAACATATTCCCCTTCCAAGTAGGTCCTGTTGGTTGTAACACATTTCTCCATTCCATTCTGTGTTGCTTCTAAAAATTCTACGAAGTTCTCTTTATGAATATTGTTTAGGCGCTGTGTCATATGCCTCAGAAGACATGGTTGTCACTTTATCGTAAGTTTGACTTGATGTATGATGCTATTGCACTGCTGTGAATTTCTCCCATACAGTTTCTGACCATAGTCATCAATCCAACCTTACACAGGTGTGCTTTACAAGTACAGAATTAGCTTGATTTAAACATGTAAGCGTGCTTCTTATAGCCAAGAAACACCATGCTAAACATTAGATTACCCTGTTTGATTGTGGAGGGTGTGTGCATAAGCTAAACATTGTCTTGTTTTATTTTTGCCTTACCATCATGGGACAGTAATGGGTATCTGTCCAGACCAGTGACGATACTTGGAATTAATATCTGTAAAACATTTTTCATTTGAAGTGTTCAGGATCGAAAAATCTGGGTTTAAATTATGTGGTTTTGGAATTGTCCAGTTCTTAAATGTACAGTTACTTGTTATTCAGTTACCTGAAGCCCTGGTGTTATGCCATTAACTTGTTATTCAGTTACCTGAAGCCCTGGTGTTATGCCATTAACTTGTTATTCAGTTACCTGAAGCCCTGGTGTTATGCCATTAACTTGTTATTCAGTTACCTAAAGCCCTGGTGTTATGCCATTAACTTTGATTTTCTTTTTTTTTTTGCCAAATTGCAAAATTTGAAGATGCTGTTCTTGTATAATTTATAAGGGCCTGCTACATGATGTAATATACTTTACATGGAAGTGCAAGCCAGCATACAATAATTCATTTTATTTAAAACTCTGACCTTAGTTCCCTGTTGAAATTAGACTCATTTGACCTTTGCTCCACAGGCGTCCACTGTTAATAACATATGACAGTTCATGCAAATTGTCCAGAAAATGATATACCACAGTAGACTTCATCTTTCCTGTTATACCATTCTCCAGGAAAGGTCCCGTCACTCCCTTTAAACTTACGTGGGAGGTTTAGCTTAGATGTCAGGTTAGCCTCTCTGTATTAGCATGTAATGTCATTCTTTGTGCTTACATGAGGGTCTTAGGTTACAAGTCAGGAAGCAGTACTGTGTTTATGATGGGAAAGAACCACAGATTTTAAATTGTCCAGCACTGTTGGGACCGAGGTAGTGCCAGATTATCAGGAGCATCTTTAAAACCATGAATTTCTTTTCCATTGTCACTGTTACATGATCCTTTTACACACCATCATTTACCTTAACATCTGATGGGTGTCAGTATTTGAAATACAAGTCAGAAACAGTTGAGAAATTCTGCGCATCCGAATGATAACAACAGCAAATGGCTAATTGATATCACTTCATATGATCATCACAAACACACTTCCATGCGGTATTGTTTGGTTCGGATCCATGGTTCATACTATCCCTAGTGCCAGATTTCATCAGATTCTGGGCTGTTGGAGTTATTCTATACTTCAAATTAAAATTTGGCAATTCAAGAATGTAATATAGCTGCAGGTTAACACGTATTTTAAATTAGTCCCATTATAAAGTACTGAAAATTGTATGTCTGAAAGTGGTGAACGTCACATGCCTCAATTTACGTGGTGTTTTGATGTAACCAATTTTGAATTTACAAGGTTTTACTGTATTTTTAGTTAAATATTTTGAAATATATGAAAGTTGTGCCATAATAATGAGGGTAATACGAAATTGTTTGTACTATAATAAGTGGAAATCTTTGCACTGGAAATTAACCCTTTAAATTCTGAATTAAATCCCATCTGCTATTTGCTGGCATTATTAGGAGCTCACCATTTTCTCCACGTTAGCAGGATAAGGGTTAATTGTATTGGTTCTTGAAGGCCAAGAAGTTAGCAGCTATAATGTTACAGTGAGCATTCCAGTGTTGATGAACAAACAGTGAAGCGAGTGGATGTAATGAATGCGTAACTCTCGGATTGTGTTCTTAGAATGATGATGATGCAGAACGTTTGGAACGTCGACGTAGTGCGCAGATTGAGATACGTCAGCATGAGGTCACTTCTCCTGTGTCACATTTTCGGAAGTCAATAGGAGGGTCAATCGCAGGACTTTCAGCAACACAGTTGGCTGAACATTATGCCAAATGCATTAAGCTGTCTGCTGAGAACGTAAGTATGTTGCTGTGGTCATATTCATTCATTCATTCATTAGTATTCAGCCCTCAGGCCGGTTTTAGCAGGAACCAGAACCCAGTCAGGCGACCGGTATGGCTCTGGCACACTGCATCCTGGGCAAATTCTTAGGGGTAGGTTGCCATTGCTTT
>Ga0268261_10002377_pt1 | contig 13466 bp, 4 predicted proteins | sample TergutNc150P1_FD_190353 | JGI IMG/M metagenome (GOLD analysis project Ga0268261, IMG submission 190353) | Nasutitermes corniger P1 segment gut microbial community from laboratory colony in Florida, USA - Nc150 P1 (SPAdes) (version 2) | ecosystem: Host-associated > Arthropoda: Insects > Digestive... | reverse complement strand
CACGCTCCGAAAGTAAAACCCTAGACTGCTACTGCAGTTGTTGAGCTCCTGATGATGGGCGTGAGGACGCCCGAAACATGTTGAGCTGTAAATAAACCTAAAGTAATAAATTGGAGAAATTGTTGCATCTAGTTGGTTGATTTATTTGAATTTGAAGGCTTGTAAAGTTTCCGCATAAACATTTGCCTCTTATAGTTTACACGTTGAAACACATGATTATGATTATAACAGGCGAACGTTAATCAATTTGTCTGTTACACGTTTAAAGTGATTAACATAATTTTTTTCCTGTTGCCCCTTTATGTTTGTCGTAGAATTATGCCCTTTGGGTACGAAAATAAAACAAAATATCTTTCATTACCCACTGTTCTTATGAATGTTGTGTAAGCTGTAACAATTAATCATGAATTGGTTTCAGCTACAGAGATTACATTACGTAAGTTACTTGGCAGTAATTTTTAACGTCCTAAATATCTATAGTAAAAGAAAATTTGTCCTGTGTTTAATGAAGGCATTTAGGACAGTGGATGTGTACTCCATGCGTGCATAAACTCTGAAATAGACTAACTGGAATGGCCAGTTTCAAGCTCCAGCCCCTTTACTCCTGGTTCAATTGCCCCTATTTGTGTGTGTTTGTGATCTGGCTCTGCGACCAAAAGCGTGTCATGGCCTCCTCATTCTTGAGGTTTTCCAGATCACACACAAGACGCACCACAGTCGGTAGGACTCCTCTGGACTAGTGATCAGCTCGTCGCAGAGACCTCTACCTGACAACACACAACACTCACAACAGACAGACTTCCATGTCCCCCGGTGGAATTCAAACCCACGATCTCAGCAGGCGAGCGGCCGCAGACCTACACCTTAGACCGCGCGGCCACTGGGACCGGCGAATTGCCCCTAGTACTCACCGATAAAAATGGCATACCCTTAATACATGCGTAGAAGGGACCTGCTGTTATGTGAATTTGAGGCTCAGCACTGAAAGTAAACATCGTTATTTTGTTCTCCTCAGTTCGTGACCCAGAATTTAGTGCAGTTTTTAAAGTTTGTTAGTAATATCGTAACATGGTTTGACAGTGATCATTAGCCTCCGTGATTACAGAGGGTTTGTAGGGTGGGTGGAGATATGGTGATGATAATATCGTGCAATAGTTTGCCCCAGCAGTTCTGTCAACATGTAAATTTGACCTGCCTGGATCATTTCCTGCCTCTCTTCTCTTTGCGTATTTTCTGACCGTGACAGGAAGCACGGAGCAATGGTGTCAGATGTAAACTCTTGCCACAAAACATGTATTTGTTTTGGTTATTGTTTTGTTTCTTGTTTTGTGTTTGTTGTTTTTTGTGCAATTTTTTCTTCACAATCGTCACAATTTTCGTCATCATCATCATCGTTGTTCTTCCTGGCAAACCCCTCATTATAGGGTCGTTTCCTCATAGTCCCTTTCTCAAAACTCAATTTTAATATTGCCTCCCCCTGAAGTCCCCGTCTTCCATCAATGGTCTTACCATCAGGCTACACTTCAAAGTATTTGATGACTTCTCCTAGTGCTATGTATTATCCCGAACATATTCTTTCTCCATAAATATCATAAATATGAAACTGCCAAGGTAAATGTAGTCAATTCCATCCATCTCTCATCCCCAAAAACCATTCCTTAATCTCTATCTTGATTGTTATTGTACTCCTATTCATTTCTCCATCTCAGAAACGGTCGCTTGATAAGAAGTTTCCTTTTCAAATATCTCTATTAATTTCTTGGTTCTCCCCTCTCCAATTCCAGCGAAACATTATAGATTTCACTATTTTTGCAATACTTTACCGTTTTGTGTTAGCCTACACCCGTAGGCACTTTAAAGAATTGACAGTCCTTCACAGCACTATTACACGTATGACTGCTTTCCTTACTTCTCTTATTAACTGTAAGAAACACCTTACAATAGTTTGGCTGTGTACATGTTAGTGAGTTCTGGCTTGGTTATATAAAACTCCTGCAAAAGAGACTAACAGTGTGAAAAAGTAGTCTTGAGACAGACAGAATTGTTTTAGAAATATAAGAACATACTAATTACTCTGGCGCTGCGGGGGCACGCAACACTGGCCCGCTAGGCACATTTTATAAAATGCTCCATATGCAATTGCTTCATATATTTTGAATCCGTGCATTCTTGATGTTCTTTTGTTATACATAAATGCATTATCTGAATGAGTTTGATGTACATAATAAATAATATAAACAGAAAAGGACTTGAGAGATGGCAGAGAGGCTAGTCTGGAGCAACTGAAGAAAAGCTGTAGGAGCTTTCACTTCGTACAGAAATATCTGGCGAGGTATTATTATTATTATTATTATTCGTGGCAGTGGTGGTGGTAGTAGTAGTAGTAGTATTAGTAGTAGTAGTGGTAGTAGTAGTAGTATTAGTAGTAGTAGAAGTAGTAGCAGCAGCAACACGCTTATAGGCACATATTCACATGCAATCTGACTGCTAACGCCAGATTTTCTGTAGTGACTTCCATTTTGTTTTATTCTCTAACTTCCAGCTCGATGCATACTCAAGCCATTACATCATTTTTGTACTAATCATTTCCTCCTATCCCCTGTTACTTAACTTTCCCACTTACATTTAATTGCGTATAGAAAAAATAAAAATACTCAAGTTTGGTCTTACTAAACTTGATTAATTTGTCTGCAGCGTCTTCAGTTATTGTTCCCAACTTTATTCTGTAAGGCATTATTCCCAAATTTACGTACAGATTTCATAGAAAAAAGAATTTACAGGCTAAAGACATATTCAGTAGAAAACAAATAGTATTTAATAATCCTGCCGTTTGTGGAGCCCGAGCTACGTTCTCGATTTCTCAAACAGTTGGGTGAGGGTCTTTCCCATACAGTATAGAAATTTCACCACTCTGCATGTAATTTCATAACAGATAAAGAGTGACGGGCTGGTACGTTATTCAAGGAACCCTATCGCTTGTCGGAATCTATTCATGTTGTTAATCTGAAAAGGATGTTGTCGAGTGGCCTGTTCTCCTTAATGGATGAATGGAGAGATATTATTACAACATCTACGGACAGTAAGAGGGGAAAAGTCCAGTGCACCGAGTTTTCAGAAGAAAGATAAAGCAAAACTGTATTCCACCTCGTCTTTCATCACAACACTTTGTCATAATTTGGAACAACGCTTAATGACCTTTCTCATTATCTGCTGCTAGTGTACCGGTTTTCTTTGTAAGAGTGTAATAAGCAGTCAGACTGACGTACCGTAAGCTACTAGCACTACAGTAGAAGAACCTGTAAGTTTAACACTATTAATATCAAGTCCATTCTTTGGGAATGATCACGAGCCAGTTCCATCGACCTCATCTTCTCAGAACTTCTTCATAAAATTTACCTTCAAATAATCCTCCCCTCTGTTTATCGTTCTTTCCAGTTGATTATTTTCGCAAGACGTTTCCCACTAAAATTCTGAACGAATCCTCAAACTCCCTGTGCTAGCCACATGATGCTTATTGCATTGTAGCTTCCACGGAGTTAGTTTTGCTGAAAAATGCAAAATATGGAAATTAATAGCCTTGGAAGCAATTAATTTTCCTGCCCAAAGAAAGATTTGTATTTTTTTACATAAGTGAACAAATCCTTCCTTATAGCACAAAACTGCACACTGATCCACACAGTAGTGTTCGATTTTCGCATAAATACGTCAAAAGCAGCTCAGAAATGTTGGACTAACAATGCGTTTTTTGCAATGTAAGGTGATCAGAAGTATCAATCATTAAAATAAATTCATGCCTTTCAGTGTTGCATATCGCTGTATATTTAGTTGTAAAAAATTGGTAACTAAACCAACAAAAACATATAATAGGCCTTACTGAGAAGTAACTCCTACCTGTCTACACTTTGCCTTCAAGATAGTTTGACCCTTGATGAGCTTTCTCTGGGAATGTCAACTACAAGAAGTTACAAAGGTAAACTGTTACACATCATAAAGGCGATTATGCGTTGATTAGTATAACACATATTTTTAAAATCTTAAATAAAGATTTACGAATGCCGAAATTGACATATGCATCTAGCTCTTGGGAGAAAACTTCTGTCCACACAACCCATTGTAAAAACACTTAAGAACACATTCATGTGGACACGCGTCATTTAAGTGATTAATTGCCCGGTTAACTTTTAGTCTGGTTCTGATTGTGTATGTTATTGTGATTGTGACAAGCTATGATGTGATATTATTTCAAACCATGAAGATTTTTGTCACAGACCAGAATTACAGAAAATGATTGAATCTTTTATGGCTCCAACTAATGCACAACATACATACAATAAAACACTCATTTTTTACATTAAAATATATAACAATTGCTCCTACATGTTTCGGTTTCGATTAAAACCATTATCAGGGAGCTTGCAAATTGTGTTTCGCTAAGTTACTAAAATGGTATCAGTTGATTCACTTCGTTATTAAGATAGTTCGGTTCTGTGGCCGTATGTCAGTTCATTTCTATTTGTGTGTGTGTTAGGTGCACCGTACGGTGAACCTAACACACACACACAAACAAAAATGAACTGACATACGGCCACAGAACCGAACGATCTTAATAACGAAGTGAATCAACTAATACCATTTTAGTAACTTAGCGAAGCACAATTTACGAGCTCCTTGATGGTTTTAGTCGAAACCGAAACATGTAAGAACAATTGTTATATATTTTAATGTAAAAAATAGTTTTTAATGTATATACGTTGTGCATTACTTGAAGCAATAAAAGATTCAGTGAGTCAAAATGCACGGTGCAACAGTGGAAATTAGAGAAAATTACGTATAGGTGGGATATGAGATAATTTGAAAAATTTTAAAGCTGAAGGAAAGTCAATATTAGAAGAAATGTGCCATGTTTCTTTCGCTCTGTTTTCTGGTGTGAGTGCCCTGGATATACAGGTGTTAGAATAGTGAGAAGTAGTGGCTCAATACAGGCTCCACAAAATTTTGATTTACTGATGAAAAGTGAAATTCATAATTTTGTAAGATAATTTGGTTACATTCAGAGCAAAAGAAAATTTTCATTGCCTTAAAAATGGAAGGCTACTTTTGAATTTTGCAGTAGCATCTAGGAAATTGGGAGTCACTTCACGTTTATTTCAAAATGCAGAAAAATAACAAAGTGCGTATTCAAATAACCAGTCGCGGGTCCTTCGTTGTGTGTAAGTAGTAAGCATGCAGGTATGGCACGGAAGTGAGGTCACATGGAAACAAAAATGGCGGAGGGGTGAATGACCTTTCGCTACCCAAGGGACCGGAAGTGACGTCACAAGTAAACAAACCTAACCTTAATCTCCCTTCCCTCCATGCCCCCAGGCGATCACGTGAAGTAAACAATGGCCGAGACAGTATGGCGCCGGACTAAACCTAACTTTCACTTATTATTTTGAAACCTAACACTCCCTCCCTTCCCCCAGGCGATCACCTGATGTAAGCAATGGCGCAGACAGTACGGCGCCGGGCTAAACCTAAAATAAACTTGTTATTATTTTGAAACCTAACTCTCCCCTCCTTTGCCCCTAGGCCATTACATGATGTAAACAATGGCCGAGACAGTATGGCGCCGTGATAAACCTAACTTTCACTTATTATTTTGAAACCTAACATTCCCCTCCCTTCCCCAAGGCGATCACCTGATGTAAGCAATGGCCCTGAGAGTACGGCGCCGGGCTAAACCTAAAATAAACTTGTTATTATTTTGGAACCAAACTCTCCCCTCCCTTGCCCCTAGGCCATTACATGATGTAAACAATGGCCGAGACAGTATGGCGCCGGGCTTAACCTAACTTTAAATTGTTAATATTCTGAAACCTAAACCTAACCTCTCCTTGCACCTAGGCAGTTGTCACACAATGTAAACAAAAGATGACTGCGGGGTGAATGACCTTTCAGTTTCACCTAAATTTACATTGTTATTATTTTGAAACTGTTATGGTCACGTAATGTAAACAGCCCCAGGCGGTCACTGATGTAAAAAAAGATGGCGAAGGGGTTAATGAAATTTCCTCTTAACATAAATTTACTTTGTTATTAATTTGAAGCTTTGTTATTGTCACGTGACAAAAACAGCCCCAGGCAGTCACTGATGTAAACAAAAGATGGCGGAGGGGTTAATGACTATTCCGCTTAACCAAACTTTAATTTATGGTTACTTGATGTAAACAAAGTCGCCATTTTGAATTTTTCGCAATATGGCGGTTCGCGCGGTAATTTTAAACTTTATTATTTTTAATATTTATTATTGTTACGTGATGTTGCGCAATTTTGAATCTTAAGTAATATGGCGGTTAGGGCGGTAATTTTAAACTTTGTCATTATTTAGGATTTTTGCGCTCCTGCCATTTTGAATTTGAGGCAATATGGGAGCTAAGACGGGAATTTTGAATTTTTGGCCAAACGGCGGCGGCGAGTGCGGTACTTTTAAAACTAACTTATTATTATTATTACGAATATCTATTATTGGTTTCATGTAAACAAAGCGCCTTTTTGAATTTTTTACCATATGGCGGATACGCGCGCTATTTAAACCTAACTTTAAATTCTTATTTGAATAAGGCGGCTAATTTCAAATATAGCGGACAAGCGCGTTATTTAAACTTGACGTAAACATTTATATTTGAATAGAACCGCCTTTTTACAATATGGGGAAATTACGCGCCATTTAGACTTAACTTAAACATTTAGTATTTGAATAATACGGCCATTTTTACAATATGGCGGATTTGCGCGTTATTTAAGTTTATTACTAACTTAAATTTAATTAGATATTTAAATAAGGCGACGAGTTTTAAATATGGAGGATACCGCTTTATTTAAATTAACTTAAACATTTAGTATTTGAATAGAACAGCCATATTTACATTATGACGGACTTGCGCGCCATTTAAATTAATTTAATCATTTACTATTTGAATGGAACAGCCATGTTACAATATGGTTTCTACTATATACGACACTAGAAAGAGGTGGCTAAAGCGGTAAAATATCAGACTTATAATTGAAAAATTCTAGGTTAGAATCCTGCGGCTTCAAACATCTCTTTTAGAGGAACCTATCCCTGGTAATTAGGAGAATAAAGACAATTTTACATTTTACAAATACACACAATTCAAATTTATTATGCTCGTAAACTTACATAAATAAAGTTGCCGCACTGTTTACTGTACACATAATTGGTTTTTGCACAATCACAATTTTTATTTACGGTACCTGCTCGGTAAACTCAATAACGTATTAACACACAGCAATTTTAAACTTGCAGGACCGGGTTTAGCACATAATTCACATTGGCACTCATTTTTCTAAGACAGATTGTGAGAACGTTTACTACTCAACAGTATTCTGGTGGGTAATACGTCTATTAGAGGATGTTTGGAACAGAACCAGGTGTACAATTTACAGTTAGCTAAAGGCCTTGGTTTATCTAAATACAAAGCAAACATCAAATTTGCACTCATGTCTTGATGTTAACACGTCATTTTTGATATATGTTAAACGTTTTTTGATGCCCACAACACCGTAAGCTAGAGACAATAAACGCAGTTTTCTTAACGCACTTTTGGCAAATATTAGTCCGGGCGGGAGCCGTCCATGTACTAGTCTTGCTTCAAAGGATATTAGAACTGTGTCACAACCAGATGTTAACAGAAAACCGTTTTCTTCAAGTAACTTGAAACTAAACTGTTTTCCCACAATAAATTTTTCAATATGTTTAGCGAAATTTATGTTTATTGAAGAGCACATAGAAATTGATTACTTTTACTGAGTTCAGGATTCCAGCTACATAACTCGGATAAAGCCCGAATGTAGCACATCGTACATTGTCACTGTTAAGGGTCGGAACAATATCGTCCACCGGCCATATCCACTTTCTATTGTGAAACTGAAATGTATCGTACCAAATACCTTGTCCAACGATGGTATTAAAATACTCACACAACTCCCTGAAGCTTGAGTTTGGTAGAAATAAAACAGGAAAAATCTAGAAAATCGATTATGCGTAGCACTGGACACTACTAACCACATCGAGATTTGTTGGGAAACTGCGAGAGCTGACAGGTTAGAACATGCACACTTTCACCGAGCGCACTAAGGATTGTTGGTAGACCGTGTAATCGGACCCCTGTGGGTAAGCAGGTTATAACATGCACACACACTAAGAGACTGACGGGGTACATTACTTTACGAACCAAGCACTCAAACATAACACCTGTAGTTTTAGCGTGATCTAAAACAAATTGTATTCGTTTTACGATAATGAAGAAAATGCACTCAGGACTCCATTTTGCATGTTTTTCCCAGCAGCAGTCCTTTACCTTCCAGTCCTGTAAGGCGAAACCACAATGAAAGCACGTAGTAAAATAAAGTTTTCTTGTACCATTACATTAGTTGGTTGTGGAGTAAGTAATAGTTATTTGTAATAAACAATTTTTTAAGTATAATGTAGCTCACCTGTATGAAAGAAACCAAAGCGACTTAAATTTTCAAGTTTTTGTTCAGAAGCGGTGTGGCCAACTTGCAAAAGACTGCATTCGACCGTGATAAGATGAATAATACGGGTACATAGGACCATTCCACAGAATGCTATTGTGCTGTCTGAATTGTATAGATGTAAAAGACAATAAATAATATCGTACTGTTATAATTATAAATAGGACAAATAAATAAAAGTAAATATATACTTAGAACGCTCTGGACACGAGGTTTTCATGCGTAGTCCATATAAGGCTCGCACACGTCTTTGCTACTGCTAAGTTGTTGAGATGTCTTGGCGGAGCAGGAATGTTTCCTACAAACAACCCCTTAACAAATGCGCAAGATGGACTCCAACGCTGATGGTCCTTAAACACATCATCGCCTTCTTTCCAATGGCCGACTTCCACTCCACAAAATGTACAACCAACCACATCACCCCAGTTTGTGAAGAAAAATCCAACAGTTGCCAGGTGATTTACATCCATGAAGGGCACACTCCAATATTTAAATGTTTTACAGCGATCAACCTCACTTTTCAAGTTTAAATTTTGTAGGTTTGGTGGTGGCGAAGGTAGCGGATGCACGTATGCAAGTTCGCCAGCTGAGTTAAATTTTGTACACATAGTTGGATAGCTAGTTAACAATTAATCGAGTGACGAGCTATAACTGCGTAATCGGGTGCACTATGTAGAAACCTTAGGCCAAACTCATTAGGTTAATGGGAATTGTTTCTTTACCCCAAGTCATTAGCCGAATGGAAAAAGCTTGTATACCCCCAGACCAAAGCCATTAGTTTGCCACTTTATACGTGTTACGACTTGCTGGCGCCAACAGGAATAAAAGTTACATAGAATCAGATAACAATTCTAGGAAAAATCCATTAGATAACAATGAGGTGACATACTTAAAAGTCATTAAGTGGATACTTAAGATAATAATCAGATGACGATTCTTAGAAAAAGCCATAAGGATATGCTTAACAGAGGTGTCTGTCATTTGGACGTAAACATTTGTAAATTAGGGACATTTGAAACCTTTTGAATTACCAACCATATTTTAAATTACCACCCGCTACTATGTTACAATATGGCTACTACTGTGGGAGGTTTAAATAAATCAAGACTTAAAAGCGCCATTTTAAACCTTTTAATATCGACTAAAGTTTAAACATGGAGTGTACGATCCTGCTGGAACCTGCTTGATGTTACGCCGTTTGTACAGTTTGGATTATGGACGACGCTAGACTTTACCTGTATATTTACCAGAAGACGTTTGCTCTTATATGAACAGTATGAAACTATTACAGAAGTTAAAGTTTTTTAGTAATTGGCGTGGTTAAACACATTAAAAGCTGTTGAAGAACTGAAGAGTTTTACTTACATTAAAAGCGAATTAAGAACATTTTAAGAATAACTTATTTTTTATACACCTAATGTTCTTTTATTAGTTACAATAGAACCAAGTTTGACTTATGTACTAGTACTTATTACGAACAACAGAATTTTGGCCTTTCCTGCATATTTGTCTATTTATTGTTGGTTTAGTTATACGTTACTCTGCAAGTTGCTTTTGCGGTTCTATATTTTTCTAAATGCACGTGTTTTGCGTTAACGTTTATGCATTTTAATAATTGTAGACGTCCCTATAACATTTAGAAGAGTTTGCATGAGTGTTTTTATAATTTTGCAGTAAGCAGCGATGTTTTCGTTGTAGAAAAAAGTAGTGCATTAGTACAAACTATTACATGGTTTCCGAATTTCGGTGGATTGCTCAACTTTAGAGAGCGCTACATATATAGAGAATAAAATTACACCCATGCAGAAACTTAACACCATATATTTAAAACAGCTTTACGTTGAAAATTTTTGGTCCATAAACGCAACGTGTTTTTGTTTGTGGCCTAATGATGCTACGTTTAATTTGCAGTATTAATTAGTTATTACACGACAATGTGATTTAATTTTAGTTTGTTACATTTTGTTGTGCCTTATTTTATACGTTTGCATATCTTACAGTAATTTTAAGCATGTGAAAAAATTACTACCATTTTAAGAGAGCCGTGACGTACAGTAGGCATATTATATTGCTAAATGCATACAATACAGCAAACACACCATAAAGCGGCAATTGCGAAAAAAAGTCTAAAGGTTTTTGCTTATGTTACGTCGGGTTACGTTGTGTTTAGTTGGATTTGAGTAAGTTCCTGCGAAAAACAGTTTGTGAACACCCTCCTGACAATAAGGCCTTTAGGTTACAGTTACGATTCCTCGTCTAGCCTTTTGAGGAAAGTAGACTGTTCATCGTATCGCGTTGTGCCATGCCTTGTGCATGTATATTCTTAAATGCAGTAATAATTAGTGTTAAACCCTGCACCCTATAAATAAAAGGGTCCTAGTCCATAACGTATTTATCATATGTTGTATGCAATTAGTAAAAAATATGTCTACTGTAAAATACTGTGCTCATAATCGTTACGTAAATGTATACGTTAAATGTTGATAATTTATGTATTTTATCAACTATTGTGAAGCCCCTGTTGTTACGCGCATTTCATTATTATTATAATACCTAACCTATTTTTTGTATCGCTTCTGTAATTAAGAATCAAAGATTTAGTTACCTTTCGATTTTATGAAATCCAAGTGTCCATTATATTATTTACAAAAACCCGAACGAAGAGCTAGAGGTCGACCCAGACTCAGGTGTATAAATGATTTGGAAGACGATCTAAGGAAACTCGGTGTGAAACGATGGAGATCAATAATATTGGAAAGAGAGAAATGAGCATCAATTACAAAGGAAGCCAAGGCCAAACTAAAAGGGCCGTAGCGCCATAAGAAGAAGAAGGGTCAATTACCTTATTTACAAAAACCTGTAATTGCTCCGTATCCATGCATCACGTCTAATGTTCCGGTGTTTTTAAATAATCAAATTGGTCTTAGAGGTACACATATTACCGGTATAATTACATTAGAAAAAAAATATTAACTAAAAACCACCGTAGTATAGGTGATACAGAAAATTGTCTCTGTACGTGCTATTTCGAGGTGCAACTCTACTTATTCGAGACGTTACTATTAACCTACCCTATGAAAAGAGACGCTGAGTTAGTCTTAACTTTCCTAGAAAAAACTCTTCCCCTGTCTAAATTAAACTTAGACCTTAAGGTCGTCATCCTTTATTGCATGCATTTAGCAATATAATATACCTACTGTACGTCACGGCTCTCTTAAAATCGTAGTAATTAATTTCACATGTTTAAAATTACTGTAAGATATGCAAACGTATAAAATCAGGCACAGCAAAATGTAACAAACTAAAATTAAATCACATTGTCATATAATAACTAATGAATACTGCAAATTAAACGTAGCATCATTAGGCCACAAACAAAAACACGTTGCGTTTTTTAACTACAAGTTATTCAAGGTAAAGCTGTTTTAAATTTATAGTGTTAAGTTTCTGCATGGGTGTAATTTTATTCTCTATTTATGTAGCGCTCTCTAAAGTTGAGCAATCAACCGAAATTCGGAAACCATGTAATGGTTTCTACAAATGCACTACTTTCTTTTCTACAACGAAAACAGCTGCTTACTGTAAAATTAAAAAAAAACTCATGCAAACTCTTCTAAAAGTTACAGGTATGTCTACAATCATTAAAATACATAAACGTTAACATGCATTTAGTTAAACATAAAACCGCGAAAACAAATTGCACAGTAAGGTATAGCTAAACAAACATTAAATAAACAAATTTGCATGAAAAGGCCAAATTTCAGTTGTTCGTAATAAGTAATAGTACATAAGTCAAACTTGGTGCTATTGTGACTAATAAAAGAACTTCAGTTGTATAAAAAATAACAGTAATTCTTAAAATGTCCTTAATTCGCTTTTAATGTAAGTAAAACTCTTTAGTTCTTCAGCCGCTTGTAATGCGTCTAACCACGCCAATCATTAAAAAACGTTAACTTCTATAATTGTGTTTCATACTGTTCATATAAGAGCAAACGTCTTCTGGTAAATATACAGGTAAAGTCTAATGTCGTTCATAACCAAAACGTAAAACGGCGTAGCATCAAGCACGTTCCAGCAGGTTCGTACACTCCATGTTTAAACTTTAGTCGATATTAAAAGGTTTAAAATGGCGCTTTAAGGCTTGGTTTATTTAAACCTCCCGCAGTGGTAGCCATATTATAACACAGTAGCGGGCAGTAATTTAAAATATGGTTGGTAATTCAAAGGTTTCAAATGGCCTTAATTTACAAAAGTTTACGTCCAAATGACAGACACCTCTGTTAAGCATCTCCTTAATGGCTTTTTCCTAGAATCGTCATTGGATTGTTATTTTATGTATCCACTTAATGACTTTTAAAGTATGTCACCTGATTGTTATCTTAATGGCATTTCCTAGAATTGTTATCTGATTCTATGTAACTTTTATTCCTGCTGGCGCCAGCAATTCGCAACACGTATAAAGTGGCAAAATAATGGCTTTGGTCTGGGGGTATACAAGCTTTTTCCATTGGGCTAATGACTTGGGGTAAATAAACGATTCCCATTAACCTAATGAGTATGGCCTAAGGGGTCTACATAGTGCACCTGAGTACGCAGTTACAGCTCGTCACACGATTAGTTGCTAACTAGCTCTCCAACTATGTGTACAAAGTTTAGCTCAGCTGGCGAACTTGCATACGTGCATCCGCTACCTTCGCCACCACCAAACCTACAAAACTTGAACTTGAAAAGTGAAGTTGATCGCCGTAAAACATTTAAATATTGGAGTGTGCCCTTCATGGATGTAAATAAGCTGGCAGCTTCTGGATTTTTTTCACAAACCGGGGTGATGTGGTTGGTTGTACGTTTTTTGGAGTGGAAGTTGGCCAGTGGAAAGAAGGCGATGATGTGTTTAAGGACCATCAGCGTTGGAGTCCATCTTGCGCATT
>Ga0268261_10002376_pt1 | contig 13470 bp, 8 predicted proteins | sample TergutNc150P1_FD_190353 | JGI IMG/M metagenome (GOLD analysis project Ga0268261, IMG submission 190353) | Nasutitermes corniger P1 segment gut microbial community from laboratory colony in Florida, USA - Nc150 P1 (SPAdes) (version 2) | ecosystem: Host-associated > Arthropoda: Insects > Digestive... | reverse complement strand
ACACACACACACACACAGGCGGAATCAACTGACATACAGCCACATACCGACACTCTTTATTAACAAATGTAAATCAACATTCCAATTCAGTAACCTAGCGAAGTATGGCCATGGACCCCCTGAAGATGGTTTCAAAGGAAACCGAAACATATAGGGGCAAATTTTACGTGTTTTAGTGTGAGATTTTAGTGTTTTAAAGTGTAGTGAAATGCATGCGTTGGAACAATAAAGAAGAGGTCAGTTATCAGTTTAGTTCAGTTACCAGCTACTTACACCTCGTTTACGCTTTTCAAATTTACATGTAGTGTATAAAAGTTAAATAAGTTAGTTTTATATTATTTTTACACTCATATTCTTGATTTTGTATTATATTTTTCCTGCTTAAATGGTTGTGTTGGATGGTAACTTTGCTCTAGGCTGTGGGCCTGGAATGGATTACCCCTAAATACATATATTTCAATGTATGCTGGAGAGAACAGATGCTAAAACAAACAAGGTTCTAGATCCAATTACATTCATTCTAGCATACCCCACTGTACTGACAAACTCAATACACAAACAGGATCATTGTTCCTGGGACAGAGGGTCAAAAGCAATTCAGAGTTCATACACATTAGACACTAACAGTGCCATCACACCTGATACACATTTATAAGGGATGCATTATTTCAAAACAACTTTAATCATGGCATGTGTACGCAATGCAAACGATTTAAATCACAGTTTTTTTCATGACCTGTACACAAAGTGTCAGTGTTTTCTCAAGTGCAAAAGTTGTGGGAGGAAAACTGTGAATGATAAGTTGGGCTGTGTAAGAAAGAAGATATTCATGTCCTAACCCAACACTTGCCTGGAATGATGACAAAAGCCATGAAAAACTGCAGTCACAGCAACTAGTCCCTGGGCCAAGAATTGAAAGAAGTATGTTGTGAATACCACAATTATGCATAATGCATACCTTGGTGTTGGGATATCTAGAACTATTGTCTCTGGAAGCACAGGTCCATCATATTTTCCCTTCTTTTGCTTCTTCTGCAATTTTTTTAATCGCATGTTCAGGAATTGTTCCTATGGACAGTAACAATATGTTAAAATGGCCACAGTTAGAATAATAATCCAGTTATATAAGCAACATAACTATAATTACTGAAATGTCTGTACAATGCCTAATGTCCAAGCTCTTGACTGGTGATCCATATGCTGGTAACAGGATGTAATGATGACTACAAAACCCAACCCAGATATATGCCTACTGAGAAAATACACAAGCAGAGAGAGAACAGAATTATGTCCCTTCGAAATAGAATTCCAGTCTATACTATCAGTTCAAAACGAGTCATTGAATATAGCACCATTCAGCTAGTCTTATGTAACCTTTCAAACCACTAACATTACAGCATATATTCTGTTTAAATTTTTGTCAGTGATCCTCGGACTGTTAAATAAATCCTCAAATTACATTCTAAATGCATCTATTTGCAAAACACTTTGTGGTTTGAACTTACAACATAATCCTCAGAATATATATGTTGTAAGGCGTAAGACTTCTTATGCCATCATGTCCATTATACTAAGCACTGACATGCATTAACTAACACAGCTACTTTGTATAGTGCCTCACTGCCTAACCTCGTGTTACAATTTACATGCTGCTTTCAAACTTATTCTCAGAACTTCAATATACATAGTACCTTCATAGCTGAAAACAAGAATCATAAATAGTGAAACAATTATGAATTTTCATATGTGTAAAAAATGAAACATCGGCATCAGTGCATAAAGATGATACAAGCAACATGTTTAATTCATTTCCGTATACTTCATAAATATTTTCAAGCCAGCCTACAAATTAAGTATAAACAACAGAAAGAATAACTGTCTTACACAAGGAATAAAAATATCTCATAAATATAAAAGGAGTCTATACATCCGCAGAAGAAACAGCAATGATCAAAAATTAAAAACACTCTACAATGAGTATTGTAAAATCCTGAATAGTCACAAGAGGTGCAGAGACAACAATGTAGTGGACTAGCGGCAAAATATGATGATCAAGTACAAACAACAAGGAACATTCTAACAAAAATGAGAGAGGTAAAGTGCATTCAATGGAACCCCTCCCTGATTATAACCAATAAAAAATTAAAGGATCCAGAAAACATAGCTCATACTTTAATAATTTCTTTCTAACTCTCCATTCAGCAGAGTCGTTCCTGAGAAGCTAACAGGTCCTCAGCTACTCAAGAAATTCTCCGCATTTTATGGAACCCGAAGGTTTATTACCACATTCACAACAGCCCACCACCTGTCCCTGTCCTAAGCCAGGTCAATCCAGTGCATGCCCCCTGCACCCCATCCCACTTTTTGAAGATACATTCTAATATCCTCCCATCCTATCATCTTCCAAGTGGTCTCTTTCCCTCAGGTCTCCCCACCAAAACCTTGTATGTACCTCGCCTCCCCATATATGTCACATGCCCTGCTTATCTCATTCTTCTTGATTTGAACAACCAAATAATATTTGGTGAGGAATACAGATCTTGAAGCTCCTCATTATGTAATCTTCTCCACTCCTATTACCTCATCCCTCTTAGGCCCAAACATTCTCCTCAGTACCCAATTCTCCAACACCCTCAGCCTATGTTCCCCCCTCAATGCGACCAACAAAGTTCCATACCCATACCAAACAAGAGGCAAAATTTTAGTTTATATTAATCTTTATATTTATGGATAGGAAAGTGGAAGATTCTGCACCAAATGAGAGGAAGCATTACCAGAATTCAAACTGCTCTTATTTCTTCAAAGTTGAAATTCTTATTTGTTAGGGTTGTTCCCAAACACATGACTTGTCCCAAGCTTTCAAAGGGCTTATTATCTATCTTTATTTTGTGGTTTGTCCTGCAACATTGTCTCCAGATATGACCACATAAATCGTTCTCTCAGCATTTACTTCTATACCAATCTCCTCATTAGCGAGTATTAAAGAATTTATTCCTAACAGACGCTGAAAATTGAAATTTATGTGAAATGGGGAAAGGAAAGGCTATAATGTTTTAAAAGAATAATTCCCTGGAAATATCCTGTGTTTAAAATTATTCCAATCATCGAAGATGTGACAAAAGGTATAACAAATACCCTAAAATATGGAGAACTCATCAAGTTATTATAAAATAAGTGAAGTTTTTAAACTTGCAGATCTCAATTTAGTTGCCCAAGGAGGTGTATTTGTTGTTGCTCACTGTATACAATTATTCTGCCTGCCCATCTAAGAATCTCCAAAGTAAAACCACTGCACAAAAAAGGAGACAAAACTGGTATAACAAAGCCTGTTCAATAATAACTGTTTTTTTTCTCCCCTAAAATATGTGAAAAGGTTATGAAGAATATGTTGAGCCAACATTTACACATTAATAACATACTGGTCCCAAAGCAATATGGCTTCAGACAAGGGACAGCTACTGAATATTCTGCCTAAAAGCTATCATACAGTGTATTCAAACTTTTTATTAGAAAAATCATGTTGGAGGAATTTTCTGTCATTTGGCTGAAGTTTTTTACTGTGTAAATTATGAAATATGGCTAGCTAAATTACATTTTAATGGCATTCAAGGAACATGTGCATATTGGTTCAGATACTATTTACATACAGAAAACAAAAAGTTGAAACAGTAATCTAACGTTTCTCAGAATTGTTTTGAGACTAGGGAATGATAAAACGTGGAGTTTGAGGGTCACCTCTAGGACCCTTACTTTTCATTATATACAGGAATGACCTTTCTCCACAAATACATGCCTTGTCAGAACTCGTAATATTTATTGACGACACAGGTATCATAATATCCATGAATATTGATTTCCCTTTGGGTCATAGGTGTCTCATATGAGCCAGTGCTTTAGTACCAGTAATTTGGCTGTCAATCTAGTTAAAACAAATGCAACAAAGTTTATAACAACTTCTTCTCCACATTATCCATATGTATTAGCTGTGACAAAATCTACATTAGTATTTTGTGCTATGCATATCCATGCACTAATTGTTAAAATTCAAGAACATGCCAACAAATGCACTATATTACAATATTAAGTTTTATCAAATTTAATGTTTTGTTGTCCATGCATCGTGATATATCTGTATAACATGAACCAACAAGATGCACTATTTTCTATTAATATATTTCAATAGTAAGCCTCTACATGTTTTGAGCAGGCATGCTGCTCATCATCAGGAGGATCAACTCTGTATAAACAGCAACTGGTATAGCCAAGCATTATGTTGACTTGCTGCAGGCAGGATCGGGATGGAACCAGTTCCATCCTGATCCAATATGTGTGTGTGTGTGTGTGTGTATTCATATCTATGTACAATCCAGTTAAGTCCCTTAATGAAGATTTCTGTGAGTGCTTTAAGTGGCATCCATGCTTTACATACACGTCTCAACTGCACTGGACCTTGAAAACACTACATGAACTACTTGCCGCCCGAAGGAGGCAATTTTGCCAGGCACAAAGCACCTATGACATGAAGATGACCTCCACTTAGTGTTAATGTTATGAATGTGTGTGCAGCCATACCGCTACTCCATCACATGCCTTCATGGTGTTGTGCTTAATTCACGTGAGGGACTTTACTACTACCCTTACCTTTACTTAACACTCTTACAGCTTAAGTAATGCACTTTACTACTAATGTTACCTTTACTTAACACTCTTACAGCTTAAGTAATGCCATATGATGATTCCACAGTTATGATACAATTACAGTTATCACATCAAATTTCATAAGCAAAACAAACATATTTTTCAGCTGAACCACTAATATCTAATAAATTACACAGTGCAAATAGGTATGAACAGAAAAATGCAATATCAAAGTGAACAAATCACCAAAACTTCCCAAATTAAATTAAAATAATCTACAAGGAAAGTTAACTGTCCATGATAAAACCCTCTTTCACCTGTTTTCTCTATGAAGCTGAAAAGTACAGAATTAACCTGCACTAAGTTTTGTTCAACAAGGCAACACATTGCATACTAACTACAAGGTCAGCCATAACATGACAATTTTCTAAATGAAATAACATTTTAAAGCATAGTGGAAAAGTTTTATTCACACTAACAGATACATTCCAGGGCTATTAAAATTAATGTTAATTATTAATGTTTGAATATGACACTTTGTAGGTGACCACCGTGTTGTTCAGTATACTCCTACAGTCATAATATAAAGGCTGTCATAACACATTGTGGCATTTCCTTAGAGATCCCTTTAATACACTCCTGAATTCATTGCTTTAATTCATCACCTACTGGAAGGGCATGTTCTGTATACCTTACTTTAGATATAGCCCAAAAGTAGTAGTCTGGTATTGCAAGATTAGGCAAGCAGGCAGACAAGGTGCTCACAAACACCTGAAGGCATTTGAAATTATAAAAACAGCTTGCTACTAATCAGCACTTGCATACTGACTGTCATCATGCTTGATGATGTCAGGAATTAATGCTTACACAGCACAAAATTTCCATGCAAGTTCTTACAAAAATGCTTCCAGGCAGATTCATTTCTCATTTTGCAGATATCACCTGACCCACACACTCATCTGATCTTGCAGTATCATACTGCTACATTTGGGGCTATGTCAAAAGCAAGGTAAATGAAACATGTCCTGCCAAACTGTGTGACTTAAAACTGCAAATCTTTGAGTATATTCAAGGGATCCCTAAGGAAATGCTACAATATATATATATATACCTCTGCATCATGAAAATGACGTGGTGGTCAACTACAAAGTGTCATTTTCAAACATAAATGATTAATATAAATTCTCATGGACACAGTGCTTATAAATGTTTTTCATATTGCCTTAAAATGTTATTTCCAAAACCACCTGATGCTTCTGGGCCACCCTGTATCAAAATGTAAAAACATAATGGGCAATATAAATGTAGGAAATGCTCAATCCCATGGAATTTAATAAGATTAATGACTTTCAACAATCTGTTACCCATACACATTCTGAAAAAAATATTTATATAAACCCACATTTGGTGTATACAGAATGTATCAAACATGGGAAACAAACCCACAAGACTGTCAAATGACCTACCCTGAAACTGAACTCAGTACTGGTCACTTACAAGATCATGTTGGTGGTGATGCTGTATGCCCTCACCCAAGAAGAAACAAGCAGGTACTAAATTCCAGGAATTGATGTGCAAAGTTGGCTTGTGCATACATCCATGTGTTCATATACCATACAAAGGTAAACATATAATCAGAATCCCACCACAACAAAGACAGAAAAACATTACCACAAATGTGAATGCTATACACTTTGATTTTTACACACATATTTTATTCTACTTCAGAATGTATAACTTTCTTGGAGACCATTCCAGTACTAGTAAAAGAAAAACTTTACAGAACGTGGCAATGTTATTTCTTAAAATACCTGTTACTACGCAGCAATAATTCCATTTCACACAATTTTCTTCATTACTGCCACCATTACCAGCTAAAACCCTAAATTTTCACTCGACAAAGGCTAAAACAGGACACGTTTGATTGTTACCTGATAGTCATAATCTTTTCATGTCATCAAATATTTCATATAAATTAGATATAAATTAAATAAAACCATTTAATTTATATTTGGATGAAGTAATTAGGACTTGGTTAACAAAACTAAAAACTAGTAAATATTTTAAAGAGTTAATTTTTAACACACTATTATTTGCAGATGACCAGTTTATTATTTCTGACACAGAAGACAATTTGCAACAGGCAGTTCATTTATTACATAGAAAATCCAAAGAGTATAATTTGGAAATTGCCACAAAAAAGACGAAGGTATTTGGTTTTGTTGGGACAGACCACCTAAGAACAAAAATCATTATAAACGATGAAACACTGGAACAAGTTAGCCACTTTACTTATTTAGGCTGCAGTATATCTTACCAATTTCCCAATGTTGTGGAATTTAAATTAGCAAAATTTTTACAATTAATTGGTACTATCAAGAGAATTATTTTTAGGAGACTGAGAACGAAAACTATTTTGAAAGTATACAACACTCTAGTTTTGCCTACATTTTTATATGGGTCAGAAAAATGGACTCTTGACAGCCTTACAGAGACGAGGAATTGAAGCAACAGAAATGAAGTTATTGAGACCTCTGGCAGACTACACCCTTTTATGACCACAAAACAAACAGCTCCATGTGCTGTGAACTACAGACTGAATGCATACTAGACAAGATAGATGAATACAGACGGAACTGGCTCTTACATTTGCAAAGAATGCCACTAAACCGAATCCCTTTGAAATCACATCACTACAGACCACAAGGTAAGGTAAAGTAATCCCACTACAGGCCTAGTGGCCTTTGGGGTTCTGGTAGGTTAAGGCTCCAAAATTTCTAGACCCTCGGCACATGAAGGTGGTAAATCACCCTTATGCACCGGCCGTCTTTACCCCCAGGAATTTCCTGGTACTCATTTTTAGAGGCTGAGTCGACCCCAGGGCACATGGAACTGTCTGATGCCCCGGAAAAAATCCCCAGTGACCGGGGATCAATCCCGGGACCCTCCGACTAGTAGCGTAGTGCCTTAACCACTACGCCACCCCAAGAGACCACAAGGAAGGAGAACAACTGGAAGACCGAAGAAACGTTGGTGAGAGCAGTTGTAACTCTGGTGACTGAATGGATCAACGGGTCCAATCCTTAATGTTTATGATGATGAAATATTTCATAACTACAGCAGATGACATCATGACAAAGTAAATGACACAATTTGTAAATATACGTATTAATACCTTCTAAATCATGCAGAATGCATCAACTTCCTCTAGACAAAACTGGAGTAATTACAAAAATTCTGTAAAGCATGTATTTTTATTCCTGCACTTGCCTTAACTTAAGTAAGGCACACACTGTCTTATTGAAACACCCACAGTAATACAAAAAAGTTAAAAAATTAACTGTGTCAACAGGTTATACTGCTGTATGCCTTAACTTATTTCTACAGAAGTCTTTTTGCAGTCAGTGCTGACTAGCCTTACAGAAGTGTTTACCAGTCTGGTAGTTCCCTGCTACACTTCCACAGTGAGAAAAAAGCAAGATATTCAGATGTAAGTATTTCATGTGGATGTTTCACCACTGTGTCTGAAATCTAGGAAAATATTAAAAGAAACAAACTTAGAAAATTAAGATACATATACTGTCACTAAACTTACAGCAGTGTACTTCTTCTCAAAATACGCAGCCCATGAAACAATGTACTGTCCCACTGTGACCAATACAAACAAAATAACTGACATTTCTGCCAGTCCCATCTTGCGGACACGGCGATAATAGTATACAGCTTGTCGCCAGTCTGGCAGCCCATTCTTAAGTACTTCATTATAGTGCATACGTCTTTTTGCATCCCTTAGCACATCATACACTCCCACCAGCTATAAGAACAAAACAATACACATAAAATTCACATAATCAAAACATGATGACACATACAGCATGGACTCAGTTTAATAATATCTTTTTATAATGCTTCCTCTTCAAGACAACATGTTACACTCCAATCTCCCACAACAGAAGAAATCATAATTACCTGTCTGAATTTAATTTCAGCATCAGGAGCATCACTTTTGTCAGGGTGCAACACAAGAGACAAACGACGAAATGCCTTTTTAATGTCAGATGCATCAGCATTCTAAAACAGAAAGACAACTGGATACATATTATTTCACGATATGTATTTATCCTTTCGTTTACTTGAGGATGTTTCAAATATGTCATACTACACAGCATCAAGGTAAGATGAGTATTTAACAATGGATGAAAATGACATAGCTGCAGCCTAATCTGGAGGAAAATTGGGGCATTTGCCTGGAGAAATACGAAAACCACGAACAGTCTTAACCTAGCCAGTATCTGAGCCGAGATCTGAACCCGGGTCCTTCAGAGTACATAGCAGGACCGCGAGGTTCGGTATCTTTAACTGAAATGTGAAGGTGCTTCAATAATGAACTACATTTATAACTGGCTAGAATGCCATGACTTGTGTTTGTCATGTATGGTTATCCTCAAACTACTGTAGGATCCTGACCTAAACTAAGTTACACATTTACCTCAGATACACCCAAAAGCGTGTAAAAGTTTGTGTTAACTTCTTCGACCAAATCGAATATTTCCAACTCTTCGTTGTCCCAGCACTGAACAGCATCCAACGATATTAAGAATAAAAGAAGCCATGGTGTACAGGGCTTCATATGGACAGTTTACTAACTCTGCAACTGGCTAAAAAAAAATCAGAAAATAACACGATAACCTACAACGGAATTTACGATCATTTCGACCGTGTATAGCATACATTTCAGCCAATATCACACTTAACACATATGAGATGAGTTAAATCATTTCGCATCACTGCACACTTACAGAAGTGTGAAGTACTACTACAAATCACTCTCTTAAAATAAATACGTATATTACAAAGTCACCACGAAAACACACGACTTCCACTGAACTTCTCAGCGTGGAGTCCCTTTCACCTGTGTTTTGTGCACCACTCGACAGATAGCTAATTGATGATTTTTTACGCCTTTGGTGACGGGGCCAACATAATTTTATCCACATACGTACCTTATGTTGAGCATTGAATATAACACCATTTACTGCCAGGCAGACACACTGCAATTGTACATGGCCTGTATCACAGATAACACCGGTCAGTATATACTAAATGATCTGTGGGTCAGTATGTCGTAGATTACACGTTTGCGAATGCTGTTACCAATAGGTTTGTCGCCCTAGGGGGGGGGGGGCGAGGAGGGAGTCAATTTCTGTGTTGCCAATATCACAGATTACTACTTAGTAACCAATATGGTTAACCCCACCAAATCAAGGTGTTACGTATTGGTATTGTTGGGAAGTTTTATCTGCCCAGTAGCTAGTGGAAAATTTGGCGGGTTTAAAATATTTTGTAGTATTGGCTGGTTTTGTATAAATTAATTATTTCCGTATTTTCCGCTAGCTTGTTTGAATTGTAAATGTTACTGTGAGAGAAACTAATGCACAAGAATTTCACCGCGCCCATGTCCATACAAGCATATAGCTTCAGTTACGTAGGATTGGTAAAGGATGTAGCGAATTCTGCCTGAAATCGTGCAGGAGTTAGATGGCATAAATAACGCAGTTTGACTTTTTCCTCCTCAGCACGTTCCAATCAGATCATTAGTGTCTGGAAGTACTCGGGAATTGAATTCTGTGCACGTACATACACAGTGGGCTATGGTTCGCTTGAGCCCAATGTTTTGCCGGTTTGCTTGGGAGTGTATTGATAGATTGGTATGAATTCAGCGTGCTTGCGTCAACCTGTGGGTAAAGTAAATCCCTATTAAGCACAATACTTTCGCGGCGGATGGTTTACGCAATTCGAAGGTAGTTGAATGCACAGATCATCTAGCATAGTTTGAATGGGTAGCAAGAATGTACAGTGACGATACTAATGAGTTTTGCAAGTTCTGCCGCTGAAGCTGTAGAATATAGTGGTGCCAGCGGCAGAAATCCAAATAGAGAAATAACGTTTTGCAAGGTCTCAGTTGGTCAAAACGCAGAAGTGGAAAGAATTTTGAGCCAGCTGAACAATGTGCAAAATGAAACGAGGAACAGGATGAGGTTGGAAGTGGTGAATTCGTTTATACGAATTCATTCATGACTAAGTAGAAAAAGTGCTGTCACAAGTATGCACTTCGTATTCCTGTCCTTAAAGCAAATTGGAACGGCTGATATGTACAGTTATCCATAGCTTACTAAAACATTTTTGGCAGCATTTATCTGTGTGTAGTACATAATGTGCACATGGATGGCAATACATTTCTCTCTTTCCTGAGAAATAAAATTTGTTATTGCACACTTGTATTAGTTGGATTACATTCCTTATTCAGACTTCACCTTGAAATGTCAGGTTTAGTTATGACTGTGAAATTCTGTCACTTAAAAGAACACTCTTCCTCAACAAATGATCATTTCTGACATTCAATGTGCCAAATGGTTGTGATTGCATATAAGGTACTATAAATTCAAATCCTACATCCTGGACAGTAGTTTGTAATTAAGCCCAAGCATAACTGGTGGATTAACATAACTGTCATCAGTCCAAAGCATTCCTCCCTTCAGTAATTTACTTTTCATATTTTTATGCAGATTAGATATTTTCATCAGTCTGTTCAGGTTAGGCGTTGCCGTCTGGTGGATAGTATGGCTCTGATTCCAGTGCCAAAAATAGTATGGTAATTCAGAGAAATAATTAGCCCCACGGATATGAAAATATAACAGTCACAGTAACCACAGACTACATACAGAACAGAGGTGAAGACTGACATCTTCTAGAATGTTATGCTGTTGTCAGCTGGTAAATAGTTCCTGATATTTTGAAGGACTGTAGTCTCGTTATGTGCTGGGTCAGGGTCAAGTAGCCCCTACTTGGACAGCTTGACAAGTGCTGTGGGAACATTGAATCTCACAGAACTAAGACTGTTCATTAGAATGGTGTTTGCAAGTTTAAAGGCATAAGACATACTTCCTTAACATGCATTTTTATGAAAATGCAATAAATATTCACAAATGTACAAAGTCTTACCAATGGCAGTAAATGCTGTGTCTGGTTCAGATAGGACATGGATAAATTTTGACAGTAGCTAAAGGAGTTGTAGCAGTTAAGGTAACAAACATTCTAATGCTGAGAACTTTGTTCTGTCTAAAGTTTTTACATAGCACATTTGTAGCAGATGGTGTACAACAGACTTTCACATTGTAACCATTAACATATAAGCATGTGTTCCACCATGGTACCTAGGCTTTTAAATGTCTGTAGACATGAGGTGAAAGCTTGCTTTACATTGGCATCTGTTGTAAATCACTTGCCAGCCATGTATTTCTTCAGTGTCCAGAGAGATCAAAATCACTGAGCCAGATATTGGGACTGTAGGGTGGGGAGGGGGCATGGTCCATAACTGTAACCAGTTGCAAGTATAGTTGGAAGTATGGGGTTTAGTGATTAGCATCTCTTTGGACCTAACTTTTTGAAACTTTCTTGCACATTGTCTTTGAAACAGCAACTGGGAAGATTGTGTTCTTAGTGAAGCAAATGTCAGCACAAAATCAATTTTAAAATTTTGAGGTTTTCTTTTATCTTGTGACACTGTCATCTCATTCTGTAAAGTATTGAATAGTAGGATGACATATGGTGTGTAAGGAATTTAAAAAAGCAGTTGTAGCTTCTTGGCATTTGCCAGGATGGCTGTTGTCTTTTTCAAGGTAACTCCTAAATGCAGGTTATCATGACACCAGCCTGTTAGGTTTTACTAGTGCTCATTTCCAATTCCAAAGAAACATTTCTTATTCTGTCCATATGTAATATTTTGGAGGTTATTGAGTATGTGTGTGTCTTCTGTAAAAAGGTTGTATGTCCAGCAAATGATACCTTCAACCACCTGAAGTGTGTTTTCAGTACAGAATATGTTATGGGAGCTGGGATTTTCCCAACATTGACTTTAAGGTTTTGGTATTCTGGAATAGGTTTCATCATTTTATAGAAACTCTTGTCTCCTTTTGCAGGGTAGAAGGAAATGATGTTGGCAGATTTACTGACACATTGGTGCTCATACATCAAACCACAAGGTGCCAGTCCCATATTATCGTAATCATAACCCTATGGAGCCAGTCGACATGCAGTGTACAGAAATTGTTGTTGAGACCATAAAGGAAGTATTGGCTCCTGACAGTAAATGAGGCAAATATAATGAACAAAGTGTGGGAACTGCCCACTGTGGTCAGAAAAGGCCCTCTTGCGTGCCCCGACCCAAGCGGTGCACCTCACACCAGCTCTAGCAACCAGAGCAGCACAGCAACTCAGAAACAGCCCTTTTGCAATGACTGTGGCATGAACTGACTGGTTGTAGAGCGCGTTTGAAATGTGATGGCACGCGGCTGATGCACAGGAGGGGAAGTGAAGGGGAATCAGGCGAATGGCATGGTTAGCCAGTACTCTTGCACTCTGTCTCAGAACATGGTCTATCCGGCATTATTACCAACAATAAAAACATATGACAAGCTGCCTAGCAGCATGGTAAGTTGTGAATTAAGCAGTAAAAGTAGACAGTTTCAACATCACTGTTTTCATATAACATTTAACTTACTGTTGATACAGTGATTTCAGTTTTTTCCAGTATTATGATGATATATTTATCAGCTGCAATTGGGTTGACTCCCGGTAGCAGTAGTACAGTACACATTTACACACAAACAATAAACTAACATAGAAAACACAAATAACAACAGAACTACACAAATAACAACTAAGTGGGAAGAGCGTGGGCCATGCCCCGTCTTTGCAACTTTTACCCTGGCATTTGCCTTACACCAGAGGAAAAAGCATGGAAAACCCTCAGTCAGCATAGCTGAAGAGTGC
>Ga0268261_10002375_pt1 | contig 13472 bp, 12 predicted proteins | sample TergutNc150P1_FD_190353 | JGI IMG/M metagenome (GOLD analysis project Ga0268261, IMG submission 190353) | Nasutitermes corniger P1 segment gut microbial community from laboratory colony in Florida, USA - Nc150 P1 (SPAdes) (version 2) | ecosystem: Host-associated > Arthropoda: Insects >... | reverse complement strand
CTGTCAAAAACTACTGTGTGCGGATGATAACAATCACGGTCATAACTTAAAAGGAACAAGTTTTCTTCTCTCGTAAGATACTCAGTGGTGAATGTGGTTACCTGTGCTAGCCAACCCCCTAGAGAGTGGCCGGTAAAGAACAGTTGAAAACTGACCTGATATTTCCGTTTAACTTCTCGCAGAACTTCAACAACCTTATGTGCAAAGGTGCTGGCAGAACACATTTGTGGAACATGGTGTTTAAACACCACACCAACTACATCTGTCCACAGTGCTCCCAACATTGTAAGTTTTGTGCCTCGATGAGCAATCACAACCTGCTGATGGTCAGGATGCCAATAGGCTGCCCCAAAATAGCCATTCTTCATGTCACCATTAGACGCTGTCGTCAATAACTTCCAGCCGTCAGGTAAATCTAACCGTGTTTCATACTGAGCGTCAGTCTCTCCTTTCTCGTAGTCTGTGTATGTCTTGGAGGCAAACTGGGCCAGCACGTGGGGTGTGGGGAAAGGGGGTGTTGATATGAGTTGGCTGAGGGGGTTTGTGTTTCTGTCTTTGGAGAAATCATTGAGCGTTTCGTTAAAATACTCATTGCTCAATTTCAGCTCTCCATCTACACTTAATTTTCCAGAGAATGTCGGCAAAACGCTTGGTCTAGCTGGCTGATCGGTTTGCGACGTTACACTTGCTCCCACGCGGTCCTGTAAATTAACACTCTCTATGGCAGACATTATGTTATCACAGTTATGCTTACTGTGCAATCAGTTCCTTGTTCTCAATGATCGTAAAATAAATATTTATGCAAAGTGTCAAAGAAATTTTTAAATAAGTGTAAAATACACGTACACGAAAATTTATGTAAGTTGGGTCAACATTTTGTACTTATGCAGGAAACAAAAATTTAATAATTGAAGTAAAAGAACCACATTCTCCACGAACCATTGTTATATGCAGCACGGACTGGCAAGAACTTTAAATTATGTAACGTAATGGAGAGAATCAATTGACAGAGTTGTAAGATACAACTGTCCAAAAAAAGTAAACCATAATGACAGATAATGTTGAAGACACAAAACTTCAGTAAAGAGTCTGCTACAACTTCCAGTGCAATGTAAGGCAGTGAAGCCACGTGCTGTCACACTGTCACTCTGATGTTTGCAATGCTGCTGGTTGGCATTCTGCAGTGTGTAGAACGTCCTGGGTCTGTCTACAGCATCATGCCACAGTGGTGACATCTAATGGTGTCACATTATGTAGCAGCAAGTTTCCACCAACCGTCAGTAAGCACTGCCAACACCAATGCAGTGCAATACCCAAAACAATACCAGCAATATGCAATACCAACAATCCCAGCTATTGTGACATCCAAGGTGCTGCTTCCTCAGTCCAACATCATGGCTGCCTTTGTTCACAGCTAAAGCAGCCTCCTCTCTGACGTCTTTTCACGTCTGCCAACAAACAACAATAATATCAAACAATTTACAGTACACAGTGTATTCAGTACGGTCAAATGTTGTTGGCACTTTAAAACTCCTATCCAAAGTGTCCAATTTAGACAGACAGCAGTTCTACAATTTTATTCACTATGGTCATTTCCTGCTCACCTGCTCAGGCATCGGCTCAAAGTGTCCGAGTGTCAAAATACAACATTACATTTTAATCTCTTAATGCCTACTGATCATATGTTTAACATTCGTCGAATACTGGAGAAATAAATTTTATACAATGAAGAACTGCATCAGCTATTTATAGATTTCGAGAAGGCCCATGATTAAGTTAGGAGGGAGGTCTTGTATAATATTCTCATTGAGTTTCGTATCTCCATGAAACTGGTAGTCCGAATAAAAATGTGTCTTACTGAAACGTATGGCAGAGTTCGGGTTGGCAAGCATTTGTGTGACATGTTTCCTATTGGGTATAGTTTGAAAAAATAAATATTTATCTACATTTATATTCAACTTTGCTTTAGAGTACGCCATTATTAGGCTTCAGATAAACCAGCATGTCTTGAAATTAAATGGTACATATCAGGGTCTAGTTTATGTTAAAGGATTTACTGTATTGGACGGAAGCGTACATGCTATGAAATATAGTCCAGGTTTAATAGTTGCTAGAAAGGAGATAGGATTAGAATTGAATGTTGGTAAAACTAGGTACATTGTCATGTCTCGTGATCAGAATGCAGGAAGAAGTCAAATTATAAAGATAGAAAACAGAACTTTTGAAAGTGTGAAACATTTCGTATATTTGAGAAAAACTCTAACGAGTCCAAATTATATTCAGGAAGAAATTAAGAGCAGACTAAACTTGGGGAATGCTTGCTAACATTCGGTGCAGAATATTTTGTCTTCCAGTTTGCTACACAAAAATTTAAAGAATAAAATATACAGGACCTATTTTTTTTTTTCAATTTTTTGTATGGGTGTGATACTTGGTCGCTGACATTGAGGGAGGAATGTAGGCTGAGGGTGTTTGTGAATACGGTGCTATAGTAACATTTGGGCCTGAGAGGAATGGGGTAAGAAGGGAGAGGAGAAAACTACATATTGAGGGGCTTAGTGATATATATTTGTCACCAAATACTTTTTGAGTGACAAATCGAGAAGAATGAGATGGACGGGAATGTGGAAAGTATGGGGGAGGAGAAATGTATACAAGGGTTTAGTCTTGAAACCTGACGGAAAGACACCATTTGGAAGACCCAGCAGTAGATGGGGGGGTAATATTACGATGGATCTTCAGGAAGTGCGATGTGGGGTTATGGGCTGAATCGAGCTGGCTCAGGATAGGGACAGATGGCGGATAGTTCTGAATGTGGTAATGAGACCTTGGGTTCCATAAAATGGGGGAAATTCTTGACTAGCTGAAGACCGGTTAGCTTCTGAAGAAGGACTGAGCTTCATGGAGAAGGAAGATACAAATGCGCCACCGCAAGCAGTGATAGCTTTATTCAACTCAGTAAGAAATATGGATGTTGAAATGTGACAGAACAAATTGCAGGTGCAGATTTGGGCATGTTGCTTATTTTGCAATAATTTATCGACAGCAATAAAAATAATTAACAAAGGCGTATTGCGAATTCTAAGCAACCTTCCCGGTCTGAAAATGCAAATCGATATATATATATATATATACATATATGTAACGAAGGCATAATTAATGGGTATCAATGTAATATTGTAATTTCTTAGTTACCCTGAAATAGTGCACAGCTACTAGAGTTAAACCTCAATAGTGCTTAGCTGTCAGTTCAGTGCACTGCGAGAAATGTACAGTCAAGACGAACTGGCGGAGCCTTTGAACTCTCACTACCGTCAGTTCACTGCATTTAAAAGAATTTGCTATTCAGCGGCCTTACTCTATATAACCCTCCTTAAATATGCAAACGTCCTCACTCTTATTCTCGTTATTTTAATTGTTGTATCTACGTCGAAATTATACAAAATTGTGGAGATCGTTCTGACTTCGTAAACTGAGAAACAAAGTTACTATGTGTGTTGGATGGCTGATACTGCTGTGTACTCAAGGTGAGTGGTGCTGAATGTATTTAGAAAATGTTTCAATATTATCTCCCGCGAGCTGAGCAAGTTTGATTAACAATAACTAAATTAAACTATTCCAAATTCCGAATCAAAAACGGATTATATAGAGAAGGCAAAGTGATTATTGGTGTAACTTAAAAAACTGACACTTTCCCTTTTGCTGTATAATTTATGTAAATTATTAACCTTATTAGAGTTTTGCTTCGTTTTCTAATTAAACCTTTTAGCTTTACATTACGTAAACTGTGTGATGGGCATTTACTCCCCCATCAAATTGTAATATTCCTAAGACCTTGACAAGTTGACCGCGATTAGAAACTGAAGTAGTTGATTTATCCTTGAGATCCAAAGTGATAGTTTAGAAGATTTCCATTACTGTGTAAAACCCTATAATCTACTTGGTGGCAGTCTACCTGTGATTTGAACGTCGAAAATAGTGAAACTAGAGAACCCTCGTCATCCCCATCAAAGTGTTCCCATAGTCAGACATAAAGCAACAGTTACGCTACCGCTGGGGGCGCTACAAATTGGTTGGCAGAAGTATTCGAGATTTCAGCTACTTACTACGCGCGGATCGTAACTGTAGGTCGCCATTAAGATATCGCGAGCCGGCGAAGTCAGAACCGTAAAATTCTAAAATTAGAATTTCATTCAGCGAACTAATAGTTTCCTTCATTATGACCGACAGACTACAAGCCGAACTGGCAGAGGCCAAGGCTGAAGTACAGCGGTTACGTGAACGTGTTTCTGTAGGGACACCTACGGTTCACAAGGACCTGCCCTTGATTTCATTAATTCCGAAATGGTCAGGCGCAGAAACAGGAATTCCCCTGGAAGAATTCCTATCCGTGATTGAGAGTTCTGCCCGCATAGGATTGTGGGAGGAAGGGGACAAAATACAAATTGCAGCCCTTCGGCTTACAGGCGTTGCAAGGCAGTTTTATGACGGGTGCCTAGAATTGCATTCGGCAGGTGCAACCTGGCAAAAATTTAAGATGAGTTTAGACGCAGGTTTCGCGACACCCATACAGATCAGTACCACTTTATGAAGCTACATACGGCCAGGCAAGGGAGGAACGAGACCCCCAGGAGTTTGCTGACAGATGTAGGGCTGTCACAAAAACTTGTCTGCAAAGTGGATGACCCTGCGGCTCAGCCCATCCACAACGAAAACGTAGACCGAATGCTTCTGGCCAGTTTTGTGGCTGGTTTAGCGGGTAAAGCAGGTCGCCAAACGAGATTTTCGAACCCGCAGTCTCTAGATCAGGCTCTGAAAATTGCTCTTACCGTCCAGGAATCGGAAAAGCAGAAAAAGTTTAGCGAAAGTTTTTATGCCAGTTTCAACGACTCGCTGAGACTGCATTCTCCCGGCCGGACGCGCCGTGATAGTCACGAGCCCCGCGGCTCAGCTGAGGCGAGGCAAGCGAACAACCGCACGCAAACGCAGCGCAATATGACGCCACGCAGCCGTAACAGGCCAAAGACCTCAGCAAACAGGAACGAAGAAACGAAAGCTGCGCTTAGATGTTACGAATGTGAGTAATTTGGACACTTCGCAAGGGAGTGTCCAACACGATTATATCGGGAGGCAAGCTCCACAGATTCGCCTGGTAAGGGGAACCCTAGGGAACGTACTAGACGTTCGCAACCCCCTGACTACCCCTCGCAAAGAATGAATAGGGAGTGTAGAAAGAAACCCCCGAATCCGGGAAACGAGTAAGAGGTGTGATTGAAGACAGCTCTCTCCACCTCAACGCGCCGGAAAACGCTGTCAGCAGTCATAAGGTTTCCATTTCGATGGAACACGGCGCGCCCACTATATCAGTGAAAATAGAAGGTATGTCAAGGAGCCTAATTTTGGACACACGCTCCACCATCTCGATATTGCAGCCCGGCGTGTCGAGAAGTGACGTACACGTTACCGCCGTGGAACCTTACGGAGTGACTGGGGATGTCCTAGACATTAGAGGGCAACAGTCAGTTACATTTCGGCTAAACGGAAGGGAGTTCACGCACTCCTTAGTATGCTCACTCCCTACCAAGGCAGCTGGCTTACTGGGCACCGATTATTTGGACAGATTAGGCACCATAGTAGATTTTGAGTGTGGTGAGCTGTCGCTCTCCGGCGTCGACAAGATGCCCCGCGTGTGTAGCATAGCAGTGAAGAGGCACGCGGCACTCACTGTGTTTCCCGAGGGTAAAGCAGGCCGTAACCCTCAACCCACAAAACAGGAGGCGCGACGAATGGACGAACAGCTCCCAGCCAGCCCCTGCTCTGAGGCAAATCCCTCACATGAGAAAGTTTGTTTTGTAAAGACTGTGGAAAACGTCACAGTACCACCCAGATGCCAACAGATAATTGTAGGACGATTGGATTCTGACGAAAAGCAGAATCCCCCGCCTTTAGTCTGCATCGAACCAGCGAAAATCCCGATTGAAGGGATACTCCCTGCCCGCGGATTATCAAGAGATCAAACAAAGGCGAACGAACCCCTCGTGTGACGTCATCACATAGCGGTGACATGACAAGAAAGAGGAACAGCCAGGCGAAGGTTATGGTCGCCAACTTTAGCGAGGAACAGTTAATTATCCCGAAGGCTAGAGTTCTCGGCGTGGCCGAAGAAATAACCGAGGAACTGGTAGATAGAATTAATCCAAGGGACCCCCCACATCCGACCCAATGAACGACAAACAGAAGAAAAAGAGAAATGAGCTTCTGTACAGGAAATTGCTGTATGGCAAGTTAGATCACCTGCCAGTGGAAGAGAGACAGCTAATAGAACCCGTACTATTGAAATACGCTCATCTGTTCCATGATAAGCAAATGAATGACTTAAAAGGGACGAGCGTGATCGAACATGAAATACGCTGAACGACACGCGACCGATACGGAAACCTCAGTACAGAGGCCCCTATGCACTGAGGGAGGAAATGCAGACGCAAGTGGAAAACATGCTGGATAGAGGCGTGATCCGGGAAAGCCGATCCCTTGGTCAGCCCCTGCAATATTGGTCCTCAAGAAGAGCCTAGACGGGAAGCCGAAATTTAAGTTTTGTGTTGATTTCCGAGCCCTAAATTCCGTCACGAAATTCGATTCTTACCCACTCCCCATAATTGACGAAACGACGTCCACACTGTATGGCTCCAAATATTATAGCGTTATTGATTGTTTCCAAGGTTTTTGGCAAATAAATATACGGGAGGATCATAAAGAACGGACAGGCTTCATAGTTCCGTCGGGATACTACGAATTCAACAAATAGCCTTTTGGAATATGCAATAGTCCATCCAGTTTTCAACGAGTGATGGATATAGTCCTGAAAAATTTGGTGGGCACTTACTGTTACGTTTACCTTGATGACGTTGTTATATTCTTTCAGACAGCGCAAGAACACGCGCAGAGACTGGAGAATGTACTCCACCGCTTCGACAGGGCCAACCTTCAATTAAACCCAGACAAGTGCGTAATCGCACAACCACAAGTAAATTACCTTGGGTACGTGCTTTCCGAAAAGGGAGTCTCAGCCTCACCTGATAAGGTAAAGGCCGTGAGGGATTACCCCACTCCCAAGAGCGTTAAAGACGTTCGCTCATTTTTGGGCCTAGCCTCAGTTTATCGCAGGCTAGTACAAGACTTCGCTATTATAGCGAAACCGCTTACGGAGTTGACAAAGAAGGACCGACCGTTTTCGTGGGGTCCTAGTCAACAGAAAGCCTTTGAGAGCATGAAGGATAAATTGTGTACAACGCCCGTGTTGGTATACCCTAATTTTGAGTTACCGTTTATCCTCACTACTGATGCCTCAAAGATAGCAGTCGCCGCAATTTTGTCTCAAGTGCAAAATGGCGTAGAGCGGCCTATCGCTTACGCAAGTAGGCAAATGAACAAGGCCGAGCAGGCCTATACAGTTTCCGAAGCGGAACTACTTGCGCTCGTGTGGGCAACAAAATACTTTCGGTGTTTCCTCTATGGAAAGCAGTTTTTGGTCAGAACCGACCACGCAGCCCTGTCATATCTGCGAACGTTCGCAGATGCCAATTCCCGATTGATGCGATGGAGCCTTAGGCTTTCGGAATTCGATTTCACTGTAGAACATAGGCCAGGGATCAAAATTAAACATATCGACGCACTAAGCCAACATGTGGCCGCTATAATGCAAGACGGCCTCCCCAGCAAGGAAGAAATCCTAGCCGAACAAAGAAAAGACCCCTTTTGTAACACACGAAAACCGGGGACCCACTCTAGCAAGTCCGAATATTTCTTGGACGACGACGGAGCATTATATAAGCGCCGGTCCGATCACAAACATCAGCTAGTAGTGCCAAAATCTCTAGTCGAAGATATTATTAAAGCAAATTATAACCCAGTCTACGTTGCACATCCCGGCACAAAGAGGACGTTGACCTGATCTCCCTTAGTTACTGTTGGCCCAGCATGCGGAAGTCAGTCGAAGATTACATAAGAAAGTGTGACTCATGTCAGAGGCGAAAGGAGGAAAGGGAGTTTGTGGCGCCGTTAGAAAAAACGGAGGAGCCTTCATCCCCTTTCGAAGTCACATCCATGGATATCACGGGTCCGTACTTGGTCACACCGCGTAAAACAAGTACCTGTTGACCTTTATAGATCACTTTTCCATATGGGTCGAAGCCTACCCGATCCCTGACGTCACCGCAGAGACCTGTGCAAGAGTGTACTCCTCTCAGATCCTTACTCGACATGGCACAGGATCCATTTTAATAACAGATCAGGGCAGATCATTCATGTCCGCATTTTTTAAGAAAACGTGAAAAATATTGGGAATCAAGAAAGTAAACACTTCAAGCTATCATCTTTCCTCCAATGGTACGGTCGAAAGGTGGCACAGAAGCCTACATTCGGGCCTATCTCATTTTATTGATGCCGCGAATACGAACTGGGACCATCTTGTGTCTTTTTTAATGGCTTACCGTTCGACGCCTAATATAACTACAGGCTTCAGTCCATACTACTTACTTCATGGACGAGAGATGGTGCTACCAAATAGCAATGACTTGAAAGCAAAAATCCCAACAGAAAATGCTGAACACGATTTCCCACTAGAAAACCTGAAATCTAGTCTAAGACGCCTATAAGTTAGTGAAGAAAGCTAACAAGAAGTCCCATCTGAAGAACAAACGGTTATATGACAGGAAAGCAAAATTAAGGAGCTTTCAAACAGTTGAGATAGTCTACCTGTATAACCCCGCCAAAAAGCCTGGGAAATGTTTTAAATTTCACAAATACTGGACTGGCCCGTTTCAAATTACAGCTAAACTGTCTGATTTGAACTACGAAATAATTAGCATGAACAACAAAACCCAGGTTGTGCATGTTAACAGCCTAAAGATAGCCTATAACCCCGAAACTTGGAAACCGAAACAAAAACCGGAAAATTCAAGAATCCGAATTGAAAAGAAAAGAACCAAATCGGATGCATTAGAGGAAAACGAAGTAATAATTGTTTCCCGTCCTCTGCTGAAAACCAGACCGCCCCTGGAAAGACTCGAACCTAGAACCCCGCCGAGTCAAAGTCCCAGTACCTCAGACTCTGTACAACAAGCAGTTGATACGCCGTATTTCGAAAGCGCAGATCCAAACTATAAACCGCCTAGTACACCGCGATCGAGGCGCGAACTACAGGCCGTATGGCCGGAGCCGCCCCTCACCCGGTCGCGAACCAGAGTCCAAACCCAGGACCATAACGTAGCAGAGACTGATGCTGTACTGCACGCGCGACGTAGGACGCCGCCTTCGTATGTTAAATACTCGTTCAGTTGATACGCAGCTCTTCACTCCACACGTGCGTCACTGTTGAGATAACTGATAACAGTCAGCTAATTCGTACGACACTAGTCCAAGCAAGATTAACCTGCGCAGCCTAGAACCGATCCAAAGACCTCTCACTATGTTAGTCTTGTCTACGTAAGATAGCTACTAGTTTATAAATTTTCATTGTTACAGGATTCCTACTCAGCATAACGACTGCAGACCCGTCCGTCCAACCTTTGAACGGAAGTGTTGTGTTTCTGAAAGAAACAAATATTTTTCTTACTGAGGACTCTTGGCGCATCGCAATTCATATCGACCTAAATCCATATGAGGAAGCAATTTCCACCATTAGAGCAGATTTGCTAGCAGTAGAGCAGCGTAGAAAAAATTTTACTTTTACCTCCGAACTGCAGTCAATTGAAACACTCCTGACTACACTTGAGTCGAAATTACATAGTTTTAAACAAATTCTACCTAAACTTGACCCTCGTCGTAGCCTACTTAACTTAGGAGGTACTATGTTGAAAGCACTATTTGGCACTGCCATAGTTTCTGACGTGACCCAGTTACATAACCTGTTTGATTAATTACAGTCTAATCAGCAGAATATTGTTCACTCTGTTGACAACCAGATTACCTATATTAAGAAATTAGACTCTGATACTTCCGAAAATGCTGAATTAATAGCGAACTTGTCAAGCGTTATTAGGGATAACATAATTAGGTCACACGACAGATTTCAACAAATTACTAAAGATTTGTTATGGCTTAATTTGACAGTGTATGGACAAAGTGAACTTTTCACGATGATTCGTCAGCTTGAATTCTCTATTCTACAGCTTACTCAACGACTTGACGAACTGACAAACGCCATACAGTACGTAGTTATGGGAAGTTTACCAGCAAACTTAATAAACCCCACTACACTACACAATATTTTGAAAAATGTGTCATTCCACCTACCCGAAAATTATGAGCTTGTTGCAGGGACTAGAGCCGAGAATATTCATTTGTACTATAAACTCGTAAAAGTTGCAGCTATAGCAAATAGCCACTACATTAAAATTATTTTAAATGTGCCCATGAAAACAGCTGGTCGCCATTTTGTTTTATACAAAATAATAACTTTGCCTACAAGAATTGCTAATGATACTTTTGTTCAGTATTTACCTGAGTTTCCATATTTTGGCATAGATAACATTCAGCACAACTACATTTTGTTTACTCGAGCAGAATTGAGTTACTGCAATATGAACAGTATTTCTATATGTCCAGCCCACATACCAATTTTTAACAACCGCCTAATAAGTTGCGAATCCAGCTTATTTTTCCAGACGGCTGATAGTCATAGCCTATGCCAAAGGAAAATATTACTGAAGCATACAACTCCACTTCTACATCGATATAGCTCTTCATGGATATTTCACTTTCCCGGAAATCAACTGACCACTTTACGTTTGCATTACCAACAACACTTCCATTACCTCTACGAGAACACTGCAAGGAAACAGGATTTTTTTGATGCGTCAGCTTGTCTACTTACCACGGACCAGTTCCAAACGCCACCAGAAATATTGGGTACCGCACAATTTACACTCGACGCTACAGGAATATATGTACCGGATCGAGTCCCCATCGCCACGAAACATGAAATACAGGAACTCCAAGAAGCGATCCTCTCAGAAGTCCAACGCCTCAACGACATCACGTCCCGACTCGCAACACCCCGCAGAGTTGTGGATATGCACTCCCTTCTCGGCACGAGTCGAACCCTGGACCGCCATGAACAACGATCCAACTGGCACCTAATCACGTTTATATCGCTTGGTATAATAACCATTCTAACTTTCCTTGGTTATTTCCTGAAAACCTGCCAGAGCAAACTGTCTTCATATAACCTAGCCAGAAGAAATACTTCGCAACAAGGCGCACACGAAGCCGGTACTACTGCAAATGTTCCAGACCCCGAGCACAGTGCAAGCGATTCCAACAGCGACGGCCGCGAAAGGAATGTGGTATTCAGTGCCTATCCTCTCCAGACAAGAGCATGAGATAAACCTAGCTACTGTAGGCCAGTTGTACACAGCACCCGCGTCCAAGACGCAAACAGCCTGAATCCCAGACGCCTCATCAGCGTTTTTTCGCACAACGCCATCCGCTGGCACCGATTAACAGTCCACTCCAGAATTGTATACCTACATTCTGTATTTGTATTTCCAATTCATGAGTGTATGAAATGCACCGCCCAGATTGTTGTAATCCTGACCTTTCCCATGGTTTTATGTTGAACATTTGATGTTGCAACTACGTAACTACTGATTTTGTTGACAATTATGTATGTAATATTTCTTCTATGTTATGTTAAACAGTTGATGTTGCAACTACGTAACTACTGATTTTTTTAACAACCATGTATGTATTATTTTTTATTACTTCGGTATGATTATGCATGCTACTGTTATTATCTTTTTTTAGCTTTGCTTGTATCATGCACTTCGTTACAGAGTCAATTAGGCTAATTTTCAAAGATTTAGCCCAAAAAAATTTCGAGCCAAACCTTTTTCTACGGAAGGGCGAGTGTAACGAATGCATAATTTATGGGTATCAATGTAATATTGTAATTTCTTGGTTACCCTGAAACAGTGCACAGCTACTAGAGTTAAACCTCAATAGTGCTTAGCTGTCAGTTCAGTGCACTGCGAGAAATGTAGTCAAGACGAACTGGCGGAGCCTTTGAACTCTCACTACCGTCAGTTCACTGCATTTAAAAGGATTTGCTATTCAGCGGCCTTACTTTATATAACCCTCCTTAAATATGCAAACGTCCTCACTCTTATTTTCGTTATTTTAATTGTTGTATCTACGTCGAAATTACACAAAATTGTGGAGATCGTTCTGACTTCGTAAACTGAGAAACAAAGTTACTATGTGTGTTGGAAAGCTGTTACTGCTGTGTATTCAAGGTGAGTGGCGGTGAATGTATTTAGAAAACGTTTTAATATTATCTCCCGCGAGCTGAGCAAGTTTGATTAACAATAACTAAATTAAACTATTCCAAATTCCGAATCAAAAATGGGTTATATAGAGAAGGCAAAGTGCTTATTGGTGTAACTTCAAAAACTGACACTTTCCCTTTGGCTGTATAATTTATGTAAATTATTAACTTTATTAGAGTTTTACTTCATTTTCTAATTAAACCTTTTAGCTTTACATTACGTAAACTGTGTGATGGGCATTTACTCGCCCATCAAATTGTGATATTCGTAAGACCTTGACAAGTTGACCGCGATTAGAAACTGAAGTATTTGATTTCTCCTTGAGCTACAAAGTGATAGTTTAGTAGATTTCCATTACTGTGTAAAACCCTATAATCTATTTGTTGGCAGTCTACCTGTGATTTGAATGTCGAAAATAGTGAAACTAGAAAACCCTCATCATCCCCATCAAAGTGTCCCCATAGTCAGACATAAAGCAACAGTTACGCTATCGCTGGGGGCGCTATATATATATATATAATTCATATAAACACAATATAAATGTAAATATAAGCTCCTGGCTACATAAGAAGCACATCTCTAGCTAACGCACACTAATCTGGATAACACAATTGCCTTCTCTTCTGACATTTACTTGAAAGTCAAGTTTTTTACGATATATTTGCTGTGTCCCTTTTATTTGTTATATTGTGCAAAATAAGTACCCGCAATTAAAAAAAAGTTACAAAAACACTGACACTTTGCAGTGGCACTTTTGTTACTGTGGATTGTCTGCAGTTCTTATAAAGAGAAGATATCGATGAAATAGGAATGTGGAGAGTGATACATGTGTGTATGTGAGTGTGTCTGTGTGAGTGAGTGTATGTGTGTGAGTGTGTGTGTGTGTGTATGTAAGTGTGTCTGTGTGTGAGTGTGTGTGTGTGAGTGTTTGTGTGTATGTGAGTGTGTCTGTGTGTGAGTGAGTGTGAGTGTGTGTGTGTGTATGTGAGTGTGTCTGTGTGTGAGTGAGTGTGTGTGTGTATGTGAGTGTGTCTGTGTGTGAGTGAGTGTGTGTGTGAGTGTGTTTCTGGTGGGTTTGTGTGATATATGTGTGTGGTGTCTGGGGTGTTTGTGTCTGTGGTGTGACTATGTATGTGGGGTGAGTGT
>Ga0268261_10002374_pt1 | contig 13474 bp, 6 predicted proteins | sample TergutNc150P1_FD_190353 | JGI IMG/M metagenome (GOLD analysis project Ga0268261, IMG submission 190353) | Nasutitermes corniger P1 segment gut microbial community from laboratory colony in Florida, USA - Nc150 P1 (SPAdes) (version 2) | ecosystem: Host-associated > Arthropoda: Insects > Digestive... | reverse complement strand
GACGAGCTGATCACTCGTCCAGAGGAGTCCTACCGACTGTGCTGCGTCGTTGTGTGTGATCTAGAAACATCAAGAATGGGTGCTCCATATATATATGACATTAGTCACCTAAGGGTTAAAAGGTTAATCTGTTGAAATATAACAAGCTTTATAATCTGTACTCCTCACCAAGTAAAGAAGAATAAGATGGGTGGAGTACATGGCATGTATGGGGGGAAAAGAGATGTGCATACAGGGTTCTGGTGGGAAAACCTGATGGAAAGAAACCATTTGGAAGACCTAGGCATAGGCAGCAGGATAATATTAAAATGGATCTTCAAGAAGTGGGTTGGGGAGGCATGGACTGTATCGCTCTGGCTTAGGATAGGGACAGGTGGCAGGTGATTGTGAATGTGGTAATGATCCCATGGCTTCCATACAATGCAGGGAGTTTGCCTAGCTGAGGACTTCTAAAGAACGACTCTGCTCCAAGGAGTTAGTTAGTATATACGTTGAAATACAAGTACAAAATCTTAAGCACTCATCACAATGGAGTATCCTATACTCTCTTTAGTATTCAATGAGTAATGACAATGTAGGCAGTTAGCAAGCATGTTGAATTTTGTGGTTTGTTCAAATATATCAATTCATATGATGCTGGAGCTGCAACACAGCATTCTTCTATATAGGAATTCTTTGTAATACGAACTGCTGTAAAACTTAGAATTAGGAGAGAAGTCTGCAGTTATGAAGGTTGTATTGTGCAACAGGAAACATGTTCTTGTAAAAAATGGTATCCAGCAACAAAATTACATGGTGGCACAGTCCAGACAAGAAAATCAAATACACCAGGCACTCAATAACAGTAACATAACTATCAAAACTAAAGCAGTCCTTCCATAAATGCTGCAAGCAGTAACAAGAATAATCATTAACGGCAGAAGCACTTACACCAAGACATTTTTTAAACAAGATTACACATCACTCTACATGCAGTTCTGCCTGGTGAGAGGCTGTGCAATGATCATCAGTGTTCCAGTTTTCCATGCGGTGGGGTCCACATGCCTTACTTAACTCAATGAGCTGCAGTTATTATGCATTACATTTTGTGCTCACCATACTTAAAAAAGATACTGGAAATGGTTTCCTTGAGCTTGCAAATACATGTCATATCTAATAAAACATGTTGTTTATTACTTACTGAAATTCAGCTAGTGAATCTGAAAACGCTATATTCTGAATGTTTTTTCCACACCATTTTTAGTTCATACATGGAATCCTTTAACAAGGTCGATAAGTAAAAAGTGCACAGGTTCATATCTGGCAAATAAAGCAGGCCACAATCCCCTGCTTCTGTCACAAAATACACCCCATTAACAACACATAAAATTGTCTGCAGTGTGGGATGTTGAACTAACTTGAAGAAAAATGGGACAGGACCTTGTGTAGTTGGACAGGTGTTCAAAAATTAAATTAGAATATATGGTGGACAGGTGTTCAAAAATTAAATTAGAATATATAGTACATATTGGTATGAATTTGTGGTGTTAGACAAAAAAAACAAAAAAAAAAAAAAAAAAAAAAAAAAAAAAGGACCCCTGGTAATCCTAACTGCACTCACAGCACACCATAACAACATGTAATGGCACTTTGTGGATTGACATAGGAATTTCTGCTAACCATTGACTGTTACTCTGGGAGTTCACACATTCACTTAGATGAAGCTAAGTTTCAACAATACACAGAACTAGCGTGGAATCTCCTATTTCTCCAGCATGCACCCCACAAAGGCACCAGTTCACATAATTCAGTCTTGCATCACAATTTGTACTGCAGAGTTAGTGAACCACAGTTGTCTCATATGGATTCTCATGCAGTATTTCTGTGACATTTTGTGCTGTGACACAGATGTGCCTATTTGCTGTCTCCAATCTAGCATAAATTTCACCCTGTGTTTCTCAGTCACTGTGTGTCTGCTGCTTGTTTTCTTAGCACCTAGAACAGAACCGATTGCTCAAAACATTTTCATGTAACTGTAAATTGTTTTCCTGTTCGGAACAAGCGCCATGGAAAACTTTTTGTCTGAATTTACAATAGTACTTGCTGTAGGAAATACATTTATTGTATGCATCACAGAAAAAAACATGATGCTTGAATGGAACATCCTGCCACTGCAGACAACTCGTACTGCCTAGGCACCCTCTCCAACATGAAGCATGAGGGCAAGCCAGTTAGTGGACGTAGTGTACATCAGCAACCCAATGAAAAAAACAAGCAATTGTGGTTATTGAAAATAATGTCCCTGCACTCATACTATAAATAAAATAACAATATAAATTTTTCGAGGTTCCAAATTTTAAGCATTCTACTTGCAATTCAGAGAACAAAAACTTTAATAAAACTGAGACCCTTAATTCAACAAAACAGTACTAAATGATATACACAATTTCAAAAGGAAATTAGTATTAGCCTCAAGGTGATTTATTTTGAGCTGAAACAGACTGCTACAAGTTAAATTATAAATATCTTTAATAACAAATGCTAATTTTTGTGCCAAGTAAATCAGGAAATTTATTTAGTTAAAATAATTATCTATCACTTAAAATCTGCCTGTACTACCTTGTGTCCAAATCTCCTGATTTGATGTGTGAAGCATATTTTGTCAACAGCTGTACTGCTTCATGTGGACCCAAGGCTTTCACTAACAAAAGCCCAAAAGAAGACCACAGCACTCCTCCCAGCTTATCACTGAATGTTGTAAACAAAGAACCACAGTTCAAACATGTGCCAGATTGGAATGTGGTAAGAAGGTCCAGTGTTTGCACCCATGCAGCATGATCCATATACGAAAGCCAATTAGCAAGCTCTAATGTGTCACCTAGATGAATGATGAGTGGAAGAATTGAACTGAAACCCTCATTTCTTCTCCGACGTAACACCATATACCACAAAGATGGCACTTTCTTACACAACTCTATAAGATATCCTTGATTATTCTCCCAGTAATACAACACAATAAATTCTGCCAGGTCTGAATAGCACAGTGTTGGAGGAATGAGCAGGGGAAAGCCACAGGCACAAACTCCACTTGTCACCGAATTCAACTCTTCAAATGCTGTAGTAACATATAACCTCAACTGATCATCGGCAAATACTTCTGATAAACAGTCATTACGCTCTGGAATCTTCTCCAAATACGAAAGAAATAAAGTGCAACAGTGAGAACTTGCTGCATCTGTTTTCCTTCCAGCGCCTTCAAGATGCTGTTGCAGTCTCATTACAAGGTACCAAACATCTTTCACAGAAACCTGTTTGCTGAACTTGCAGCAATTAGCAACACATTCCACACTGAACATAAAAAATATAGTACTGAGAAGCAGTGGGGGTGGTAGTTCATCATATGTGGCATGTCCTGATGCATATTCACTTTTAGAAGACAAGTTGCCTTCTTCATATCTGTCAAGAATTACACACAAAGAGAGATAATAGCAACGCAAGTTCGAGGTTTGTATGTATCTCAATGTTCGTATGGGATCAAGCAGGCCAGAGTAAATAACAAGAACTTTGCTTAAAAGAACATCGAGCTTCAGAGTATCCTCTGAATACAGACGTTTAAAATGCTCCGGAAACTGTTCTGTATGTTGTACGTCTTGAATTTTGTCTTGCAGCCATGTAATGAGATACCTGGTTTGCAGAGCAAAGTGAAATTTGTCACGAATAATTTTAATAATATCATCAGTAAAATAGTGAGCAAATGGAAAGGAACCAACCATATTTAATTCAGATCTCAAATTTGAAGTCTGCGCTGTATCATCTGCCATATTAGAGTGGGTTCTTATTTTTGTGACAAATAGTTGGTAAAAGTTACTAATAGTATTCAGGAACTCATATATCAAATCAGACTTATTGCCTCCATTTTGTTCATGTGTAATTAGGCGGACACACAGGTCAACAACATTTGATACATCAAGCACAGGAAAATAAAACCCAGTCCTCAACTTATCACTACTAGAGTATACAAGCTCCACATCTTCATTTGAGATTTCTTCCTCAAGAACAGCTTCTTGGTAATCAGCTGGTGTTATAGCCAAAGGTTCGAATGATATATCCTGACCCAAAAGTTTCATTTTCCCCTCTAACACTTGCCACTTCTCTCTCAGTGACTTCCATAACACAGAACGCCTCACTTCTTTTAGTGCCTGGAAAGCTTCTGGAGGGAAAGTAGGATCTGTATCACTTGCTCTAATACTCTTCAATTCTGAATTTGTTTGAGAAACCAGAATACTGCCCTCAGAATTAGAAAGAACATCTATGGCACACAGTTCCTTACGAAACTGGGTACCATCTTCTGTCAATATGCCTGTTCCATTCAGGTGGTGAACTAGTTCAGGCAGTGATGTGGTACTGACAGATTTCCAATCCTTTTGGCATCCTTCACTTTTCTTCCTCCGATTACTTTCTGGTGAAGCAGTTAATGAACGTGACTTCTCTTTCAGTGTTTGAACATATGGAAATTTCTGTAATGATATGTCCTGTCCCTCTTCCACCCTGCTGTGAAGTGACTGCATGTTTCTTACAAGAAATATTCCAGACTTCAATCTCCGGGCATTTTGTTTCTCTTCAGCATGCTTTGCAATCTCTTGTAAAAGAGGAGAAATATTTTTAGCTACTTCATTGTTTTCAAGTTTAGTTCCAAGATCTGCCAGAAGCTGAAGTTTACTAGATGTTTGAGCTAACTCCATTAGGTAGTTGTTATGCTGTTCACACAGCTGAGCACAAAGACCATACTGCTTATGCAAATACAGTCTGACTAGAAACCTATCCACAGGCAACATCATCACAGCATGAATGTGTCCTGATGAGGTCCATATGTACATTACATCATTCAGTGTTTTTGCATCCACAATATCTCTGAAACTATTACTCCACAATACAACCTTACCCTTTTCAGGATCAAGGACACAGATTCCGTCCCTTTTGAAAGTGAATAAAAATTTCTTTGCATATATGTATAGTTTTGTAAAGTTAAATGACTGTTGACCCCATGTTTCACTTTCACTAGCCTCCTTTACATTGCCAACCTGCAGTATGTCATATGGTCTAGTAATGCCAGTAGGAGGAACAGCCAATGCTTGTTTGAAGTGATGTGTACTGAGCACTGTTCCATCAATGCGCACCTCCCACAAGCGAGAGCCAGGACGTGCACAGAACATTTTTAAATTCTGCAAGCCTTCATAGCTTGCCAATTTCTGGCCTTCCATTAGTGAGGTACATGCAGTACCCATGGCAGCATCCTGCTGCTGATATCCTAACGGTACATCACACTGTTCCCCTGCTGCATAGAAACATGCCCCATACTCTCCCTCTCTTAGTTTATGTCCTATCTGGCAGTACTGTTCCTTCACAGTCTCACAAATGTAACAGCGAGACAGAGTTGACACCAGCAACAGGTCTGAACATGAGTCCAACTGAACAATACGAGAATCCAGTTGCATTAACGTGAAGCATGATGTCTGGAACATGTTTTTTGCCTGAAATGCATTAAATAATTTCATTATATTCTGAAAAATGCACAACATAGTAAATGCAAAATGCTTATGTGTCTGGAATTGAACAGTTGAACCAAACACAGCAGAAATATTTAATCTCTCACTATATAAGTTTTGACAAATTCTTGTTACACACCATCTAAACGGACTAGCACTACAACCAAACATGAGTTCAGGCTTTCTTGTAAAAATATTGCTTCAGTCTTTCTTAACATCTTGCACCTGATGGAGATAGTGAAGAGCATCATGCTCCAACTGCCTTACCACTGGGAAAACATTTCCAGTATCCATTGGATACCAGAGCTAGTACGGACATGGAAGAGTTAATCTCTGCCCTGCCAGGCGCTCAACCCTGACTGTCTTGTCATTCACCCCACAGCTGCCTGGTTCTGCATATCTTCTTACATGCTTTATAATCTAACCTGCTTTGGAGCAGTATGACCAGAGAAACCTGGGCGATGTCATGGTAACTTAACCCTTGCAATCATGTATGATGTCTCAGGTCAACCACCAAACCATGCATCCCAGTGTGCAGTGTGTCACCCAAACCATGCATTACAAAACCAGCACCATGTAAAGGTAGTAACTCCACAAATACACTGGTCGAGTGGGGATAAGACACACTATTCAGTTTCCAACCAAGAAATGTTGGGCAATATAAATTCTGTCACATTAAATTAAAAGAAGCTATCATCATGTATTTCACTCATCTTTTATTCCATATTTTTTTCTACATTAAGTGTCTGTTTCTGAGTTTTTTAACCCTACACTTGCCATGTGTCACACATTTTAGGCCCTAACAAATAAATGTGGTACCTGGGCTGAATTCATATGATTTTTACATGAACTGCTACTGAAAATGTGATGTCTGCTATTTATCTTAACTACAATGTCAGAAACATTTACAAGGTATTTTTGCCCAACACTTGAAGTTGGTAGGGAGCTTCTGTATGTATTGTACAGGGTGGTGATGTCTTCTTACCCCTGCAGAAATGTGAGAAACATCTAATTTCATTTTTAACGTTCATGGGTCCGTGCATCGTAAGAATATTACAATACATATCCAACAAGATGCAACAGTACAGAGTTTATTTTATCTGGAAACTGCTCTACATGTTTCGGGTGGTACCTCCACCCATCAATAGGAGCGCATAAAACGTATTTACAGCAACTCTTCCACGATAGCAGCAGGTAGCAGTAACAGTGTGACAAATACCAGATGCTGTAAATACAGTTGTATGCACTCCTGATTATGGGTGGAGGTACCACCTGAAACATGTAGAGCAGTTTACAGATAAAATAAACTGTGTAACGTTGCATCTTGTTGGCTATATATTGGAATATATCTAATTTCATCTTCATATGCAGCTCAGGGGAATGAAACCATGAATGCTATACACAATTACACCATTGGACAACAGACTGTCGTCAGTGTCCAGACACATACACATCCACAAACAGGAAAGACAATGAACCAGGTGCATGACAATTTCCAGCAATAATGCAGACAAGGATCCTTCCAAAACAGACATTTTTGCAATGGGAGCAGAAACTCTTAGTAACAGCAACATAGAAGAGAAGCCAATAACTGGAAGGCCATCAATCAGAGGGTGGCAGTGCAAATTGGTCAAGGAATGTGTTGCCAGGTCACCACAAAAGTCAACCTGTACATGATGAGTGGTACTATGAATATCACTTTCAACACTGTAAAATTACATAAATAAAGGTTGTACTTAAAATTGCACCCACATCGCCCAGTGTTCAGTCAGGAGCTAAAAGACATTGATTTAAACTGTAGACGGGATGAATGTGCAAGGATGATTCAGACATTAACACAATTGCAAAATGTGGTAAAGCCACTTTAATGATAAATGTGGCATACACCAAAGCTGTTGATCACAGAAAATTGCATTCTGGTCCAAGAAGAATCCACATCATTTTGAGAAACTGGAACATAATCCTCCACACATAATGATATACACTTGGATGGAGAGTAAACAACTGTTGTGACTGCATTTCTTTGATGGTTCTGTTAATCAGCACACTCATCTGGACATGCTGCAAAAGTGGTTCGTGCTGCAACAGAAAAGCCTCAGCATTTAGGATAATGCCTGGTTCCAACATTATGGGACATAAGGACAATATGCACTTGCTGTTTGGGAATACCTTAGTCAGGTTTTCTGAGAACGATGGTTTGGCCATGGGTCACCAGCATTGTCCGCTTCATTTGACTGGCCATGTCGACACCTAGACTTGTCACCAAGTTATAATTTATTCTGGTGCTTCCAAAAGAAAACTGTTGCACAACAGTTCTACAAAACCACTGAGTACCTTAATCAAGCAGTGAGATTTGCATTTGATCATGTCAACTCACAAATACTAGACTGAATGTCCCACAGAACATGACACAGAATTATTCTTTGTCACGAGAATTATAGAGCACAAACATATCCACATGACAATTAAGGCTTGTATAGTATGTTGTAAAATGTGTAATGCAGGAAGATAATAACACAGTTATATGGGGAAAAGTTTGTAGCGTCAATGTCAAAATTCTGCAGGGGTACTTAGACACTGTGGCCACCCAGTACTCATATACCAGCAGTGCAGTGATGAAACTTCTACAGTTAATTACATAAGACCATTATTTAGGTTACATATGCTCCAAACAATTCCTGATGAATTATCAAATACCAACCCTGAAGAAAGAAATTATCATTACTTACAGTCTTCATCAAACTAGGTGGTATCTCAAGAGCACTGCTTAAAATTATATTACATTAAAATTTTATAAAATCTAGTTGCTAGTACTACAGTGTGATGCTTACCACAAAAGCAGATGCACTGACAACTGATATTTTTCCTGAACCATCACCAACAAACAGTTCACTGCTACAGAGATTCCAGTGCATTGCTGTGACTTCAGAACCATGATGCTCAACAGACATCTGGATGCGACGAACTTTCAAAGACTGGCTTCTTTCTACTAAGCATACTACTCCCTTCATGGTGGAAAATGCAAAAAATTTCTCATCTGGTGAAACTGACACTTGTGTTACAGAACCGTCCTGCAAATTTGAATATTGGACATATAAAAATTATGTCACATATTCAAATGAACAACAGAAGTTGTTATTTCTTAATTCTGCATTTTTATTTTAGTGATTTATGTTTTATCTAGTGATGCTGTCAGTAGGTCAGACCCTACAGCATCGAATGATAGGATAATCAGTAAACAAGTAACTGGAACGGATGTGAAGTGGAGCAGTGGTAGCCCACTTTAAAGTACTGTTATGACACTTGCCTACAAGGAGTGAACAGGCCATAAAAAACCTTAGATCAGAACAGCCACCCTCTGGATTTCAAGCTTGGACCTTCCAAACACAAAGGGGGGTCAACCGTATGAGATCTGAGGTTCTCACAGTGGCGCTACTAAGATTCATGTTTTCTGGGAGGTCACAAAATGCCAATTTTGAAGGAATGTAATGCTTTTATCTTCAGGGTCCCATGGTCAAAGAAGAGTACTGGTGTCCACAGGAAATACTGTATAGGTAAGGACAGCTGGAGTGGTGAACAGGCAATTGGGTTGGCAAACCAATGAAATTAGTAATGCTATGCATTTGGCAAGGCCTTGGTGGACTGGCGGTTTGGACATAGACTAGTGAACTGATATGAGGTCAGGTGATAGGCGAGTGGGTGGAACATGTATTGAATTTTCAAACACTCTCACATTCTCAGATTACATAGCACTGACAGAGATACAGTAATAATATAGGGCTTGGTGATATAATACTGGCAGGAGAAAAGAAATAAGATCAAACTGAAAATAAAAGCATGTAACAAAAATAAATTAAGGTAAAATAAATTGGCCCACACTTCATTGGCACTGTCATGTATCCACCTAGGAATCCTGGTGCTGGTTTGAGATACAGATGTCGTGGAGTTTGGGAATGTGTGGAAATGATAAGGGAAGTACAGAACACAGAAGTCTGTGGCCCTCAAAAAGGTAGTGAACTAAATTAACCATCATCGGAAGAGCCTCCTCTGCTCTCTCACAGAGTGAATGAAGAGATATTACCTTATTTGGGAGAAGCTGAAGAAAAATACATGGCTCACGTCTGAAAACATACAGTCCCCCACTCGTTGCACCAAAAATGAGGAAGTTTCGAGAAACACTGAAGCAAGTGTACTGAAAATAATAATGAGGTAACACAATGTTATCGTGGAAAGCAGAAATGGGCAAACTGCAGCCTGGTCTGTGAGTCATTGTGTAAAGAAATGTAAGTAAACACATATTACAATTAACATCATGTCTTAGGATTAGTAATGTTTATTACCAGAGATAAATAATTTACACAAACTTAAAACACAGTCCTTCAACCTCAAACAAGGCACAACAAACCACAATGGGGCAAACAAGCATACATACACATACACATACACACACTCTCTCTCTCTCTTTTCAACCATACTTGAACCCCATGCAAGTAAAAGAAAAGTTGTTTTGAGCTTAATTAAGCATCATGCCATGAAGGAATATGGAGAAGTAGACCTATAGGCACATGCATTCTTAACCCCAGCAATAGATGGAAATGAGTCGGTCAGCTACATGCCCCCCTGCTTTACTCCTGGAGGAAGTGCCACAGTTCCCTGGGGTAGGGTGGGCTAAGAGGTGGTATGAAAGCTGCAGAGAAGCAATCTCTGCCCCTGCCAGGAATCAAACTCCAGTCTCTCCCAACTGTCCACACCAGCCACAGCCTAGACACTATGCTGACTAAACTACCCAGTTTCCTTATATATATATATATATATATATATATATATATATATATATATATATATATATATATGCCATTTCAGATTAAAATGGACTGCAACCTCTGCACAATTCTCACAGTCTGACTTGTTTCTATAAGTTAAACATCTAATCACATGTGCCTTAGTAAATTACTTCAGTTTCTACTCACCTTAATTCTGTGGGTTGATTTCAGTGGAGCGAATACTGCATTAAGGTTGTCAACTTCTGCCAGAACAAACAACTCATTTGCCATTTTATTTATATAAACTGCCCAGAAATGGTCCTCAAGCACTTTATAAAGTTGCTGTGAAGATAAAAAAAAAGCAGTCAATTCTTCGTATAGACAAAAAATATATTAAACAATTATCCACATAATGTTATGTGTGAAGTGGAAAAACTGATAGTTATGTTTGACAGAATAACAAATGTTTAACCACTTCACCCTATCCCAAGTAAGTGAATATACTCCTCCCATTGATGCCCTACTTCTCGAAGACCTATCTGAACATTATATTTCCATCCCCAACTCTATTCCGAGTTCCCTCTTTCCTTCAGATTTCCAACCAAAATTCTGTATGCCTGGACTATTCACATTATTGCCAAACATATAATAATGAATTCATAACCTGTACATCTAGTAAAATGCGTCAAGCTAGCCACTATACCTGTGGAGTAAGTAAAGCAAAAGGTACCTATCTACTACTATTTATAATTTATTACAAAATTCTGCTACCACTCATTTTGCGTATAACAGTGGTTGGTGCACGTTGGCATGAAGTATATACAACCAACTTTTTCAACAATCTGAACAGTACGTCACATGTTCAGTACTAATTACTTTACGATTGTTTCTAAAACAAAACACCAATAAGAGGTCACAATCACCAGCACGTGTCAGCAGCACAAGTCACATGTTTCCCAAGTGTCAAATAGCCGATAAATATCACAGCATTTCTTATTCTGTAACAGTTTCTCCGACTACGAATATTTCTTTTGTAACTTATGTCAAGCTAACATAACAATAACACTAAAACACTGCCACAGTTAACCTTTATAAAAGTTTACACAATTCACAACACCTAACACACTCTATTTATTTACTACGCCACACATATCTAACACCTTGTATCAGAAGGCCTTGGGCGGCCTTCTATGAGCATGCGTACTGTGTTATGGCATGGAAGAAGAAGAAGAAAAAAAGAAATGACCGGAAATGTGAGGCACAGATCACGTATGTGAGGCGCGATTCCTCGCATGGCGGTCTTTTTTGTGGTACTATTGAAGGAGCTGGTTCCTCGCAACACGTAACTGTCTTTGTTTTTTTTGTTGCTGTTTACAGTTTGTGTACATATTATTAATATTACTTCCTTACTTACTTACTTACACCATGGAGCAGAGTCTTCTTGAGAAACTAACCGGTTCTCAAATAGTCAAGCAATTCCGCGCATTGTATGGAGCCCGAAAGTTCATTATTGCAGTCAAAAGTGCCCTCCAATTGTCTCTATCCTGAGCCAGATCAATGCAGTCCATGCCCCCACTTCCAGAAGATCCATCTTAATATTATCCTCCCATCTACGCCTGGATCTTCCAAGTGGTTTCTTTCCCCTCAGGATTCCCCACCAAAACCCTTTATACACCTCTCCTCTCCCCTATATGTGCTACATATCCCGCCCATCTCACTCTTCGCGATGATTACTGTATGTTGGGTGCGGAGTACAGATCATTAAGTTCCTCGTTACGTAGTTTTCTCCATTCCCTGTTACCTTGTTCCTCTTAGGCCAAAATATTCTCCTCAGAACTCTATTCTCATGCACCCTCTGCCTATGTTCCTCAATGTGAGTGACCAAGTTTTACACCCATACAAAACCACAGGCAAAATTATAGTTCTGTATATTATTATTATTAAATAACATACCCTTATGATAGCTGGTTACTCCAGCCAGAAATAAATAACATTCATCATCATCATCATCATGTTCGAAAAGGGGGGTTAGGTGTGTTGCCTGTTCCTTAATCCTCCAGGTGAAGTTGGTCCGCCCATCTCTTCCTCGGTCGTCCTGTGTTCCTTTGTCCATTTGGTCTGTAATGCAGTGCTTGTCTTGGTAGTCTATTTTTGTCCATCCTCTGTACATGTTGTAGCCATTTTTGCTGGTACTGTTCTGTCTCCTTTACTATGTTCTGTGACCCAGTTTTTTTCTTAATACTTGTATTTTTTTCTTTATCTAGTTTCGTAATCCCCAGTAAGTACATTCATATGTGGTGTATTTCAGACTACATGAAACTAAACAAGAAAACCAGAGTCATATCCTTTTGTCGAAAAACAAACTGGCATGGTTTTGATAATAAACTGTTTGAATCTTCTGTCACACACATGGACTGCATCAGGGATCTGGGAGGGCTTACAGGCACAGGGCTACATTTTCAGCAACAGGTAGATAACATTTTCTGTCAGGCTATTAGACTGTTGGGGTTAAATAAGACTGTGACTTTCTCCTTTTCGTCACTGCACAGCCTTCTGACTTTATGCTGCACTCTAGTCAGACCCAAGTTGGAATATGCCTATGTTGTGTAGAATTCTGTCACTTTTTTGGATGCTTCTAAGCTGGAGCACATCCAGGAGAAGTTTCTATCTCTTTGTCATCATAGATTTTTTAGTCACCTAGATTACAGCTATGGTAATTTGTAAATTGCTTGAAATTTCACACTTTAAGAGCTCGGTGGTGTTACCTAGATGTCCTTGTTTTTAATGATTTAAAATATTGTTGCATCCTTGGGAAAGCTGTTGGCTTCCACATGCCACACCCAAATTTGAGAGACTTTGGCTTTTTATTTATTTACATTCGTATGGTTACATGGTAACATTCGACTTGTCAGTATGCAGTAAGTCATGTTGAATGTTGAATGTTTAATGTTTAATGTTGACCTTAAACTTTCAAACTGTGCTTCTGCTTGATGCACTTTGTTGGCAAATGCCATTGGCAGTGATACTAATATTTTCAATGGACATTTGGTCTTGGGTAATATGATTATCTAGTATCTTATACTTTTACTACATAATATCATAAACTCTCACCTCTGATCTTGCAGTTAATTTAACCTGTAAGCATGTTTTATATATATATATATATATATATATATATATATATAT
>Ga0268261_10002373_pt1 | contig 13474 bp, 12 predicted proteins | sample TergutNc150P1_FD_190353 | JGI IMG/M metagenome (GOLD analysis project Ga0268261, IMG submission 190353) | Nasutitermes corniger P1 segment gut microbial community from laboratory colony in Florida, USA - Nc150 P1 (SPAdes) (version 2) | ecosystem: Host-associated > Arthropoda: Insects >... | reverse complement strand
ACCCCAGGTTCACCCACTGGAGCCACATATGAACAGAGATGCCTGTTTCCAAGCCTGCTTTTACATATATCTTTACCAAGGGGGAAAAAACAGTTTTGTTCCACATCCACAGAGTCCAGCCTCAGCCCCCTCTTCTGTCCCAGAACCACCTATAAACCAGATGAGCCCTTGGATGTCCTTAGGAGCCTTTGGACCACAAATCCACTCTTCCATGGATATAAAAATAGCCGTTCAAGACCGCTCCAAATTATATTTAGGAGTCAATTCCCATTCTAAAAATGGATTGAGACTCTTTAAGTCTACTCTAAGTTCCTGCTGTGGAGCTCCTCCAGAACAGACACTCTACTTCCAAAGCCATTCATATCTCCTAGAGTCCCCAGTCAGGGAGCTCTCCCATGAAACATGGAGGGAAAACTATTCACTGTCCATGATGCCCCATGTGGACAGAAAGCCTACATACAACTGGGGGTGGCGTGGTTCCCCAAAGGAATCATTTATGACGTTATTACTACGCCAATGCCATGCAACCTTCGGTACGATACCTTCCACCTTGGTTTGGGTGGACCAGAGCCATTACCCCTACTGGATATCCCTCTCCACACCTGTTACCACCTCCCACAAGACCCAAGGTACGAACGGCCAGCAAACGTCAGAGTAACACCCTCAGGACACTTCCTCCACACCTATTTCCATTTCCACATAACCCTGAGGTACAGATGATAGGTTTAATTTATGGGAGACAAGTTACTGGTCTACTACATCAAGAAGGCAGCTGGTCAGGAAGAGTGAGGGAACAATTTATACAGCCCATGTTAGTCATAGCTTCCAGCATTCAGTCAGACATTAATATCATTACTGTCGCTCAAGAATTATTACTCAGAACAGTTCTCTGACCATGAAGGTAAGGCTCTAGTACAGTCCTTCAGCTAGAATACTAAACTAGACCCTAAAATTCAAATTCACCACTTTCAAAATAACATGTGCTGTTCATGTTACATAAATTAAACAGTTCGTGTGAATAACTCTTTATGTGCATTTACTTAATTAGAAGTGACAAACTTTGGCTGGGACACAGTGAAATTTCCATTTTTCAGCAAGAATTGCATTATCACATGAATGCTTACCTGGTGTGCCCTGCAGATGAGGTCAAGATCATGTCGATTAAGAAACTTGCTAACTACATCTGCACCAAACGTGAATGAGACTCCACGATCATTCTCACCCCAACCTTGGACATCCTTGTCAGGATCTGACCATAATAGGTCACATAACAACCCTGATGCATATAAAAGCAAAACAATGGAATATCACTGGTGTCTATATCTCATCATAGCCCTCCTTATGAAAGAACTTCTACTGTCGTAAGTATTATAACAACTAATACTTTAAAAATTCATAAGATATTAATGAAGACAACAAGAACACAAGAAGCAAGGAGTACTGCACTACTAGACCGGCTATAACTTTCATTCAACAAGATTTTCTCAAAGTCATACATGACCACGCCAATTACTAAGGAAAGTACAGTAAACAGCAGCACATAAATTTTGCAAATAATATGAGGTTTGGCCAATCCTGGAACCCCTGAAATGTTAAGCCCAAGTTTCTACCAAATTAACTGGCTAAGCAAATACTCACACATTCTTAACACAAGTGCAAAGAAGCTTCCAAAGTTTAATTGTATCTAAATGAAATCTACAGATGAAAGCAATAGAATAACACTTTGCCAAATAAACTCACCAGTGTCTGGAACATCAGTTGGTCGCATGATGCGTCTTATCTGTTCCATGCCCTGGAGATCTGGGCTCAGTCCCCCATGACAACAGAAGATCTTTTCATCAATGATGGCCGCAATTGGCAAACAGTTAAAGCAATCAGTAAATGTTTTCCATAATTTGATGTTATAGCGACGTTTACCTGGGACATGTAAAACTTATTAGTACTCAGTGAAGGTGAACTTTAACCTAGGTAACATTTGAGATTATAAAAGGTGAAATGTCAAAAACTTTAAAAAATATGTTAATGCAAGTAATGAATCTGTTATACAGGATGCCTATCAAGTTGACAGAAAGGAAGAATGGATGCGAGATACAAAATAAGAAAGTATGAAGAATAAATAATGAAATGAATAGACAAATCAAAACTGCCACCAGCTTTGACTAGGTCTGCAAACTAAAAAGCAGCAATGGAATTAATTGGTGTTTGTAAAATATTCAGAGGTACAAACTGGTAAAGGCACAACAAGGCAACTGTATGAAACTTACATTCATCATAGAAACCATATATCCTGTTGATGCTTGCACACTCATGATTTCCCCTGAGTAGGAAGAAGTTCTCAGGATACTTTATCTTGTAGGCAAGCAACAGACAAATTGTCTCAAGGGACTGCTTTCCTCTATCTACATAGTCTCCAAGAAACAAATAATTTGCTTCAGGTGGAAATCCACCATACTCGAACAGACGTAGCAAGTCAGTGTACTGGCCATGAATATCACCTATAACAAACCACACATGAAATATTAAAAAATGCATAATTATACTTAAAATGTTTAGGCACTTCTGGAATCACAAATCAGTAGTTACATGCTTTCACAAAGGTGTCTACAGTGGGCAATTTCAGTTTGCTATTTCCTCATTGTGTGGGATTTCAAAGAGGAAATAACGCATTGAATCGCCCACTTTATCATCAACACCACATCTATACTGTCAATTTTAACTATATTAACTAATGATTTTTTCATGAAAGCCATACCTGTAATGCATGTTAAAAAACAGTACACAATCAAAATCTCAATTCCGATATGGCAAGTTTTTATGTAATGCCTTTTATATTTAACTTTACAAAAATGTATACGCTTTTCAAAATACCCCCAGTACTCATAAGCAAACACTGAAATCTGTAACGCTAATTAAGTTTGCAATTCACCGCAAATCTTCAGAGGTGCTTCCAGCTCGAGAAGTATCGGCTGTTGCAGAAAAATCTCTCGAGATTTGAGACACAGGCCCCGCACTTCCGCTTCAGTCATCTGCACAGACTTTCCTGGGCGACATCCTCTAACTGTAAAAGTAATTAGTGTCAATTTATGTTACACGCGTACAAGAAAAGTCGAATATGCACGTACATCCCTACTACTGACTATGACGTCTACACTAACTACACCTCTCTCCGATATCTAAGCAAAATACATGCTTAAAACGCTTTCAAAACCTACATGTAGGCTTAATTTTACGCAGTGATACTGACAATCTGTAAAATACAACGTACCTTCGAGAAGTCTTTGGATAAGGCTGTCAACGTTCAAATCAATGTCGGCCATCTTTCTACTTGTTCAAGGGCTTGAAATAGCACAATCGACAATTTATCGATAGAATATGACACTGACAACTGACGATTATGTCGATATTACAAATCCTGTACCGGAAGTCATATTTCTCGATCGACCGATATAAATGAAGTTTAGGTGTTAGAGTTGCATACGTAAGAGTGTTATTTATAGCTGAGGGTTTAGTCACCCAGCACCTAAATACCCAGAATTTCTACCGCGAATTACGCTCTGGAGTCAGTCTTCATAGTTCCAGAATTGGTATCAGAGGGCAGTGCAACCATTACACATTTTTCACTTTACTTCATTTATTTCATTCCCAAGATGCATAGTCGGTAACAACCAACGGACAGAGACCCAAACATAATTACTTCACTGAGCAGAGTCGTTCTAGAGAGGCTAACTGGTTTTCAGCCAGACAAGAAATTCCCCGCATTTCATTACCGCATTCACAAGTGCCCGCCAGTCCATACCCCTACATCCCAATTCCTGAAAATCCGCCTTAACCCTTATCCTGCTAACGTGGAGAATATGGTGAGCTCCTAATAATGCCAGCAAATGGCAGATGGGATTTAACTCGGCGTTTAAAGGGTTAATATTATCTTCCCATCTACACCTGTGTCTCCCAAGTGGTCTCTTTCCCTCGGGTTTCCTCACCAAAACCCTGTATACGCCTCTCCCCCATACGCGCTACGTGCCCAGCCCGTCGTATTCTTCTTGATTCTATCACCCGAAAAATATTGGTTGAGTACAGATCATTAACCTCCCCATTATTTGGTTTTCTCGAGTCCCCTATTACCTCGACCCTCCTAGGCCCAAATATTCTTCTCAGAATCCTATTCTCAAATACCCTCAATGTGAGCAACCAAGTTTCACATCCATACAAAACAGGCAAAATTATAGCACTGTACGTAAGCTGTCCGGAAAAGTATCCAGCCATTTTGAATATCTCTACAACCGGTCGCGCGGCCTTCATGTAACTTGGCAGCCAGTCAGAGACCTAACTGTGCATCCGTGAACAGTCACTCTCCCTTGGGACTAGTCAGTCGGCAGTGAGACGCCGTTGACTGAGCATGAGTACTGTGTGACCGCCGCATTTATAATGACCGAGTGAGCAGATCAGACAATGCGACTGCACATTCTACAGCTCTCGCGCATTTTTTTATTTTATTTATTTATTTTTTTTATTTTATTTTATTATTATTTTTTTTTTTTTTGGGCAAAGCATCACATCACCCAGCTCTGTCAGCCTCCCTACAGCCCAGATTTGGCTCCCTGCGACTTCTGGCTTTTCCCAACGTTAAAATCGCCGTTGAAAGAGAGGAGATACTTTCCAGACAGCCCTAGTATATCTCAATCTTTAAATTTTTGGATAGCATCCTGGAAAACAAAAGATTCTGCACTGAGTGATAACAAGCATCCGACTTCAAGATGCTGTTTATTTCTTGCTGAATAGAATTTTGATTGTTAATGTTGTTCCCAAACATTTGAACTCTTCCACCTTTTCAAAGGATCAATTATGAATCTTCATATTGTGACTTCGACCTGTATTCCAATTTACATTACATTACCATATAATTAGTTTTATCAGCATTTACTTCTAGGCCAATCTGCTTACTAGCCACTATTAAAAGCTTCTGCGTTTTCCTTTATAGTATGTATGCTTCCTCCAAATATATTTTCATCATCAGCATAAACCAGCATGCAGCTGATGTGTACCATTTAATTTCCAGCCATCCTAGTTTACCTGAAACCTACTAACGGCAAACTCTGAAGCAAGGTTGAAAAGCAATGGCGATAGAGCATCTCCTAGTTTCAAACCATTCCTAATCGGAAATATGTCAGACAAATTCTTGCCTACCTGGACTCCGCTACGTTTCAGTTACATGCATTTTTATCAGGCTTACCAGCTTCACGGGGTGCCGAACTCAATGATATTATTGTACAAGACGTCCCTCCTAATTGAATCAGAGGCTTTCTTGAAGTCTATAAACAGCTGATGCACTGTTCTACTGAATTCCCATTTTTTTTTTTTTTCAAGTATTTAACAAATGCAGAATATATGATCAGTAGCTGCCCTGTTGCATCGAAATCCACATTGATGATCTCCAATAATTTCCTCTGCATATGGAGTTAACCTTGACAACAGTATGTTGGATAAAATTTTGTATGTAGTTGGCAGAAGTGATATGCCCCTATAATTACTACAATCTGTTTTTTTACCCTTCTCATAAATAGGTACGATCGACTCCTCAGGCAATTCCTCCTTATTCCAAATAGAAATAATAAGTTTACGGATCTCATAGCAAATTGTTCTACCACCTGCCTTAATCAGTTCTGCTGGGATTTGATCAGTACCTGGTGATTTGTTAGTTTTTAGCTTTTCAATAGCCAAATCAAACTCAAAGGCACTTGGCTCAGATACTAGTGGTTCTGCTGTGTGTATTTCTGTCTAACATCATAAACCCCATGTACTTTCAATAGCTGGGAGAAGCAACTCCTCCACCTAGCCAAAATACTGTGGGAGTCTGCAACCAAATCACCCTTCTCATCCTTTACTATATTGTTTTTAGACTGGTAACCCTTCTTGAAGTCAGTGATACCCCTACACAAGTCCCTAACATTTTTGAACAGACTGTTAGCTTCAAGTTCCTCAACATTAGTTTTCAGATATGCCTTCTTTTTGTTCCTGAAATGTCTGCTAGCTTCACGTCTTACATTGTTCAGATTATATCACTGCTTTGGCTTGAAGCCTGTACCCACTGCATTTTAGCCTGCTTCCTTTGATATAAAAAACGTAATTCTTCATCAAACCATGGTTTATGCTCCTTCAATTCGTGCAGACTTAGACTCTCTTTAGATGAGGTTTTGATATTCTCTTTTAATGTTCTCCTAAGCCCTATTTATGTCCTCGCTATCACTTAAGTTCTCCAGAGCTGCAAACCTATTTGTAATCTCAATCTGATACTGTGTCCTAACCTCCACCTCATTTAGCTTCCTGAGATTAAATCTCTCCCCACCAAACTTCTGTGGTGCTTGTTTACTTACTGCTAATCTTTCCCTAACTTTTGCAACCACCAGATAGTGATCAGTATCACAGTGCGCTCCCCTGAACCTTCGTACATCTAGTATACTCGAATGCCATCTCCTATCTATCAAATGTGATCAATCTGGTTGTAAGTCTTCCCATCAGGATAGGTCCAGGTGTACTTATGTCTCGGTGCCGGAACATCATGCTTTTAACAACCAGAGTCTTTGATGTTGCAAACTTTACTATTCTAACACCATTATCATTACTATCCTGATGTAGATTCTCATTCCCAATTGTCAGTTTGAAAATATTATCTCCCCCCACTTTTGCATTAAAAACTCCCAATATAATTTTCATATGGTACTTAGGAAAATGATAACAAAACCTGCTCTAATTCCTCATAAAAACTGTCTTCTGAATCATCAGTCTTCTCCTCTATTACACCAGCGACCTCTCAGAACTATACATGACACTCTATCAAGGTCGTTTCTCCATCTGCAACCTGAGGACATGCCATGCTGTGGTGACAGGGACCCTCTTTTCACACGTCATATACAGATATATATAAATAACCTTGTTCTATACAAATAAAGAACTAGTCATAAGTGACAAGGTGGAATTGATAAATACTATTTACAATTGAAAAAACTATATTGCTAAAATATCATCCTTAACGTAATATAAAATTTATCTTACATGTGAAAACATACCTCAATATTTCATACAAGAGACACAATCATAAATATCAATTGAGTAGTTAAAATATATCATACGACTGTTATATAATTGAAATATTTGTCCAGTGTATAAAATTAATGTTGGTAAAGAAACCTTCTCAGAGATGATTTAAATTTCTTAATATTATGAGACAAATCTTTTATTTCAGGTGGAAGACTGTTACATACCTTAATACCCATATAAAAGGGACCTTTTTGATAAATAGTCATATATGACAAACATTGATGAAAATTAGAGTTATTCCTTGTATTGATAATATATATCTCAAAATTCATCCTAAATTTATTTATATTATTAACCACAAAGAGTACACTTACTTACTTACTCCATGCAGCAGAGTCCTTTTAGAGAAGCTAACCAGTAAAACAAAGAGTACACAGGAAAATATATATTGCGATATCGTTGGTAAAATATTTAATATTTTGACAAATTCCCTACAAGAATCCCCATTTCCTACACCCACAATAATTCTAATAATCCTCTTTTGTAGTTTAAAAACACTGTTGCTATATGAGGAATTTCCTCAAAAGATTACCCCATAATTAATAAGTGAATAACAGTAAGAATGATACACTATCTTCAAGGTATCCTGTGTCACAAAAGGTTTAATGGCTCTAACTACAGAAGAACCCATGCTTGTTTTGGTATAATCATTTCTATATGGCTTTTCCATGTTAGTGTGTTATTAATCATTATTCCTAAAATTTTTATGTTAGTAATATTGGATTTTATATTGTCATTACAGCTGACACTAAAGGGAACAGGTGAGCTGAGATGAGTCAGCATCACTCACGCTGCCCACAGATTATCACACTGCTCGTCTGACAGTGGGAGATATTAACCGTAGTCTGGGTAAGTTAGCTCTGACGTGTCCACCTAGTCCCCATTAAAAAGGGAGGTACTAAAGGCTTGTTCACTTGGGTGGGAGGTTAAAAGTGGTGTCACATCAAATTGAACAGGCACTTGCATGTACTGAGCAGATATTTACCGCCACGACCCCCACCTCTCCATGGTATGGTTTCTCGCACACAGTTGGTCAGGAATTTTATCAGTCTTGGTAGCTTTCTTCCTCACACTAGCAGATTTGCCTTGGCCCACTAGGCAAACTATGTGGCCGCCTTGCACAGCAAAATTTGAAGGGCAATGTCAGGAAGCAGGAATAAAATATTCTGACTGCAATTCACAATACTGACAAAAATGTACTATGACAGTTATTTTACACCATAAGTGTACTGTCATAAGAGGTTGGTTAAGATGGTGTGGGCAGCATGCATAAGCTTCCAACTCTCATTTTTTAATCAAGCCGTTTTGAATGCTGCACAAAGTTCCTTACAAACATTTGCATTGCTATGTTCAAAATTAATGTGTTGTAACACATTACATTGTTACCTTCAAACAGACATCCACAAACATTCTAAAAATCAAAGCTCCACCTCAAAATTCTAGGTGTCAGAACACTGACATACAGCATGTTCTGTAAGAACCCATAAATATTTGGTGCCACAGTACATTATTGTTGTCCACACAACTTGGCACCCAAGACTTGTTGTCTGGCCATTTTAAAACAACAACAACAATAATGAGACATGATAGTGAGTGCTCAACTACACTTTAACACATGCAAGGAAATAAGGGTAAAATAAACAAAAAACACTGGTATGACCATGTACCAAAATCAGTCAAAACTAGTAATGAAGGTAAGGTTACCGTATTATGGAACCAACAAGTGCAAACTGACAGAACTATTCCTAACAATGAACAGGACATCATAATCCGTGATAATAACAAAAGGAAAAGAAATTCAGTGCATGTGGAATGTGCAAAGCAAAAGTGATACCAGTAATAATATGGGTCACTGGAACCATTTCAAAATCACTCAGAAAATACCTGAGCAACATACCGGGAAAACACGAAATTAAGGAACTACAAAAACAGCCATGTTCGGCACTGCACACATAGTATGGAAAGTGCTAATGTAGAAGTACAAAACATATTTCACAGGTGAAATAACATTACATGTAGCACAAATAGTAAATATAGAACAGCTGCAACACTATATACCCTAGAAACATGGTTTGTTTCAGGTATATAATTGTAAATACCCTGCATAAAGGTGATAACAAGGATAATAATAAATAATAGGTTTTCATGTGGTGTACTAAGCTATCTCCACTACTTTCCAATCTATATGCACATTTTAAAAGCCTGCAAGTGTAATAATGCATGCAATATCAACTGGATCAATATATACCAACATAGTACACAAATGTTTTACCCAAGGCTTGTTCACTTGGGTGGGAGGTTAAAAGTGGTGTCGCATCAAATTGAACAGGCACTTGCATGTACTGAGCAGATATTTACCGCCACGACCCCCTCCTCTCCATGGTATGGTTTCTCGCACACAGTTGGTCAGGAAGTTTATCAGTCTTGGTAGCTTTCTTCCTCACACTAGCAGATTTGCCTTGGCCCACTAGGCAAACTATGTGGCCGCCTCGCACGGCAAAATTTGAAGGGCAATGTCAGGAAGCAGGAATAAAATATTCTGACTGCAATTTACAACACTGACAAAAATGTACTATTACAGTTATTTTACACCGTAAGTGTACTGTCATTAGAGGTTGGTTCAGATGGTGTGGGCAGCATGCATAAGCTTCCAACTCTCATAAGTACAAAACATATTTCACAAGTGAAATAACATTACATGTAGCACAAATAGTAAACATAGAACAACTGCAACACTATATACCCTATAAACATGGTTTATTTCAGGTATATAATTGTAAATACCCTGCATAAAGATGATAACAAGGATAATAATAAATAATAGGTTTTCATGTGGTGTACTATCTATCTCCACTACTTTCCAATCTATATGCACATTTTAAAAGACTGCACGTGTAATAACGCATGCAATATCAACTGGATCAATATATACCAACATAGTACACAAATGTTTTACCAAAGGTGTATGATATTTCAGATTTCTCTGGCGTGTCTCAACTTAAGAGCCAGTCACAAGGAGATCTTCACAAACACATTTTTATTGGTGGAACCCAAAGTTTACAATCTCTTTACCAATTGAAGGTACAATGCATAATGAAAACTATGAATATGTGGAATGGATGAAGAAGAAACATAAACTTAAAATAAACTGCCAATCACAATGTAATAAAAATGCTGAAGACCTACAAGAGAAACTGTAGAATAAAAGAAATTTTAATGGGATGGAACAAACAAGTCATTCATTTGGCCAATGCTGTATAGTCTTATTGATTATGACATATGTAAGAAACATGCCTAAAGATATCAAAGAAAATTACAGAAATCAAAACAAACAAAACAGAAAAAAGCTGTGGAATTCAGTTCAGAGATGACAAATGTAAACTGTATGTTCTCTGCAGCTGACAACAGGTGACCCTCTTCTTTTGATGGATGAGTGTAAATCTAGTCATGACAGAATAATTCAACATGCACCAGAATTCACTCATCCACTACAGGAAGAATTATTGTGCTGTACTCCACACTCCCGAGCGCGTATTTTTATCATTCCTGTAAAACTGACATTTAAATGCCTATGGTATTTATTTCATAACTCTTATTCTAATTCAACTGCTATAAACAATATATGGGCTGTGCCATATATAAAGTTGTTGGGTGCAGGCTACAAACTGCAGAGCCTGGGTCTGATCCCACACCAGTCCAAGTGGGATTTATGATGGACAAGTGGCACTGTGACAGGTTTCTCCAGGAACTTTACAGTTTTCTCATCAATATTATTTCACTGATGTCCTACATGCACACACCATATAGTGTAAGTTACTCACAGCACTACTGAATCATACAGCATAATGTTATGTAACTTAGGACACATTATTTAATTTCTGAGTCTCTAGATTTGAAAAATGCTTTCCCTAAAAAAGCTAAACAACTGTAACTGAGCAAAAAGAACCCATTCAGTTATTCAAAAACACAGTTTCCAATACATGGGCCAAATTTACAGTTTAGGGGCATACTTCTTTGACACTACATTGCTAAGTAAAGGTAAAGTGCACCCTTGTACACGCACTGTGGCTCTGTACAGGCTGTATGGCCCATGGGGGGAGTAGAGGTATGGCTGTACCCTTTCTTGACCATGGCACTAGAAGGGGGTGAGGGGTCAGCATCACGCCCTGGCCACTCTTTACCCCCAGGAAAAACTCAGTACCCACTGTACAGGAGGCTGGGTGGGCCTCAGGGCCAGTCTGGACAGGCGTGGAAAATCCCCCCCCACCGGGATTCAATCCCCGGACTGTCCAGCCCGTAGCCTGTCGCCCACACACCGCTAAGTTCTAACATTTTATAATTCCAAAGTATTACCTTGACTGCCTAATTTACACACCCTCACTTCTCACTCTGAAATTAAATAATACATTATATGGTTTCAAAAAATCAATCATAAACATAAACACAACCCATATTTACATTCAGTATTTAAATAGAAATTACTTTGAAATTCAGCTTGAATAATAAGATGGAACATGGTTATCTGCCAGGATTTCTGCAGTCCCTTGTTTTATGAAGAGGCAAGGGACATACAAAAACACACATTATATACTGAGAGGCAAACGGTTAAAAGTGTGGCAGAGGTTCATCAGTACTTACTATCATATTTAAAATCAGAATTTAACAAACACTTAAGACCAACTACAACTGAAAGCCACGTAACATGCTAAAATACAGTTAAGTGCCCTATAGAGAAATATATATAGCATACATTCCATGTATCCATTTTAAGCATGTTATAAAGACCAGGATGTGAAAAAAGTCATTAGATACACAAATTTACAATTTAAAAGCTCATGACTGTTTATTAATCTGGGTCTTGGTTTTAAAGGAAATTTGTTTGTTGTTGCATGTATACTTTTCATTGTGAAAATTTGAGCATCATGGTCTGATAGGTCACTTATTATGGGATATAAAGAAGATAAATTTATTCTACTGTTGTCCACAAATAGATTAACAATGGCAGTACTTCATTTATTTTGAATTCTTATTGCAATATTTATTGTGTGCCGCAGGCTTATGTTGTTAATAACGAGGCTAATTATTTTTTTATGTTGCTTGCAATGAGACTGTGTGTTTATGTTCCACAAAACAAAACTTCTGCTTCAGGTTTATACAATGTTCCAAAGCATCATCTTAATTCTTTATAAACTGATTAAAATGTCCTGTAGGCGTTCTGTGTAAGCTTAATATAATTCATTTTGATGATTTAGTCTCTAGGTCAAGGGTAAAAATTTCCAAGTCCTTTTCTTTACAGTTACGTGAAATATTAATTTTGCTTAAATATACTTTCTTATGAACAAAAATACACACACTTCCTTTCTGTAGAGTTTGACGACAGAAAATTTATCCTAATATAGCGTCTGGTAATGTGAAATGTAGCGGGTCCTTCCTCCATATGATGATCACTAAAGCACAGCACATGGGAATAAATATTATATGTCTCTATAGAACTGATTATTTCAGCAGTTTTGCTTCTTAGTCCCCTAATGGTTTGATGAAAGATTTGTAGTGAATTATATTAATTTACAGCTCTATCTTGGTTTAAAAATTCTAGGCATCTGGACCATACTCAGTCTCCAGTAATTTTCCTGTGCAACACTAATACGATATATTCAGTCTACTCTCCGTTCGTAATCTCTCACAAAAACAACGCGTTGCCTTCAAGGTCAGCATCTAGACTGCCTTCACACTAGCAAAGAACGATGCGTCACTGGATATTGTGAGGAACTAGTGAACCCGTCAAAATCAAACAGTAAATCTTACATTCCCCTTACTATCTATTGTTGTTTCGTTTAAGAATTACTTACGTCCATTACGGTCACTAAACAAGTATGCGTAATTCTTTCTTTCCTCAGTCTCCTACATAACTCGCTAACCTCAATTTTTAACTACTCGGATCACAGATCATTGGATACAATGTCGATTAGGTCCCCCAAGTTTCCGCTCACCGACACGCGTGTCGCTGCTGTACGTGCGCCACATTTCTGTACTACTCCCACCCACGCACCCACAATGCACCTAGCTACCCAAAATGCACCAAGCCTTTCACCAACGATTCTTTACTGCGCCCACCCACGCACCCACAATGCACCTAGCTACCCAAAGTGCACCAAGCCTCCCATCAACGAATCCTTGCAGCCAGTAGCCTCGAGCGACAGGTTGGGCGGGAGATTGTAGCGTCGGCCAGCAGCAGGTTGAGCGCGGGATAGTAGCGTCGGTGTTCATTGTGAGTTCAGACGTGTTCGTAGTGTGTTGAGTGTGTATTGCTTTTGTGCATCCATTATCTTCTGATTTTTTGGTTCTTTCTTGCTTGTGAGTTGAGCGGTGTTCGTTCAGT
>Ga0268261_10002372_pt1 | contig 13475 bp, 14 predicted proteins | sample TergutNc150P1_FD_190353 | JGI IMG/M metagenome (GOLD analysis project Ga0268261, IMG submission 190353) | Nasutitermes corniger P1 segment gut microbial community from laboratory colony in Florida, USA - Nc150 P1 (SPAdes) (version 2) | ecosystem: Host-associated > Arthropoda: Insects >... | reverse complement strand
CCCCCCACTCCCCGGACCAGGCACCCTGCGATTTTTTCCTGTTTCCAAGAATGAAGAGGGACCTTAAAGAAAAGCGTTTTTAGAATGTAGAGGAGGTGAGCTTGATTTCGCGGTCATCACTGACTGGTATGTGAGTTCGTTTGTTGAGTCGTGTCTGCCTTATACATAATGATTGTGCTGGTGCTTGTGATTACAGAGGAAAGGCGTAACTCTTATGACTTTGCTATGGAGTGTCGAGGAGCGCACTTCCACACATTCTTAAACTTGATAGTCAGCTGCGCGCCTTCACCCGCGGCGATGAGCCCCTTTACCCGTGAGGGGCCCTATACATTGTTGAGGGGAACCAAGTTATGGCCCCAGGTGCAAATAACTCCTCTGTAGTGCAGGCGATTGCTGAATTCTTTATGGGTCTGTTTGTTGCAGGTGCAATGGGTTTCTGCCAGGGGGTGATCGGGGTCGCAGGAGGAGCAAGTTTGTGTTGTACAGGCGGCGGTTACCCAATGGAGTGAAACGATCAACACACTACGTTGTCGAGACATCACGCTCATCCCAAGTGAGTTCCGATTGAATTTCTTATTTTGATGGCATCTGTCCCTTTTTACATAAAAGTCAATTGCAATTTGTATCTGTGAAAGACAATTTATTGTGGTTAACAATGCTCAACAGTGTCACATGTTCGGTGTATTCGACCATCTTCAGGCACTTTGACTGATACCTTAACAAACTCATACTGAAAAGTGAAATATGCTTGTAAGTACTTTACGTAAAACCTCCGCCTGACGTATATTGTCCCATTGTACCTTATTTTTGTATAGCTAAAATATTTTGTTATTAGCAAACCGTTTACTTTTTCTTGTTCTTCTATGTTTTTAAAGTTGGTGGAGGAAGACGAAACATAATGCTCAGTTGGATAGATACACTTTGTCGTATAATAAGGTTATTGTAATTTAATGTATTTGTGTCATTGACACGACGGCATGTCACACGTAAAACAAATGTAAGTAAACTAGAACTTAAGATATTCATTTGCCAACAGACATCATTGAAAACAGCAGCTAATGGCACAAAACTTTTGGGATATAGTGCCGTGTGCACAGTATCCTGTTAGAGATAATGACACAGATTTCAGGAATGTAGTGCCATCTGAACAGTGGCATATCAGAGTTGACACAGACATTTAGGATGTAGTGCCAACTGAACCATATCCTGTTGTAAAACGAGTGTCATTAAAGCTGAAAAACAGTTCATCAGTTTCTGATAAACGCCTAAATGACTGCGCGACGGTGGCTACTGCCATCTGCCATATACACACCCAACTATGGAAAGCCAGCTGAAGAACTGCATGTCAAGTAAAGCACTAAATTCCGACACTTTACTCGGGTGGACTGTTTTCCTGAGAGAATGTTACATGGAGTCATGCTCCGCTTTTAATAAAAGAAACCTAACTAAACGATATATTAAATGCATTTCCTATTTGTTAACTTACCTTATTTAGGGTTCTTAAGATTGTTGTATTGATAGAGTTTTCAAGATATAAACAAAATTCATACTTACGTTGAAACTGTTTTTCTTTTGAATTGCATTCACAATGTGTATAATATTTTGAAAACATAACAGTTCTTTATTCATAACACACCTGTTTGGTTATTAATTCGTCTTATAAAAATGTGCCGAAAATAGCCGCGCAGTAGCCTAGATTATGAATGCATTTTTATGCATGTTTGCGAAATTGGGCAAACTACTATCCGATTCGTCATGTCTGTGTGTCCGTTCGCAAGGAACAACTCGGTTCCCACTGGACGGATTTTCATGACATTTGGTGTATGAGTTTTTAAAAATATTTGTCGAGAAAATTCGAGTTTGCTTAAAATCTGGCAAGAGTAACAGGTAGTTTAAATGATGACGTATGTATGTTTATGAGGATATTTTGCTCTGTGTTCTTAGAGTGAGAAGTATTTCAGACAAAATTAAAAAAAAACAAATGAACGCATTTCATGTTCCATATATATATATATATATATATATATATATATATATATATATATATTAGTGCACTTTATGAGATAATATAGAGCCAAACAAGCCACAGGTGACAATAAAGTAAGCCATAGACAAGATGCGCTTTGCATGCAAGCCAAGAATACAGACACCGCTTATAATATTTGATACGTATTAGTTTATAATTCTTTCCGTCAGATCTCGTTAAATGTACCGCATTTGTGCTTTTTCCACGGCAACAATGGTTACGCGAACGTGCCATAGTGTTACGTTATACGTACGTTGCCCCCATTGATCAGTAAATTATTCCAGTTATATTTTGAATTGAACATGATATATAGTCAAACTCACAGGCACAATTTTGCATATGTACGTATATATGTATACTTAATCATTCTTGATGTGCATTGAACTTCATGTTATCCGCATGCAGACCAAATTCCACCAAAGTTCCTCGCACCGCAGTCATGGTTGTGCAGGCCTCCTGTAGGCGTTGATCGCTGTCCATGAGAGGGGAATGTCTGCATCATGTGCCACAGCCGCTTCTTCTGACCACCCGACGCTTCTCGCGGTACCTCTCATTCATCACGGCGTGGCTAAATAACGTGCATCTGCCAGTCCGTCCGCGGTGTCCGTTAACATGCGTGCGACTGACGGATGAAGTAATCTGTTCCGCGTCCTGTTATTGGACTTGTTACAACCGTCAATCAGAGGGTTACTTTATGCTTCTCATTTCGATTGACAGCAAACTTTCACAAAGATGTCTTCCTTTCCCCACGGTTTGAAGAGCGAGTGCAGTCTGCTGTTCGAGCCAATGGTTTTATGTTCTGAGTTTATCACGTTTTTGCTGTAGCCCCAGGCAAGAAATACAGTCGGACTCTGTTATAACGACATCCATTTAAACGACACCACGCGTATGACGTCGGATATCGTGTGGTACCAATAAATTCCTCACTGCTAGCTATAAAATTACACTTCTCGATTATAAAAAAATCGTATTTAATGTCGTTATAACCGAGCCCGACTGCATTTGTATTTGCTATCTGTTTTCAGGCTGTACGCGACATCGAACAACATTGTGCCTCCTACAAATTATCTGGGACCCAAACTGTCGTCGTTGAGTACATGCGTGACGAAGAGACTGACATGTTTCAGGTAAGTGTTCCTTCACAGAATTTGTGATGTGGCGCTATTGTCGCTGCGGCAGAGACGCAGTAGTGTTGGCTAGCCACTGCGATAACATGTCCAGGTGGGGAGATGTCTGAAGATAAGTAACAAAAGTAATTTTATTGCGCGGATCGGCTATATTTTTACTTCGAACCTATCTTTGTACCGTACATAACATACCGAAAATTCGTAAATACAAACAAGCCTGTGGCTTCTTCCCTTGTTAGCGGTGCTGACAGTAGTTCAGAGTGCAGCGTGCCTCGTGATCAGTGCATGGGGTGGAAAGGATTTGGAAGGAAGGAAGGAAGTCGCGGTGGTGTCTTTTTAAAGGTAGCATCCGGGAATTAGCTTGGAGGGACTGAGGGAAAACCACAAAGAACGAGCTTTTTGACGTGGCTTGGTTCCACTGGCAGTAAAGCTTTCGGGTCTCCGGAGATAATTTCAAGTCAGTTGACCTGTTTCTGAGAGGCTGTTGGACGGGATATCGTTGCCCGCCGATTGCTGTATTCGTGCCTGTACAGTACTGCGTACAATATTCAGCAACAACATGAACTTTATAATTGTGTAGGACTCTACAGTAAATATATGTGGTGATCGGTGAGCCTGCTGCAACCCTTCAAAGCCTAGTGGTTAGTATGCGTACCCTCAGGTTTAACACTAAAAACTCTGTACTTTGTCCGCATAGCGACTGTTGCCGCTGGTTGCGTTCACCGATTGTCTTTCTAGAAAAAGCAAAGTTCTGTCAGGTCCTGCCTGGATATTTCATGTACAGTAAAGATCTTCAGGCGGTTATTGCGTTTGTTTAATGAATTTCAGGTTCAGATGCAACAATGTGACGCAAGTCATACGCTCCGCCCCTCTCTCGCGACTCTCGCGTGCCGTGTTAACGTTGCCGTAAGACTTTCTTTCCTAAGCAGATTAGAAGGCCTTGTGTGGGCCACGTCCGTCCGTCCGACCAAAGCAGCGACTAAGCCATTTGTCGGGTTTCCGGGCTTATGTATATAACGTCGGGAGTTATGTGCGTAATGTTGTCGACGAGGCCGGATTTTCATAAACGTCGGCATAATGTCGACGAAGCTGGATTTTCATAAACGTCGGCCCACTCTATCCTCGGCTTCGCTTCAACATATAACCGATTTGCGTAAATATCGGTGCGGAAGATCGACTGCAGTGCCACTGATTGTATTTCGTGGGGGTCCGTTCTGTAAAACTGTGCTTAAGGACTTAACTGTACAATAGACCTATTTTCTACATGTATGTCCATACAATGTAGCAGATGATACCAGCCACTTGTTCAGTGACTGCGAGTTTCGTAAGTGTTGGTGCAGTTTCGCCATGCCTCACACAATGATGTAATATTTTATGTTGCTCATGGGCTAATTAGGAAACGGTTGAGGGCCACATGATGCGTTTGCAGCACTCGTGGCGATTGACAGTGGATGTCATACTCCCCTGAGGGCATAACTGCGTTCCTGTCGGTAGTTTACACTTCTTAAGATAGGGCAGGTCATTGCTGTTCGTAGTTCATAGTAGTTAAACGGAAACCCTAACCGACTCGCTGAAAGGTAAGGAATCAGCAGTTCGTACATCGCAGAGAATACAGTGTACTTCAGTGAAAAGACTAACCGGCGACGGCAGTATAGGTAGAGGGTTATTTATTATAGGATTTATACGGTTCACAACTTGCGGGGAAAATGCAGAGTTTTCGGTGTTAAAATTATATGTGTAGCAACCACTAGATTCTAAATTGTTAATAAGATTTGGTACATTACCCTTCCACGCACGTCCAACAAAATTCAGTGAACTTGTGACGCATGTGAGCCTGTTACTATTCCAGAGAGTGTGAAATTCTGTATTGGAGATCCACGCACTATGCCGTTGACCACTAACGAGTTTCTTGATCACCCGTCCAGTAAAATCCATACTTTTCTAGCGGCTGAAATGATTTTCTACAAATAATTTCCCTATTTCTTGACGGATTTAGGCACCATTTGGTATCGTTGTCTTCCTTCCGACTTGACAAAGTCAAAGTCACCATTCTGCCTTTCCTGTATGATATGATATATGTGATATATGATATATTTAACTGCAATTGGGTAGCCACCCGGTGGCAGTAGTTCAGTACACATATATACACAAACAACACAGAGAACGACACAAAACAAACAATACATAGAACAACACAAAATGCATAGAACAACACCAAATATACATAGAACAACACAAAAATTAGGAAGAGTGCGGGCCGTGCCTCATCTTTGCGGGTTTTACCCTGGAATTTGCCTTACAACTGAGGAAGAAGCACGGAAAAACTTGTCAGGGTAGTCAGTCAATGAGAATACATAGTCATAACAATAAAAATACATAAATTACGTTATCAAACAAGAATAAAACCATATATACATTGATAAGAAATAGAACCTAAAAAATGTGAAGGAATGTGATAATAGTACTCGTAAAATACATATAAGCAGCAACTTCATATTGTCCATAAGTCTTATAATAATGTTTGACACCTTATTACTAATACCATCACTACACTGCAACACTCCGCTACACTTCACCCAACTACACTTCACTACTCTTCGCTACACTTCACCACACTACACCCAATTACACTTCACTACACTTATCGACACTTCACTTCCTCTCATTTACGCTTCACTACCCTCTCATTTAGCTTTACACATTTACATTTCCTATCGTTCTTCTCACCTCACATCAGTAAACTAGACACAGTACAGTTCTCATCCCCAAAATTATTTCCAAAATAATGAACCCCTTTACTGCCCTAAAGAACTTCTCACCATTTCACTTCAATTCACTTCACTTTTTATTTTATTTTTCACTTATCATATCAACCCTACACTTCACTTTACTTTGCTATTCATAACTACAACTCACTTCCCTTCACATCACTTTCCTTCACTTTTTACTTTTTATCGCCTTCACTTTCCCTCACTAGTTTCACTTTCCTAACCCTCATTTTGAAAATATGCGTTTTGCCTTGGGAAGTCCCTATCGCCCCTTCAGGTAGCTTGTTCCAGTTAGTAATGGTCCTATTTACAAAGGAGTATTTCCCGATGTGTGTTCTGTGTTTTCTGGCAATGATTTTCCAATAATGATCGACCCTAAGTAGCTTGGCGCCTGTAACCTTTCCCCTATCGCTTTCCATGCCTTCTCACCGGTATACGCTTTGTAGAGCGCACACATGCGTGCTATCTACCTACGCTGCGCCAAAGATTCCCAGTCTGAGCCTCCCGAATGATGCGCAAATTTTGCAGCTTTATTTTGTACACGGTGTAAAGCACTTATCTGACATTCCCTGTGTGGATCTCAGCACGCCGCCCCATATTCGGGAATGGGACGTACTAGTGACGTATAGACTAAACTTTTCGTATTTTTATTTCCCCTTTTTACCATACGCATTACGAAATGTAGTGCCTTCCAGGCTTTTTGAACCGTGTAATTTACCTGATTAGCCCAGCTTAAATCACTTCGTATGATGATTCCCAGATATTTGCAACAGCAAGCTTCAGGAATCTTTTGGTCCCCAAGGGAATAATTTAGCGGCTCCTTCACCCGGGCTGTCGTAAAGCCTGGTGCCTTACTTTTATTAGGATTTATTTTCATTTCATTTCCTTCCGCCCAATCCCCCAATCTATCTAGATCTGTCTGTAATTTTTCTACGTCCTTGGTATTTAAATTTTTTCTATAAATTATACAATCTGCAAAAAAGCCTAATTTTGATATTACGACTCAGACTCTTCATTTCCAGTATGGGGCTTCGCTGTTCTGCACTGAGACACGGAGTGCTTTAACCCTTTAGAGACGCAGCGCAGACTGCTTTATTTAAAGACCCAGTCCGTACCGCGCTGTAAACACTTTTCATCTTGGTTATAAAAACCAATCAGTTTATGCTGTAAGTGGCACAAGTCGATATTTGTTCTGAGATAAATACAAAACACAATACAGTGTGGGCAGAGCGTACAGTTGTTGAATGTTAAACTGGTGGTGCATCACATGACCAGTAGGCTTTAAAAGTTTAATTATGAATGAAATGCGAAGTCAAGCAGTATACAGGATATCTTAAGTTACGTACTGGGCGATTCCTGAAATTTTATTTCGTCAAGTATGATGTAAACATTCCGATTCTCAGGGGGTACAGATTTATTATTTATTTATTATTGCTTGAATATTAAAGAATAAGAATACGCGAACAATTACCATATACTTGGTCCTGCATGTAGAATTACTGCGCAGTTAGAGTAATGGTGCAGAATACCACACTCGGCGCCGGTACACCTTTTGGCAGGTTGACCGTGTAGTTCTCTATTTGCATGTGTTGCAGCATGTAGAGTCGTACGGAACAGGTAATTTCGTGTTTCTACGTTTGCTGGCACGCCAGAGGTTTCGTTGTGTGTGTGTGTGTGTGTGTGTGTGTGTGTGTGTGTGTGTGTGTGTGTGTGTGTGTGTGTCGCCGCAAAGGGATAAAAATGTACGGAATTGTTAGGGTGGCCATGTTGAGGACAACCACGACCGAACCACTACCGATCTCGGGTTTTGTAACGGACATACCGGGATATGTATTGCAGCTGACGGTGGTCATGCTGTACACTTGTAAACTGGTAAGGGTAAAGGTGTTCCTTTCCACACCATGAAGGAATAAAGGAATACAATTATAGCTCCATTCTAAACTACTGCCGTAGATTGAGGTAGGTGTCACCTTCACCCCAGGCCACTTTACCCCCAGCAAAGAAACCAGGTACCCATTGCATAGGAGGGTGGCCGGGCCCCAGAACTGGTCCGGACGTTTTTGGGAGGACAACGTCTTTCGCCCGTATCGTGATTCGAACCCCGGATCGTTTAGCCTGTACCTTGTCGATATGCGGACTGTGTTTTTGCGGCTCCTTTATTGTGAACTGTGCATTAAAATTTGTATTTGAGCACTGGATCGCGTATTCTGATTTAGTTAGCATTCGTGGACTTCATATGCGGACCGATGTTTGCATAGTATTTATGACTGAATGAACTGAGAAATGAGATACTGAAATAACATCTAAAGTTGTGAATCGCCATGCACATTTTTCGGTTTCAGCGTTGCTCATTCAGGCAGTAAAGTGGCTGCAAATTCTCATATTTTTGCAGCACGTACTTGCAAAATGTACGTTACCCGATCCCAACACGGAAAAAAGCGGTGCATTGCCTGTCATCTTTTGCGAGTGATGCGCATTTTCAACACCACCTATAGGAAGTTGTCACTTCACATAACACGTTCCTGCGCAGGCGCTGGCGTGTAATGGCTAAATGTCTTGAATGGAACATTTCTCTGAACGGTGGTAACAGACAGAGAATGATGTAGAGGACAGCCTATCTGGAGCAGGCAGATTGAGACGAGGGTAATGAACACCACAAGGGTACAAGTCACACCTACGTCAGTACTGGAATAGCCACTGCAGACAGGACCGTTGTATTTCAGTACTTCTTCATCTTGTTCCCGGTCACATACCATTTAATATTCTTGTGCCGTTATTTTCCCCAAGGCACTAACCATGGGCATGTCCCTTTTGTTCTGATAAGTCGTCCAGTTCGTTTCTGTGCAGGTGGCTTTCTTGAGATCGGTCAACATGGATTTCATAAAGCACCGTTTTGCTGCTGTCGAATTATCCTAACTAGTGTGCGATACTGTGTGGAGTAGCCCTGTTTGGGTATCAGTATTATATGTTTTTTAGTTCTGTTTTGCTGTGCTTTCAGAATCTGACAGTGGGGTCTGTCTTAAGTACGGAGGTATCTTTTAGCCGTAAAAGCTATTGTGTTTTCAGAGATTTACATAAAAATAACTCAGCCCTTGGGGATACTCTCTCGAGGTTGCAGTTATCTCAGGGGTACTCTCCCGTCATCCCTCTTGTGTTTGAGAATTTGGGGTGCAAATGCACTTTTGAAACGGAGAATTCTGCAATCGGGTAGGGGGAGATGAAGGTGAGATTTTCAGCTTTTAGCATTAAGATCAAATTTGGTATGATGTTTCTTGTAAAGTGTCCTCAGAGTGCCTGCAGTTACAGATATTTCTGGGTACTTTCCAGTACATATTTCGGGGAACAGTACCACTTCGTTACAGCCGGGTACCGGAGGACAAGGTAATGGCTACCTTGTGATGAGTCAGTCTTGCCTGGTACGAAAAATTCTTTCAAGTAGCTGTTGTGTTTGCCAAGTGCAGCTAGACAGTCGGCTCTCCCAGTAGGGTGCAGTAATCCCTTATCTGAATTCATTCTTTACGTCAATGTGTCTGGCATGTGTTGGTCCGCATCGGTAATTCTGAAAGATATTGTGTATGTGTGATATAGTAAGGGCTGACGGGCATTGACATTTTCAGAAATACGCATATTAAATAAAATTGGTGAAACGAAAGGTATGAAAAGTAGAACTACAATTTTTTCCTTAAAAATGTAAAAACATGTTGGAATTACATAAATATAAACGAATGCTGTTCCATAAGTGTCCTTGTGATTGTCACGACATTGAGAACTAAACTTACCTCCTACCATAGCGTTGATCCAATAGCTGAAATTTTTAGTGCCCGGTTATTGTGTGTACCACGCAGATCGGAACCAATTCGGTGGTGCACTCATGCTTTTAGTTAAGGACAATGTACCTCATGACCAGTTCGTACTTCCTAATGTTGTTAACTTAGAAACTATCGCTATTTGTTTATATTTGCAATATAATACCCACCTCTTGTTTGTTTCTTGTTATAACCCACCGTACTCCCCAGTCCTGCACAGTCACCTCGATTCTGTATTTTCCTCATTCGACTCTGTTGTTCTAGTCGGTGATTTGAATTGTAAACGTACAGCTTGGAATTGTAGCTCTGTTGACAGAAACGTTCGAACGCTTTTATCTTACTATCTCGGAATATTGTAGTAAACTATCCTGATCACCCCACGTACTTTCATTCCAACTTCAATCCTAGTGTCCTTGATATTGCCCTCTGAAAGCACTGCATACTGCCCTAACCACTGTGTCCCCGCACTCTCCTTTGAACATAACCGGATGGTATTTAAAATTCTATTACGTCCCTCCGCTACCGAACCTCGTCCGATTTTCGATTATATGCATGCCACTTTTCCGTTCCACACTACACCAACTGATCGTTACTAATCCTCGCATCAGAGATCGCACTGACCTAGAGCACACGATCCAAGACTTCTCATCTGCAGTGCGTCAAGCTGCATTTAAAGCCATTCCCCAACTCGCCGCCCGTTACCATCTCCTTACTCACCCTCCTAGTCGGGTCAAACTCATGAAACTAAAAAAAATATTACCGACGGCGCAATCAAAGATCAGGATTCCACCTGTACTATCTCCTTCACCAACTTATCTCCCGTGTTCTCACTTCCCGACATTCAACTATGAAATCCTAAATGGCCCTCCTTTCTGGGTACACTACACCCCGAAGCAAAACCATTTTGGAAAATCGGCAGGTATTTTACAACCCCTACACGACCTTTTCCTTCCTCATTTGATCGCGGTGTGCAGGTCTTCAGTTCTGCCAATAAAACCGAACTCCTAGCACGACGCTTTGAACGGATCCATCATCTCAACTTAAACGTCGGTACAGCCAACCATGCACGCATGGTAAATCGCACCGTCAAGAAATATTTTCGTCACCCTCACCCACACGTCACTGAGGCTTAGCTCACAAACCCACATGAACTCCGACGTCTAATTTAATCTCAAGATCTGCCCCGGAAACGGACGATATCTCATCTATTATGCTTCGCAATCTCTCCCACACAACTCTCATCCACCTGACAACGTTTTAGTCACATTCTGAGGTTTGGCTATTTCCACCACGCCTGGAAACTCGCCAAGGTTGTCCCCATTCTAAAACCTGCGAACCACTTTCTAACCCCGGTTTCCACAGACCCATTGTTCTTTTAAGCACCGTAAGCAAACTTCTAGAACGAGCTGTAGCCCACAAATTCTTCCTCAGGGCGCCGTACTGTCTACTACACTATTTTTCCTTTATCTTTCTGACATGCCGCGCCCTCCGCATACCCACCTCGCATTATACGGATTTGACACTGCCCTTCTTACATAGTTCTGGCGGCCTGATACTATATCCCACAGAATCAGTAATGCTGTAACGACCTTACGCAGAATTACTTCACTTCTTGGATACTCCGATTAAATTCCCACAAAACCATTTTATTTTCCAAGCGCCTTCCCCCCTCCCGGACTCTATTCAAATCCAGGACAACTTTTTGCCCTGGCTCTCGGCCGTCCGCTATGTAGGCCTTGTGCTAGATTCAAAACTTCTCTTCACCCTACACCTGCACACCATCGCCAATAAATCTACAGGCGTATTCTGTAAAATTTTCCCCCTTCTCGCCCGAGATTCAGCCGTCACACGGTCCAACAAGTTAACCCTCTATAAATTACTTATTCGATCTATTCTTACTTACGCCGCTCCTGTCTGAAGCTCCACATGCTCCTCTTACTAACTCAGACTCAAGTTATCCAGTCCAAATGTCTCCGAGTCATCGGTAATCATCCCAGGCGAGCCCCCACTTCCCACCTGCACTACACTCTAAACATTGAGCCCGTCCCCGTTATCATCCACCGACTTACAGCAAAATTTTTCGCTCACTGCCTTTTACACCCCAACCCCCTAGTCCAACAAATTGGGAATTATACTCTAGCCGACTTGACACACATGTACAGGAAATATAAACATAAACGAACGAAGCATATACTGCTATAATCCGCTTACCGGAATTCGCAGTGTTTTTGTTATAATTTTTCACTGCCGTTATTTGCACTCACTTCAGTTTCACTTGTGTCATAGTGTAAATATTTATTCGAACTGGTTAAGGGAACAATTTTGTAACGTGTCCTTGAACATGCTGTACATTCTCTCTGCAGTAAACCTTTTTAACAAATCGTCATCATTCAGAGACTTGCCATTCTCGTCTTCCCATTGTCTTGATTTTACTGATCGACAGGTGTGTTGTGCGGTGGGGTCATCTTTACGTTCACTTCCTGTCCTTGTTTTCGTTTCGTTATTTGCATTTTCGGTTGTCCTGTCTGTAACGTCACGTTTACTGGCTGTTTTTTTATAGAAGTTGTTAGATTTTTCTGAGGTTCTTGAGTGCAGACCGAAACATCGCACATACGTGACCAAATGAATAGAGGATCTTCGCTTCCTGGTGGTGTCTCACTGAATACTGCCAATAAGTTTGTGCATTGTGTGAACAGTGAATCGTATCAAAATGGTTGACGACAAGTCTGGAGAAAGTTTTGTGTTAAGTCGTGGGGACCAGTTGGGCACTCCAAACCGTAAGCTGTCGTCGCGGTTTGTAGAGAGAGGTAAAAAAACCCCAACTTTGGCGATGAAAGTGATCCATTGAAGGGCCTTTCTGCGATTTAATGACATCTAAATTTCAAAAATAATTTGAGAGCTTGTGGGTTGTTAGAGCTGAGTTATACTTCTTTTTCCTCGTCTCGGCCTGGATGGCTTGCTCTAGGACGAACTTTACTTTTGAAATCCCATTGGCTAATACCGATTCTGTAGAGTAGGCGGGGCATATTCTCTTTTTCAGGGCAGGGAATTGGTTTCCAAGACCCCACATTTACACAAACATAATTCTGTCCAGAGTAATGAATGAAGCCAGAGCTCATATTCCTCGGTGGACATCTGTACAGACATGCATGTCATCAAAAGGCCTTGTCTCGCGCAGCGAAGGTACGAATTTCTGCGACAGGAGTCAGGAGAATTACTTTTCTCCGCAGGAGAATTACTTTTCTCCGCATTCGTTTCAACTCTCACTGCTTCCTGGGGAATTCCGACTACAACAGGTAACCTGTGAGGGTTATAGGAAAAGTTTTAATAATGTTGCTGTTAGCGCCCCCGTGTTTTGCCTTCTCTTTCGCTGCTTTGCATGTAGCTGGTCGAGAGTCGCTGAGCAGGTTTCGTGAAATGTGTTACTGCGGACTTTTTACTGAATACATCCCAGTTTTGGTTAAAGTTGGATAAAAATGACTCACACTTTGTGTGAAGACGTAGGCCGCCTACCGCACGTCTGGGTTTTAACTCGCCAGACATTTATCAGATCGGAAACTGTTAACCAGCATTGTAGAGCGAAGGATAGGGAATGTACGTATAAATGTAACATCGAGTCACGTTTCGATCTTTGTATTCTGGACTCTTCAAATGGTCACACCAGTTAATCCACTGCCGTCACACCTTTCTTCTTTTTCTCAGTTTGTGCGTGTTGGATATATATATATATATATATATATATATTGCA
>Ga0268261_10002371_pt1 | contig 13476 bp, 6 predicted proteins | sample TergutNc150P1_FD_190353 | JGI IMG/M metagenome (GOLD analysis project Ga0268261, IMG submission 190353) | Nasutitermes corniger P1 segment gut microbial community from laboratory colony in Florida, USA - Nc150 P1 (SPAdes) (version 2) | ecosystem: Host-associated > Arthropoda: Insects > Digestive... | reverse complement strand
AAGGGGAGACTCCCCTTAGCAAGTGCACAAGACGGCCACCTGCAGAGAATGAGAATACCAGAGGCTGCATACATGTACAATTAACATCATTGACCTCCTGAAGATGAGCGGATTACGCTTGAAACATGTAGAGGAACTTAATTTTATGTAACTTATATAAAAAATTGTGTATCAAGTTGGTATCAATAAAGGAATTACCACCATTTTGTTTTTATCCAAAAGGGAGGCATTTTGCTGATGCAGATGTTCAACGAGAATCTTTGGCGGCCCTTGACAGCATTTAGATTTTAGACATTGTTTCTAGCTGTGGGAGCAGTGCTGGGATTGTTGCATCCAGTCACATGGGGAGTACTTTGAAGGTGACTAAAGTTTCACACTCGTATGAATATTTTAAATACATTTTTTTTAAATTTCTGGGAATTTTTGTGTCCCCCCTCATATATGTTTTAGACTGTGCCTGATAAAGGCTTGCGAAGAAGCTAAAATATGAAGTACCCTCAACAATAAATGTGTGGTCCAAATGGTCATTTTTCATCTATTTATGCCAGTTTAAGCTGTAGTATACACCTTTGTTGGAGGGGCAGATGCATGTGTTATATTCACACAAATTCGATCTGTGGAAGCCTTGGTTATAGATGGAATTGTCAGATTTTTCCTTTGCATCTTCAGGAGGTTTGCACTAGTTAGTTTTCTTATGTTTATCCTTGTTAGTGTTGCTATTGTTATGTGCATATAGAAGTATCTTTCTCCTGATTCAATTTAATAAAATACATTCTATGCATTTATTTCAGTGCATTTCTTATGTAAGTTATTCTTGTGTGCAGTGCATAAAACCATTTAAATTTTCTTATTCTGACCTAATGTGTGTTTTAGGGTTAATGAACTACATAATGGTCATGTCATTGCGCAGGAGGTAGACCTGGGTCAGTCTCAGGATAGTCTTGTGAGATTTATGATGGACAAAATAACACTGGGGCACATTTTTCTCTAAGCACTTTGGTTTTCTGCACCAATTACAATTTGTCTTAATGCTCCATACTTTAGGCTGTAAGCCATGCCATGGCTGTGATGGTTAGTCACCATCTTTTCACCATGGAGGTCCAGGTTCTGTCCCAGGCCAGTCTGTATGGGATTTGTGGTATACAAAGGGGCACTGTGACATGTTTTCTCTGAATACATCACTTTACCTACATCAGTGTCCTCCACTGCTCCATACTCATTCATTCATCCATCATCAGCACTATATAATCTTGGCAGTTGAAAGCGTTGTTAAATAACACACTTAACAAGACAACTGTTCTACCAACGGATTCAGTCTTATGCCCCCGTTGCAGCTGGATGCGTGATATATAGAGACAGCAGTCTTCTGCTATGTTGACTTCACTTCCTGAGTTGCTTATTGTAACATGGAGTGGCCTAAGTGTTCTTATGAAGTGGTAGGATAATGTGAGGGATTTCAGTTTTGTCTCAGTGGGGTCAGCAGATGGTGCAGAGCAGTGGTAAACAAGAGTCAAATAAAGAGAAAAATGTTTGTGGGCTACCTTATAAATAATACCTAAATTTTTACTTGCGTTACATTAATGATAATACCGTATCATCAGTAGTGCTAATATTGGGGTGGAAAAACTTCTTTGACATTAATTTTAGAAAGTTGAATTAATTGTACAAAATTTAGAAGTCGTAGACTGTTACTGAGAAAAGAATAAGAGTGAAAGAGGTAGAGATGTCTATGACAGAAGTACTTAAAAGACTGTTGCTGTGTTGTCAAGTATTGCAGTATTTCTTTTTGTGTGGATTGGGATGTGTGTTTATTATTTTGGTGTGAAAAGTATTGTGTAGTATCAGTAATGCAGTGTGTGACTGTTCAGTATTTTTTTTTTTTTGAATGCACATAATTTGTCCCCCCCCCCCCTTTCTCTCCTAAATTAGATGGCAGACTGCATTGTAAATGTAAAGGGGCTATGTTTTGTTCATCACTGGTCTAGAGTATCCATATTTTACACATCTTTCCTATTATTTGTATAGATTATTGCAAAGAAGCGTGGCCTGTCATGGGAAAAACTGTCTAGCCTGGCTGATCTGCAGTTGGCAGTGAGAGGAAGTCTGGATGAGATGATTGCCCTTGTGAAGGAGTTCCTACACAAAGAACCTTACTCTAAGGAAGAGGTGAGATAGTTTTGTGACTTGGTTCATCAGTTTAGTTTGGTATATAAGTATCTTGATTTAGGCTCCTGGCTATCTGGAAAGAAGATACAGCAGCACATCTGCCGCTGTTACTTGAATCATATACTATCTGTGTTGAGAGCAGTGTACATGGACTTTTAAAAGTGTGATGTAGTGCACAGCTTTTGTCAGTTTAAAATTGACCTTTTTAATCCTGGATGTTTCTTGAATAAAGTTTATAAATTCATATTCTGGCTCACAGAGAGTGTACTTTATTAATTCTGTTGCTTAGAGGAAATAATCTCCCTTTATTATAAAAAAAAATTACAGAACAAACAAAATGAAAGCGCTTTGCACAAAATACAGAGGTTTTTCTCTTAATATAATTATTTGGTACTTACAGTTACCAATGCTCTAAATGTTTAAATAATCGTCTCATGGAAAGGATTAAAAGTTGCTGAAATAAATTAAGTGTATCAGACACTACAAACATTCACAGCAAGAAAAGGCAAAGTGGCAGTGTTTAACATAATTGTGCAACTTTAACCCCCTCCTGTTCTTTCAGAATTCATGTAGTATTGTAATTTTCTTGTACAAGGCAACCATTGGCAACCTTCTGCCACTTTGTTTACAAATTTAATTCCACATTATGGATTTCTTCCTGAGTGACATCTTTGGTCTTTGTATACTTTGACAGTTCTTATTATAGTTCCAGTTTAGGAACATAGTTGGCAAGATTTTTATGTTTTTGAGTACAATAGAATCCTTTTTTAATTTTTCATGCTATTCGTTTTTTAGCTGATGAGAGTCAGGATGTAAATGAAAAGGATAGAGAAAGGGTTCAGGCAACCATTACATCTCTGGCACTGAAAGATGACTTAAGTCAATGTTCAGTGAGTTGTTGAGAAAACTGAATGTCACCTACAGTCATCTTCCCACAGCAGAATGATGGGCAGCCATGCAAACCCCAGCTCCTTTGCAGAGTACCTCAAGCACTTAATTCTGGCATGAAAGGATCAGTTCTTTTCTTTAAAGACTGATGTACATGAAGAGAAGGTGCAGACTTTTTTGCTTTTGAGGTGCCAGGCACACTGCGACGTACAGTCTCTTAGCTTTAATTGAAGTTAAAGTGGCTTTTATCATGTAATATAGTGGTTAAAGTGTTGTGCTCACCAACATTGTTCTCAAAAAATTCATTTTTTTTTTATTCTGATTTGGTTTGGCCAATCATAACTTGAATATATCTAAGAAAGACCTTCTATTTAAATAAATATGGAATTTATTACTTAAGTTGAAACTGCAGCATGTATCGTATTTACCGTTGATTTATATGCAGGGTCATCTTATAGAAATATGGTAAGAAATTTGAAATTTTTAACATTTTCAGTTTCCACTGCAATCATCCATAATATTATGCACATAAAAGTCTAACCTCTGCATTTTTTCATGAAATATGTGCAGTTCCATGTCACATTGCGCAAGGGACAGGGAATATTTGCCTTTCATTTTAGATTACTTTTTAAAATTTTGTGTACATCAGGAGAAACTGTCATGAATAGGCTTAGGATTATATACATTTTGCATATTGCATATGTAAAGTAACACTAGATTTAAACTTTCACTTAGGGCCAATCCTATAAATAATGATGTGCATATTTTATTATTTATAGGATTGTGAAGTTTGAGCCCTCTGTATCGATTGGTTTTTGGTACAACAAATCTCCATTTTTGTTATTTGCCAAATTTGTCCCACACACAACTCCTTCAAACAAGGAATGTTTACCTTGTATTTTTATTTGTTTATAATTTTGTATACTTGATGGACATTGTTACGAAGTTTGATCCCTCTCTGTCAGTTAGTTTTAGACATGATGAATCCAAAAATTTTAATAATTTGATCAAACTTTTCCCACACACAACTGTTTAAAATACATTATCTCTGGAGCTGTTTAAGACAGGGAGAGCAGTGAGAGATGATAGTAAAGCTGAAGTTACCTGCTTTACACCAGTATATGGTACATTTCAAGTGTTTCATATATAAGTAAAAACATGTGTGGTTAAAAATTTTTTAATTGTTAACCACCTTCTGACATTAGAGAAAAAATACAAAAATGCAGAAAGGACCAGAAAGTGACAGATTTGGCCAGCGGTGGAAGGTATGTTAAATTAATGTTATAGTGTATACCTTTCCCAAAAGAATTTCGTAGTGTACCTGTAGGTGGCACACCACTTAGTGCATAATGTTATTCTCTCATTGTGACTGTAACTGTTGCGAGAATTTTTTTGAATTTGCAGGATTCATATTTATTGAATTGGTGTTCATTATTTCCCTCAAGGGCTATATTGTTTATGAGTGGGTCACAATGAAATAAGTGCATTGTGGTCAAGTGCGATACTCACAACCATAATAATTTCCTGAAGAAACTTCACAAGGCTTTGTGATATTAGACATGTAAAATAAACATGATGCCAAGTTTTATTTCACTCTTATATGTTGATATATTTGTTAACTGCAATTGGATTGACACCCGGTGGCAGTAGTACAGTACATGTACAGTATATGTACTTAGTGTAGTATTATTGTGTCAAGTGGACAATTGCACATGCAGATGTACTGTATTTTGTATACAGAGTCCTGCCTTTGGAAGGATTTGAACCTGTGGAAGTTCAAGGCATCCGCATGGGCCTGTTGAGCATATGTGGTCAGGAATGGCAGGCTGTTGCATTGTACTGTGCTGTGTTGTGTGTGTGCTAGATATGCTGCGAGCTTGAGGTGAGCGAGGGGTGCCTGGATCAATTATCGCTGAGCAACAACACTACTCACATCAGCCAGTTCAAACTTCACCAGAGGGCTCTGCATGTCTATCAGGGTTTGTGCATGCCACATTTAACAGTCTTCCAGTTTAACGCTTCTGAAATACGTAAGCTGCATTTGTGGTGGTTCAGGTACTGGATTGGATTGCTTTTGTATTATGATAAACTTGTTCCACCACACTAACTGTGATGTAGAGCTTTACTGAATGCGTGATTTCAGGCCTCTGCCGCAAAGTAGCTGAGAACTGTGCTCTTCTGGGTTATTATGCAGCTGGTAGAGGTTTGACATTACCAGTAGTCACTGTGTAATAACCCAGAAGTGCTCGTTTCACAACTTTACAAAGTGATCTGAGGCTTGCTGGTTCTTCACTGATTGAAAGCGATAAAACTTTCACAGGTGATCAGCCAGAGCAAAAGTCCATCATTCAAATGATGTTGTCTACGTCCGCTATCCAGTGAAGTCGTACTTTGTAAACACTGCTGGTTGAATGACCTGTGCACATGTGTGTGTGTGTGTGTGTGTTTTTATGCAGTTTCATTGCAGTATCACTGTTAGGCCTGTACATAGCTTTGTAGCTATTCCTAATATGACTTACATGTCATTGTTTGGATAGTGTCATCTTTATAATAATACTGTTGAGCCTAAGCTTATGTGGGGTGATAGATTAGTTATTAATACTTACATGTAAAGGTAAAGGTAAAGTTCACCCTGTACAGGGCATGAAGGCCCAGAGGGTGTGTAGATGTATAGCTCTGCTATTGCTTTTACCTTAGCACTAGATGGGGGTGGGTGCTCAACCCTACATCCTGGCCAATTTACCCCCAGGAAAGACCTGGCACCTATTGTATGGAAGGCTGGATGGGTTACAGGGCTGGTCTGGATAGGTGCAAAAAATCTTGCCCCCACTGGGGTTCGATCCCCGAACCGTCCAGGCGGTGTAACTTGCACAGAAATAATTAACCTTTATCATCCAGGACTAGTCAGTGAGAGTAATTACCCAGTTTTGATGGTCTGTACTGTTAGTAAAAGCAATGTAGTGCTCTGAGAACCTTGGCCTTCTGGTGGAGGTGTAGCTCCAGCCTTTCTTAACCTTTGGAAGTCAGTAATTGGCATCATGCCTTGGCTGCTTTCTCACAGGAAGAGTCCCTGTCACCCCTTGGACAGCCTAGGTGGACCCAGTCTGGATGCAACACTGAAATGAAATATTTAATTCATGATTCTGAACTGTGTAAACCTCAGCTTTACTTTATTAATGTTCAACAGACCAACAAGGCAACTCTGTCCCTTCATAGGTCTAGCAGTGGGCATGTAAATTGATTAGTGCTGCATTCAGAGCAGAAACATGGCATTTAAAAGGCAGTACACTAAAGTTTAAAGGCTGAAAAAGTAGCAGGATTTATAGGAACATTGAAATGAAGGAAGTAAAATTTTTTCTGGAGTGATTAAAAGTTTATTTGTCTTGAACACCATATAGTAAGTATAGTTATGGTGGCTTCTAGTAGTCAAAATAAGCATTATAATGCTAGTCGAAATCACCATCAGGATAGCTCTGTGAATATACTAAAAAGTCTGTGAGCTGGATGACTGTGGTTTGATTCCCCACAGACTTTTCATGCCACAGCATCCAGACCTCTTCTGAGGGTCACTAAAACACCAGTGCATTTGACACCAGGGATTGTTCCTTGAGGCAGAAGCGGCTGGTTTGTGAAGATGAGCAGTTATCTCCATTCATTGCTGAGCTTAACAATGCATGGAGTTATAACTCCACTCCCTCATTTACCTTTATGGCATGGTGCATAAGTAAGTACAGATACATAATTAATTTGAGGTAAGATATTGTATTAGTATGTGCAGTAGACTCTAGAGATATGAGAAAGATATGTTGGTATTTTCTAGAAACATTTTGGTAGTGTATATATGGTAGGACAGTTTATTTAAGAAGGTAAATGGCAAAAGTTTCTGCTGTGCCTATGCACTGTGCTATGAAGTTACATGGGGGGGGAGTGCAGTAGTTACACACAGTGTTCTTATTAGCATTCAGCACAGGTTATGGCCATTTTAACACTAGAAATGCCTGTTTTAATTCATGCAGTGCCAGGATGTGTTTTTAAAGTTATTAGAGCTGTTATTTCATCTCTTTATCATCCTGAAGCTTAGGATTTATGTTTGGGTATGGCAGTATCTCAGTGTTTGTGATGAAATGGGACCATTTAGAAGTCACCATGATTGGAATTTGTTTTCACTGTGAAACTCATATTTGATTCCAAGAATTTGTAAATAAATTCAGAAACCATATGGGACATAAAGTTTGTTTTTAATAAAATAGAAACAGTTTCTGGAAGCATAAAGTGCATTAATTGATTGCAAGAGGTTCTCAGTTCATCAGGTATGATAGCAGTTGACCTCACCTAATGAAAGCTAGAGCTTGAATGGGTTGAGATTGATCTGTGCAATACCAGGACAGTGGGCAGAGCTAACTTGCCAGCCACATCATCTCATTACAGTTTGTTGGAACCAGTCTTAGGTGGTCAAAGCAGTGGTGTTAACATGGGTGTTCAGGGAAGATCAAGATCTGAAACACTGAGGTTTGTGAGCACTGAGTCTCTTCCTGTGCTGTGTTAATGGCAGCCATGCATTTTAGTATGTGGACTGCGATATTATCATTAGAAGATTGTGGCTGTTGGCCGTACACCATTGCAATAGTGGAATGAGCAGTGGAAGATATTTAATGTTACCTTGTGTGTTTAATCTTTACTTACTAGTAATGTAGCCTTTAGTAAAACTGTAAGTTACTTAAAGTGTGCAGTGTTGAATGATAGCATTGTAGTGAATAAAGAAAATAAACAGACAAGATGGTTTTTGTAAATGTGAATGACTGCAAGCTGCCAGACATCTGCTTTGAAACTCAGGCAATTTTATCAGAATTTGGTGAAGTTTGCACAGTTATGCGAACTGAATTTTGAAATCTTCATGCATTTACAGAAGCAAATCGGGTCAAGACTTTCCGAGAAGTGTGCCAGAAGGATATGGAAGCATCAGTTGCACTGTCAAAACTAGGAGAACTGATGGGACAGAGCCATGAGAGTCTGCGGAACTTGTATGAATGCAGCCACCCTAATTTGGACAAACTTGTGCAGTTGGGCAAAGGGAAAGCTCTGGGTTCAAGACTTACTGGAGCTGGGTGAGTTATCCACTTAACAACAAGGCAGCCAACCTCTTGACTAATAGGATGTGGGTCAGTCTCTTGCAAGTTCCTCTACACCCTTTGCTTGAACCCTTTATAAGCAGATTTTATTTTTAAGGTGAAAGATTATCATTTCAACCCTTTTTTGCTAGCAGTAGTAGACAGTATGCTAGTCTTAGTACAAGTTTAGTGAACTTTTAAAGGTGGTACTCTATTTAAACTAAAATATGCCGCTTGTTGTCAAGGGAGACGGCAGATGTATTCAGATATTAGCATGTAAAGCATTACGGGATATTTGTGTTTATTTAATCACACTTGACACCCTTCTTCATCTCAAGCAGTTTGGGACATGAAAAAATGTAATACATGAAGTTCATATACCCATTTTTTTTTAAACCATTACTGTCTCTATAAACCTGGATTAATATTTAACAATTTTTAATACTTCTTATTTCCAACATCACTCTCACCAATTATTAAATAATTTGTGGAGAAGTTAAGGAAAATAAATTTGGTATGGGAAATATAGCTTGACAGATCATGTCTGAGCTTCTTTTTACAAAAATATAATGATTCCAGCCTTCACTTATGTTTGTTTTGCTTGGTAGCTGCACATAATGGCCACAGTAATGTTAGTGTAGAGAGGGGACTATTACATTTGTGTGCATCTGTATTTGTGTTCATCCACTGTTTAGCTTGCTGTCCTAGCTAAAGAAAACAGTTTCAAGATTTACACATTGGTTATTCCAAATTACACCTGACTGCCAAAATTGGTCACCATTTTCAAATGAGTTGTTCGTACATCCACACCACATAGAGGTGGTTCTTGTTTTAGTTTCTTACTGGCCTATTCTATGCACCCCCATATTTATTTTTGGTCAGGAAATAATATAGTATTTATACAAATAAAAACTGGTTACTGGGTCAAGAAATGCAATATATCTCATTCTTGACTGACCTGTCAGAACTCTTTATTGTGAGAAACACTGGTACATGTTACCATCTCACAAGTGACACTTGACCTTCTGTGGTAATGTATACCACTTGCAGCTTTGGTTTTCAGATAGACTGGAAGCAAATTGATGCTGTAATGTAGCGAAATTTTGAGAACAACATTAGGTGTAAAATTTAGAAAATACTCTTCAAAAATCGAGCTTTGAATGCTGGATGAATGATGTAAGATTTCATATGCTATGGAATTCCACACTTATGTCATAAAGTAGACACTGTTGAAAAGTAACTGTTGTGAAGTAACTGAAATGCGAGATATTGCTGATGGCCATATACTCGGAAGACTGTATACCTAGACAGAGGTCAAAACAAACCAACAATATGACATACTTTTGTAAGAGTAGTGATTGTATCATTAGGAAACAACAAACTGATATGATGAATTAGGGCAGAAAAACAAAACAGTTATGTTATATAAAGTTAGGGTACACAGCATAATGAGAAATCACTGGCAAAGGTTCTTGGAGAGAGCTGCTGAGTATGTTATTGTCTTTGGAAGAACAAAAGGAACCTCACAGCTGTGAGGCCTCATGCTGATAATCTTCACCTTTGTTTTGCACCTGCAACGCAGGATGGTTTATTTTTGAATTGACCAAGGTCTATGGTAGTTCTGGTCAGTGATGAAGTCTGGACTTAGGGAATTGTCAGTAGGGCTATAGGCAACCTCACTCCTTCTCTAACTAGTATCATTATTTTTTTGTAATATATCCTGTTTTTGGAATCAGCTTATACACTGTTGCTCCCTTTCTCTCACCAAACCCCATGCCTCAACCATAGTAAGTAAGGTAATTTTAGGGACTGTTATCTCACAGTTCCTGCAAAATTCCTTATTATGCGTACAAGATGCGGCATGCTATGGGATCAGGTCCCCTGACTCTTGAGTTCGAGTACCCAGTTCCCCTCCCATAGTTTCGTAAGGTCTGACTAGCCCAGAGTACAGAAGGTTTGGACCCTTTCGATATAACAGATGCCACTTTGTACCTCATTTTCATATTCAAATTTGGTGAAGTATACGGTAACTGCAAGGCACACTCTAGGAATGGAATGCAGACTAAAGCAACTTGTGTGAATACATTGTCCTGATGCTGCCCTTTTCTTTCAACTATAAATATTGCGTGTGCGTGATGTAAACTTGTACGTGTGAACCGGTGGTTATATGATCTGCACCGGAATAAATTTAATTTGCAGTAACAGTTACTCTTAAGTTGCTTTATTGGCTATTTATTATTCATAATTCAACCATTCTGTCCTTAAGTGTGCTGAAAGTTAGGGAAGTATAGTCACTGTAACAACGTATATGTAATAAATTTGAAGTTCCCGTATAAGTTGTTTAGCAAAACGTGAAGCTTAACCGTGAAAATTTCCCTCCCATTCTTCTGTCTTACCTTCCCTTACCAAGTTTCATCTGTTTCAAACAGGTTACTGGATTATAGAAGAGAGCTGTACAGTTACAAAAAATGTAAAATTTCCACCATCTGTATGTGAGTAATGTTTGAAGCCTTCCAACACAGGATAAGAAACAGAGAAAATAATAGCATTGTATAATTTTATGTAATCTGTTTGCCTCCTTTTAGGCCAGATAAACATGTGTAGAGCAAATAATTGTTCTGTTTTACTGTACACACATTCGGGGTGTGTTTCATTAAAGATGTTTTATGTTTCAGGTGGGGAGGTTGCATAGTAGCCCTTACAACGAAGGACACTGTTAGTGATTATATTGACACGCTGAAGGAAAAATTTTACAAAGGACACCCAGAAGCATTTGGGAGGGATTTGGATAGCTTGGTGTTTGCCACAGAACCCAGTGATGGAGCAGAGATATACAAAATGAACCAAATGTAGCAGTAAATGCTGGCACATTACAACATTTGTAGATGTTACCAGTACTCTGCTGTGCTGGAAAGATTTAGTTGTGCTGGTTTCTTATACCGGTGTATGATGTAAATAATTACCTGACTCTGTAGAGCAAGGGCATTACTGAGAAACTGATAGATGCTAAGCTAGTCAAATTGCCATGGTTTATGGAACCTAGAATTTTGTTGCCATGTTTACAAGGGCATGCCATTGTGCTTTATTTTGAGCTAAATAAATCATGTCCACACCCTCCCATCCTATTTCTGTAAGGCCCATTTTAATATGATTCTCCTATCTATGGCTGGATCTTCCACATGGTCTTCCCTTCTCATCCACCTTGGTTTCATCCCCATAGTAATATTTGGTGAGGAGTACAGATCATGAATTTGATTTGATTTATTATTATAATTCCAAGAAATCCATATACAGGAGTAATCTATGGATACAGGAACAGTCGAAGAGAGAACTTGGCTCTATGAAGCCAAATCAGTCATTATACAAATAGTACAAAGTAACAGTAAAATACAAGCAAAAAATAACTAAACAAACTAGGCACAAAATAGTTACAGATTGCAATAGATAAACCAAAATATGGCAATACTGTACACAGTTATTAGCTAGTTAAATCAACCTAGGAGCTGTAATAATTATAAAATAATAAGTAAATAGCTACAGATTTAAAAAGTGCAATAGAGATTAAGATTTGTACAATTAGTATCTAACGTAACATAAGTTAAGCATTCTGTTCACTGAAAAATTCATCTAGATTATAAAATGAGTGAGTAAGTAGGTAGTGCTTTAGAGTAACTTTAAACTTTTTGGGGTTGCTGGAAATGTCCTTAATTGGCGAGGGAAGAGCATTAAAAACTTTAATACCAAAGTAAAAGACTCTCCTCTGGTACATAGTCAGGGAAACATGAGGCAAATGCAAATCATTCCTTTGTCTGGTGTTAAAGTTATGATAATCACTATTTGGGGCAAAGTAACCCCTATTAAGAACAACAAACAATAACAAGGAGAGAATATACTGCGATGCGAAAGGTAATATTTTTAAATCCTTAAGTAATCCTCTACATGATTCCCTATAACCAATTCCCATTAGTATCCTAATTACCCTTTTCTGCATTTTAAAAATTACAGGGCTGTATGGTGAGTTTCCCCAAAACATGATATCGTAAGACATAACGGAGTGAAAAAGAGAATGGTAAATCATCTTAAGAGTAGAAAGAGGCAGGTACGGTTTAATATTGCGAATTAGAAAACATGTACTACTTAGTTTTTTTGTGAGCAAGTCAATGTGGTTTGTCCAGGTTAGAGAACAGTTAACAGTCAGGCCAAGAAATCTAGTACAAGGAACTGTAGAAATTGACGTATCATCATAATTAATATCCATTTCAGGTTGATTATTATTTTGAGATATAAATTTAATAAAGTGAGTTTTGGCAAGATTTAATAAGAATAAGTTATGTTTAAACCAGGCTCTTAAGGTTTGAAATACAGTATTAATAATTTTATAAAAAACTAAAGGATTAGGGTGGGATACTAAAATCTAGTGTCATCTGCAAATAAAATAGGAATAAATTTGTCATTTATAAATTTAGGTAAGTCATTTATAAACATGAGGAAAAGTGGAGGTCCCAAAACTGAGCTTTGTGGGACACCATGTTCAACTTTAGACCAAGGTGATGATGTAATATGGCTGTTCTCATTATACAACAATGTCGTCTGATATCTATCCAGCAAGTAGGATTTGTAAAGCTTGTGATGGTTACCAGTTATGCCATAAAATTCAACTTTAGTCAGTAAAATTTTGTGATTAACACAATCAAATGCCTTTTCCAGATCGCAGAAAATACCTCCTATAGATAAGTTGTTATCCAAGGCATTTAAAATTTCATTGGTTAAGTGATATATAGCATTATCAGTTTTTAAATTGGTTCTAAAGCCATATTGTTCTTTAACTAAAATATTATTATCAATCAAATATTTCACAAGTCTTGTTTGCATCACTCTTTCAAAAATTTTTGAAAATGAAGTTAAAATTGATATTGGCCTGTAGTTATTTATATCATCTTTATTACCTTTCTTGAATAGTGGTCTTATAGTTGCATATTTTAACCTATCAGGAAAAACACCGGTGTAAAGAGTCCTGTTACTTATGTAACTTAGCGGGGAGCTAATATAATAAGAGCATAATTTCAGCAGTTTCGAGGGAACTTCATCATAGCCACAAGAATTTGATGTTTTCAGAGTTCTTATTATATTCTCAATTTCCCTAGTGGTGGTACAGTGGTACTTAACCGTTTAAATGCTGAATTAAATCCTATCTGCTATTTGCTGTCATTATTAGGAGCTCACCATTTTCTCCATGTTAGCAGGATAAGGGTTAAATCATTAACCCTTAGGCTACTAATGTCATATATATATATATATATATATGGAGCACCTT
>Ga0268261_10002370_pt1 | contig 13479 bp, 16 predicted proteins | sample TergutNc150P1_FD_190353 | JGI IMG/M metagenome (GOLD analysis project Ga0268261, IMG submission 190353) | Nasutitermes corniger P1 segment gut microbial community from laboratory colony in Florida, USA - Nc150 P1 (SPAdes) (version 2) | ecosystem: Host-associated > Arthropoda: Insects >... | reverse complement strand
CTCGCAGCCATGAGCCGTCATAGGGAATGGTGATTTAAAATGAAATGTCTCTATGACATTTTCGGCAGCCACCGAGACTTCTTTGACGACCTCCTCGTTCTGCCGGCCGCGCAGGACCTCATAATCTATCACACACTCTTCATCTTTGGGCTTAGTCATATACAGAATGAAACAATTAAGGTTAGGGACTCACCTTTCATATAGGCTGGTACAGCACTGCACTCCTGACCGTTGTCGGCACAGCGTAGGGCCAAATTCCGAGCAGAATAGCTGGTGGATCGTTTGGTCGGCGTTATCAGCAGCAAACAGCCCCACAAATTGTTGCGGGCTGTAGCCCCTATCCATGTTTAGAGCGAAGAGGCAGCAATATTCGCCGCAGACTGTAGTTGTAGGTCCTTGGAGTTGCGTTCTGTTGTATTGCCAGACTGTATAATGGCGTCTTATGAAACCTAGGATGGAGGGAATATGTGGATAGCGGCCGTAGGAATCGAAAAAGTAACCGCTAGAGGAGCGGAGGGGGTTTTGAAAATGCATGGCCTGCCAGTGTGAGCCATTCTTTGTGTGAGGATCTGTGTTAACTACGATGGTGCCAGTCTGCACGATCGAGAGCGGTAGGAGATCCGAGGCATAGACCCGAGAAAAAATTAACATCCTGTAGAGCGTGCTGAATCTGGATGGTGTCCATTATTATTATGAGAAGTCTGTCGATACGTTGCGAGCCAGATCTATGCGTACAGAATTGTCATACTCTAGATAGAGTAGACAGGTAATGGCCTCTGGTAGTGCCTTGGCAATTTTAGATCGATCCTGATATCGCCGCTTGTAGGGGCGAGGCGTGACCTTCCGACGCTGCCAGATCCGATGTAAAATCTACACTATCATGAAGAACCCGTTTATATACATGTCGTGAATTATCTGGAGTCCCGAGTTCGAGTGGTGAATGCCGATGCCTTCGAACGGTGTAGCGTAACCTCTGACTGACGTTTTCTCGTGACTCATGTCCAGAGACAGGCTCTCGCTAGGAATCTACCGTTAAGATACATGGTGAAGTTGGTCAGATCGTAATGGCGGAAATTATACGGGTTTGAGTCTCTCGAGCCGAGAAAGTCCGTGTTCTTTACCATGCTGATTATCAGACGTTTCGGGAGCATACCCAACACGGCATTATTGATAGATATTGCTTGAGGGCCGGCAGCAAACGTGAAAGTCTTGAGTTCGACTCTCGTCAAGTTATATCTGGCAATGCATCCCTTGCTTAGCGCCTCAGTATGAGCGACTGAGATTTTCGGGCTGGGCCGGATGCGTCGCACGATCAGTTCGGCGTCGAGAAATTTAAAAGTCGCCTTTGTTTTTGTATCGTCATGGGCGTTCATGAGGTAAAAATCGTCTTTGGCCTTGGTCAATCTTATCTGCATGCGGACGCCCGACAGCAGAAATTGCGAGAAGTTGCATATGTCGGAGTTTAGACGACCGTATAACTCTATTGCTTTGCTCTGGTTTTGCCGTTCCCATCTCTTGACGAAGCCTTTGTTTTTGATGCTGATGGATGTCGGATCACCGGCCAAGACGTCCCCTTCGTCCAGATACCAGAGCGCGTTTGTTAGGTGCGAATTGGCGGCGTCTGAACCATAGGTCAGGAGAGATTGCAGATATGAGCGGTAGGGGTACAGTTCAGAGGCTGGCGTGATGTTCACATTATTCAGTGTGATGTTACATTGACTGAATAGAGAATGGAAGAAATTGTTGGTTCCCGCCGTAAAATCGGAGGCGTCTAGATCTTTCCCGTCCGCGCCGATTAACCTGCCTCTAACAAAGAGTTTAATGTCCAGATCTATGTATGTCTCGTTATCGCCTGGTATCAAAAATTCGAGATCGTTCTGATCTACCGTCGCGATCGGCTTATGGTGGACCACATCTGTCCCTAGGATTGCCGACTGTATATGCTTATGCGCGAAGATATCGATCTCGCTAAACACAAACTCTGCTTCTCCAGACATGATCGGGTAGTGCCTGATGCAAATCACGAGAATATGTCTCTTTTTATAGTCTTGGAAGGGGCCTTGCGTTTAGCTCTCTTGGCCTTGTGCTGCTGCAACGGTTTGCGGGAAAATGCTCTCTTTCTCTTACCACCATCGCCGAGTAACTTTTTAATAATATTCTGCGTCGTCTCCATCACGTGTTTGGATAGGATGTCACCTGTCTGTCCGGGATTGGCGGCTATATCGGTCATGACTTTTGCGCCGGTGCGCAAAGCTTCGCGTCCGACAGACTAGGCACTGCTCCACAGAACGGGTCGCACGGTCCTCCATAGCCCTCGTAGAAAACTTCCTATACCATGTCCACGCTGTACGAATGGTGAGACGGAATAGATGGGACCAATGCCGGAATGACCGCGCCCCCCACCACCTACTGCTTGACGTATATAATACTGTCCTAACGGCGTCATACTTGTAAATGTATGTGGGCGAGGTATCGACGCCATATTTATATATAAATATCAATGTGTAGTGACGCGCCGAAAATGAAGGACCACCTTCAAGGAAGTCTGGCTGTCGTTAAAGGGGATCAGCTCCCCCGACTGATTTAGTATCTCGATACGTATGTCCCGAAACGTTCTCTTCTCCACGGGTACATAATACACGTTTTGGAATAGATACTCGCTATCTTAATTGGTTGGCACGATTCTAAACGATCTCAGACATCTGACCTTAGCGGTGCCTATAAGCTGTGGCGCTATGAGATCGCAATACATCAGAGCGTTCACGAAGACGTTCAAATTGAGTAGCTGCAGATGCTGCTGGCTCGCGGAGTAGGAGAGTTCGCATTATCCCACCTCCCATTTTTCGGACGGGTCCAGTCTTATGGGCTGTGCCAATTGTGTCGTGAATGCGGCGACCTCATTGTCTGGGTATATATCTTGAGAGGCGTTACCAAACACCGTGATATAGAAATTATCGCGATCCATATCTCTATTTAAACAGACTGTATATCGCTGGCAGGAACCCAAGAATCGAATTCTGCGCTGTATCCTCTCCATCGAAAAGGTACCCTCGAAGGCCGCGTCTGACACTCTTGTCCAGTAATTTATCTATCTTATAAGTGGTCTGTTTCGTGATGCGGACGGGAACCAATTCTTCGCTGTAAAACTGGCCTTCGATCTCTTGGCCTCGCAAGTCCTCGAGTTCGAACATGGGACGGGGGGTTCTATGCACGATCTTACGTACTTTGAAAATCTCGGTGGAGTAATTTTGTTCGCCGCCTTTCGAAGAATTTCATCTTCTCCTTGCTGATGCGTACGTGCTGGCCCACCCGAAATTTTAGCTTGCTTAAACGTAGCGTTTTGTCGGCCTTCCCACGCATCATATTCCAGATCGTTAAGACGTCGGTGTCGCTCACGTCGGCGGGCGCCATAACGATGGTAGAATGAACTGTGGTATTGTACCGCTTGACAAATTTGGGCAGGACGTCTATATATTTATACGTGTTTTTATACGTAAAATATCTGGACAGTTTATCGCGGAGCGTTATGTTGACGCGTTCCACGACCGCACATTTGTCGTCGGGATTTCTAGTCTTAAAACTCTATACCCTCATGTTTTAACAACGTCTGGAATTGAGTATTCAAAAACTCTTTCCCCTTATCTGTACGCACCCACACGGGTCGTCTGCGTATGGGTATCGTGTGTTTGGGGTCCCGTAATATAGATTCGAGTGCTGCCGCTACCTCTTTTCCCGTCTTTGTATGTAAAGGTATGCAATGCACATACTTTGAAAACACGTCAATTACCTGCAGTAGATACCTGTAATTATTATTATATTTCTTCAATGACGACAAATCCAAAATATCGATTTTCCAAACGTCATCGATATTATTGACAGTATATGGATTTCTGGGGAAACGTTTTCTGAGGGTCTATGCAGAGTATATGCATCTTGCGTCTCTAGCCACGCCTTTATCCGACTTGGCGTTCTTCTTTTCTGTTTTTACTGGAAGTAGCGTGTCTAACTGCTTGTTGAAGCTTGTGTAAGCTGGAAAACGCTGACGGTGCTGCAGGATCGGAGTACAGTCTCCGCAACATGAATATTTAATACGTTATCCACTCGCGACGTTATGCGGCTTCGACGCCGCTCTGTCGAGTGGCTGGGAAAAGCTTCGAAATAACCTCCTTATACTTGAGACCTTTGGAAGTGCGGATGTTAGCATGGGGCTCATAACCTATATGCGCATTGGTCATCTCCAAAATTGTCTTATATTGTTTTAGATCGGCGGTGGTAAACCGATTCTTTATCCACCCTCTTACGCGTCAGAAGCTCCCACAGACCCTTTGTAGCGGGGAACTGTACGTTCTTGATATGGATATTACCGTCGCTATCCACACCGACTCTCAAATCGCCTATCATGAACCCGTTACCGTCTCTTCGGATACCGTAGTCTGTATCGAGATCTCGCTTCTTAGATTCATACAAATATGGGGACACGTACGGACTAGCCAAGGCGCCCATAGTCTGCGCACCGTACTCTATCACGTCGGGTTCGATTTGTTGGACGTCGGTGCTAACATCGTCATCAACGTCTCGTTTAATAGGGAGGGGCAGTGGTGTAGACGACTCATAAACGACACCACTAGGCGTAGATGAAATAGGCGTCGGCGTCTTATATGCTTAACGTCGTCGTTATGTGGGGATTGCACGAGGAGGAGGATGTTAGGGTTTCGAGGGGCGACCATGTTCTGTCTGCGTATCCGAATGAGACACATCACGCGGCGGCGCGGAGGAGGGGGAGGCTGGTAGTACTTGCTTTAAGAAATCAGCTACAGTCTTTATCTGTCTCTTTCTTTCTACATCTGCCTCGTGAAGTTTGGCACGTACTTTAAACCACTTATCATAGTTACGTCCACGTCCACGTTTCGCCGCGGAGCGTTTTGGAACCCACCTATCGTGTTCACGTCTCGGCGTATCATTTTTCTTCTTCTTCGTCTTTATCTTTTTTACAGACCGTAGTCGCTTAATGCTATTATGTTTCTCTCCTGCCTTCGTGTCAGGAGGCTGAGGAGAGGGTGGTGGGGTGTTCTTGCTCGTGACGCTATTTAGGTAATCTGGCGACACGAGGTACATTTTACGTAACATGTCTCACTGCTGAATACTAGACTGGCCATAGTTGTCAACACTGCACCGAGGAGAGGAAGTAAGAAACCGCCTCGCTGAACAATGGCCTTCTTCTTGGAAGTTAGTGAAACACGCTTATCGGCTAGCTTGCGTAGGTGTAGTCGGTATTTTCGCAATTTCCTCTTCTGGCACGGCGTCAACTTGACGTTACCTCGCAACAAGTTTAACGAGCACTCACTCAGAATTTTCACAAGTTCGCTCTTACAGTTTGCGAGTATGGCTTTACGTAGTTTAGGATCCGCCGTCTTTAATACTTGCAGAGTGTGGTAACTCGATCTTATCCGCTTCATCACCCGTCTTTGTTGGCATGTGGATTATAGGCGGATATTCGTCCGGGAAGACGTTGGTTCAATACCTCAAACGGTCGTCTGTGTCTTGCGATAAATCTAATGAGATAACCGTGCAGTCTCTCGGTAGCTTCCAGATACAACTTGTATAAACTATCGCTGTCTTCGGGATGCACTTGTCGCGCCAAGTATTGAAATTGACTCTTGTCCCTCACGTTCTTTAAGGAGAAGGAATATTTAGCGTTAAGCGATATGTCCCGACAGAAACGCCCCTGATGAAACAGGTTCTGAGTTATTAGAATAACACTGATATTCCTATGATGACTGCCCTTAGTGAACAGTTCACATACGTCTTTCGAATACACCTCGTTCAACAGATCGTCGAGAATTATGAGACAAGGTCTACCGTGGTCATTGCCAAAATTCTGGGGAACACCCTCGTGAAAACTGACGTTCTTATGTAAAGAGGCCAACTTTTCTCGGGGAAAGGCAAACTTCTCGCTGTAACACCAGATGATCCCACACCTAAAGTTAGGTTCCGTACACAGAGAATCGAGATGTTGCACAAGACGCAAGGTAAACGATGACATGCCCGATTCCGACGGACCGCTCACGATGCACGTGAAAGGATGTTTGAACCTGATGTCGTTGGCCATGTGAAAGACCTATTTCCACGTTCACCTTGCTTTTATATACCCGAACGGAAGTGACGTATTATCGTTCAGACGGCGTCGCTTTAAAAACGACACTCTATACGTCTTGTCCTCGGGTTCGCTAATTAATTGTACTCCATCAATCTTTTTGCGTTTGATTTTATTCTTTGTGTGCACGATAACCGTCTCGTCGACCTTCTTACTCAAGATCATGTCTTTTATCTTTGCAAAATTTACGAATTGCGAGGCACTATAATTAAGTGTAATACCCCTTACTTTACAAACGGTCTTGCTTTCGCTCGTCGCCGAATTATGTCTTGTATGCGTAATTTTTTGGGCCTGCACAGACCACTGCCACGATTATTTCGTCTTTTTTTAATTCGGATTGCATCTGGCCTAAATTGTCACCCATCTCTATTAGTACAGGTTTTTTCCCTGCCCTGGCTGTATGAAAATCACAGAGTCCGTATGCGTGTAGATGGCCTTTTCTTGCAGCTTATCTAAATAGCCGTACAAATGAATCCTCGCTCCGGCGGTGACATAAGCGCCTATGACCTCATTGGTATGACGTAAGCTAGGCACTCGCTCGTCTGCGGAATACTGCCAAGATATCCAGACTACGTCATCGTTGGCAAAAATGTTTTTCACTTCCACACCTGGCGTTACTAGGAATCTGTACAGTTCTGCAGGCTGCGAGATTAACTACGTCTGCGTCCCGTTGCTTTTTCTCGGTCAATTTTCCCCACATCGAGTTGAGACATAGTTTAGCTAATCCTCGCTTTGCAGCGTTATAGCTGATGGAGTCTCTGTCTAGCCGAATGCCTTCGTCCTGACGGAATTGGTCCATGTATCGGACCTCGTCATCCTCGGTTCGAACCCAGCCCGGGTAACCGCTAGCCTCCGCTTTTAATTTCAGAAGTGTTAATGTAGTCTACGAAAAGTCCACCTTCACCAGTTTCGGGATCGTATCGTGTGACTTCGTATTAGTAGACTTCCAACACTTCCAAAACCTTATATCCTTTGGCGACAGCCAATCTCACCTCGTCTATGACCCAAGTGTCTTCCAGGCATCTCTCGACATCACTGAGATGTCGGCATTCGCTCTTAGCGTTGTGTTCATGGACACACGTGCGGCACAGGCAGAATAACAGCTTCTTGTCCCATCTGTATGGTAGGACAGGGTGGTAAAGGTCCGTGGGTGGCACAATCTCGCATTTCATCAGACGTTCAATCTTTAGACAGGCTTCTATGTCTGCGCAGGCGTCCCCTACGTGAATGATCGGATGACCGATGGGGAACTTGAAATATTTGCAGATGTAGGGGTAGAGACATATCGCAGTACTGTACAGACTCCACATCTTCTCTGATCTTATAGTAAAGACGCATGGCCTCGGTTCGACCCCCATACAAAGCATCTCGAGTGTTTATCGGCACGTGTCTGACAATGGGATGCGTCCGCAGATCGTCAGCTCCTTCAAACTTGCATTCCCATTGAACTTTGACAGTATAGCCAGCACTCTTCAACTGCTCGATTCTTTCCAGCGTCTGTTCGTACCGTTCGGCCAGCGTCTCTCCACTCGCCAACGTCTTCACGCCTCGGAACGGTTGGCACTTGCATCCGTGATAGTAACATCCAAGGAATTCATAAATGGTTCGCGTCTCGGCGCAGTAACGATCCACGCTGTAATGCGGCAATTCTGGAGGTCTATATTCTCCTCCGTTTCTAGCGTGCTGTATGCGGCATCCGTCTGTTCGTTCCATATGCAGGAGCCACATCAGCACTTTCTTGTTGTACCTCCGATTGGTAATATAACCTCCAGGAGGAATTAATCCTATCGTCTCTGGTTTCAAACATTTTTTGCGCAGCACCTTGTTACACGCCGACGCGAGTGTTAGTGCCTCGAGGAAAACTTCTGTATTTCCAATTTCTAGGAATTCTCGTCTGAACACGCGACATGCCTGTTGCAGTACGGTGACATCACCTTGGCAGTATTGTTCTAACACGTGCCTGTTGTCGAAGACCTTGACTTTCTGCTCATTATACCAGGCCGTGAATTCCCTCCTCTCCGCCTCCCCCATCTCGTCAGCACCGTAATACTTGATGTCAGGTATAGGGCCTACATAGTCTAAGTTTGCCTTCGTGTTGAAGTAATGGGGAAACCAAGACTTTGACGCCTGCAACCCAAAAGCCTCGGGCAGCTTACGCAGAGGCATGGGCATGTAGAATACTGAATCCAAAAATTGAATAGGTGGATCTTCATACTGACTATCTTTAACCTGTTTAATATCAATTCGGGGTCCACTTGAGAAAAATAGCCCTATCCAGAATTAATTGCGCATCGAAGGCTTTGGCGTTGTGAGCTATCGCGACAACCTTCTTGCACCAAGGGCTTGGTTCGCATAGGTACGATAGCAGATCGCCTACGGGGTCTTCGAAGAACGAATGCCGTCTCTTACCACACCATGTGCAATCCTGCCCATAGTCGTCTTGCATCTCGCAGGCAGTACAGAATTGCTGAAGGCAAACGAGGATGGGGACGTGTAGTTTTGCCGTCTCGCTAATTTTCGTGTCCTGCGTGGTCTCTAAATCATAGAATACGAATAATACGTTATCGGCGCTGGGCACTTCGTTCTTTAGAGGCTGCATATAGCAGAGATGATTTATTTCCATGTTCTTATTACAACTCGCGCAGTGCGGTTTGAAACATTCGTGATTTTTTCTCGTCACGCACACGTTACACACGGGGCACTTTCGCACCAGTTCGCAGACGGTCTTACCTTCCAGCTTGTTTGTCTTATGTTTTTCGAAACACGATCGACTTCTAAAATTTCTGTTGCAGGACTCGCATGGGACTCGTTCTTCAGAGTACGTACATGGAGGAATCGACTTGCAGTCACTACACGTCTCTCCGCACTTATGCGTCTCGCCACGTCTACACCCTTTATTACAGCCTCTGCACACATATTGTCGCGCCATCGCACCCGTAAAACTGTTTATCACGTGATAATGTCTATTTACGGCGTCATACACTAGGTTCATTCTTTTTTCGGATTCTACCTGTCCGTCGAAATATATGTCCTCGCAATTCAATCCTCCGAAAACGACAATCCTGTACTCGTTGAAATGTTCTTGAAATCTAATTAGCTCGGGCACTCCCCCACCGGCTGACAAGTCTATACCTGTCGTCTCGAGTAAACGATCGACGAAGGGACGTAGCTTATATCCATGGCGGTATGATTCGTAATTTGGATCGCCGTCTACTTTTGCTTTCGCTATGACCAGAGCGTGAGCCAAACAGTTACTTTTCGGTTTAACTTTTAAGATACTTCTTTTCGGATGAACCATAGTCTCAAGCGGCCTACCCTTTGACGTTATTTTGCCGTGGCCGATTGGCATCTTTACAGAATGGATGGTCACGACTAATTTATCAAGAGCATTAAATCTAGCTTTCGATTGGCCAACCTTCTCAAACACTGTCCAGATCACATCTTCCATTATCTGGTCCCTTCTTCTAAAGTTAATCTCAAAGGCTCTGTCCTTCACCTCAACTTCATTGCTAATCGTAATTCCCACCATATCGATATCCTCGAGATCTCGTAACGCGTACTCGAACAATTCTGTCACACTGTCTAGGAAATGGGACATGGGGTTCGGATCCTCGTCCTCTCCCTCGGGTGGAGGTAAGAGACGCACGGTAACCTGCGTTCCCTGGGCATTAAAACGCCTGTACAGTCTGGTCTGTTCCTCCTCGACCGTGAATCTCTGAGGCTTATTATCGTCTTGTGTCATTTTCACTCTGAAATCAGAATGCGCGAATGATAGGATCAGATCGCGTTTCACACACACATTTATACTATGATTAAAAAGTAAATTACTAACCTGTAAAGTGTACGTAGAGATGACGTGACCTGATGCGGTTATGTCGATATCGGCTATAAATTGCATGGAGCGATGACATGACCTGATGCGGTAATGAAGATATCGGCTTCCTCGCCCCTATTTATATCCGCGGTACTTACGTCTTTATTGCACTTAACGCCTATACTACGGGCTTCCAGGAATTCTATGTACGTGACCAAATACAAATATGCTGATACATGCTTCCAGGAATTCTATGTAGGTTACCAAATACGAATATGCTGATACGTGCTTCCAGGAATTCCATGTACGTGACCAAATACGATTATGCTGATGCAGAATTCCTAGAAATCTATATACGCCTTTATTGCTCGTACGTACTATAGCACGCGTTATCACATGACCATTGGGCTATAAAAGGCCATGCAGAGCACCGCGACGCGCACATGCACTGTTGAGAGTGACGTGAAGTGACATTAAGTCTTCCAGCAAAGAGAGAGAGAGCGCTAGGAAAAACAAGATTTTTTCGAGGTAAGCATTTTTTCTTTACGACGACGGTCTCCTACCAGCTGCTCACGCGTGCACCCCGTTATTTCGAGCTTACACGGGTGTTTCGATTTTCAGATAGATCTCGCCGCAAAATTTAAGATGGTCGCATCGTGTCAGCAAACTAAGATTACTTCTCTGAAGATCGATACGCCATATCCTATGGAACATGCGGAGGGGGTTGTGACAAAATATGGCGAGGCTATATTGGTGACTCTACATTCACAATCCCCAGACTTTTCTGAAAGTGTTCTTGCCCCGACGTTACGGGACTCTATTCGACGATGATGATCTGCAGTCCATAAACGATAGAACCGTCTCACACAACCTCAAATACCTAGGCACCAACAGTGCCACTAATCCTTACATCTTTGAGTTAGAATAGATATTCTTGTGAACATTTTCCAGATGGAACCCACAGCCACATATAGCCTCCAAGCCGAGCAGCAGCAGCCGCAGCCTGTGCAAAATTTACAATCATTACTGGGCCAAATAGTGTCGCTAGGCATGTACATGCCTATCGAAGACTTACTCGAGAATTATCCCTACGAAGTGGCCCTTGTGGACAGGTGGTTCGACGATATCTATGTGGTGATAGACAATTGCCTCATCAACGAATTTAACCCCATTCGCTTACCCCAAAGTTATCATGAATCTTTCACACGATTTTTAGCAGTAATTCAATCCAACAATGTACAAAACTTGTACATAGAATATCTGGGTAGTGCAGTGGAAGGACCACCCCTTCTCACGGCACATGGCGGCGGGTTTAGCACATATATGTCGTGATAACCCGCTGCCATGTGCATGTGTGAATATATATAAAAATGTGTACAACAAACAAGGTACATCTATATCACTTTACAGAGAGACATGAGAGTCCGTTCCCTCAGACTGCTGGAGGAACAGCAGACGTACGAGATCATATGCTCCAGGGACATCGGCAACGGCTTCATACATCTCATTCTGAAAAGTGTTGCTGACAATGCAAAATGTATATGCCTACTTTTTCGGAATCTAAGTCCTCATTTTCTAAACGCTGTGCAACAGCTAAACAGCGGCAAGGCAGCCGGTTTACGATTAAAGTCCTATGGCACAACTTCTTACGGAAACAATCCGATTATCGCCATCTCTAGCAAACGGTTTACGCGAATTCTCGCGTGAGAGACTGCCACGCCCACACTCATAAACGCCATGTTGGAACTGGTACATCAAACGCCATTGTAAATACAAACTTCTGTTAATAATAATACCTCTATATGTAACTCTAGTCGAGTGTCTTTTTATTTCGCAAAACCTATATCCCTATTGCTCTGTCACGTTAGGCCACACACATTCCTTCTTCCTTATAAGGATATGGTTAACATGGCTTCTTTACTACAACTCTGGCAGCCATTATATGCTACGTGCCGATTGGCACTTTAAGCCCGGCCAATTCCTAGAACTGCTGTACTCTATCCGTTCACACCCCGCCCACATCTAACACCAACCACCACCTTACATCCCACACAACTCTTTATTTGGATAAGGTCAAACGGCTAAATTCCTAGAACTGTAGCGGGCAGCCATATTTGCACACGGCACCGATGATGTCACCACCACGAGCATTGCCTACAGTTACATGTTGACTCAGCTACGAAAACAAGTCAGTACGCGCGCGACCTTCAACTGCATCACATCTATTCACCAGCACCGTCGCCATCTTCAATCTACCAGGCTACCCGGCGGCATCACGGTAACCACACCCACATTATCAAAACCCATCCTTTACCCTTACCCCTACCAATCCTTACGGTGCCACATATATATATATATATATATTACTAACAATCATCTAATAATATGTATGTCCTAACGTACATATCGCTACATTTAATATGGCGAGCGCTCTTTAATAATATACACGTAATATCATTAAAATGCATCGTGCCATCTTAAATCTAACAACTTACACAACCCTTTTTAATACTATCACCTGTATATTATTAAAAACCATCCGCCATCGTCTACATTCAAAATGGACGATCCTTTTTAATAATATACACGTCATATTATTAAAAACGATCGTCTAAATTGGCAAATTCAAAATGGCCGATGCTTTTTTAAAAAGGATCCGCTATTTTGAATGTAGCGATGATTTTTAATAATATCACCCGCATATTACACAACCCTTTTAATACTATCACCTGCATATTTAAAATGGCCGATGCTTTTCATTATATACACGTCATACTATTAAAAAGCATCCGCAATCTTAAATATTCAAACTGCCTAATCCTTTTTAATAATATCCAACACTACCAATTTCTACGGCTGCACACCCACCATCCTTTTTAATAATATCTCACCTATATTATTAAGAAACATCCACCATTTCAATCCTACCAATAGGTATGGCGGTACAATATTATTCAAACTGCCTAGTCCTTTTTAATAATATCTACCAATCTCTACGGCGGCACAATATTATTAAAACCCATCCTTTACCCATCTACCGATCTCTACGGCCGCACCACCATATGATTAAGAAGGAACCCTACACAAAGGATACCCAACCTATGGCTCGCGATGCCCCTACTACACACCCTAGCCGATCCCCCACACTGGGGGGTCAAGACGGACGGAGTCTCACCTCCAACGTCACCCCTACTCCATCCTGACAAAATACCCACGAATACGTCGAAAGCCGAAAACCTCCCCAACGTAGCCCGTTACTACTGACGGCAGATGTATGTATGTATGTCTTTATTCAGTCTATTAAGTCACTGGTCGTGACATTTGACACGTCAACTTACAATAGTCTATATTACTATTGTAACTACTATTTCACATTATATTAACAATAACCATAACACTTTCTATACAATTTTGTGATTAAAAATTAACATTAGTTTAAATACATATCTTATGTTAATAAGTATTCATTCACTGAATAAAATACATTTTGCAGTGAATACTTCTTAGCATT
>Ga0268261_10002369_pt1 | contig 13479 bp, 8 predicted proteins | sample TergutNc150P1_FD_190353 | JGI IMG/M metagenome (GOLD analysis project Ga0268261, IMG submission 190353) | Nasutitermes corniger P1 segment gut microbial community from laboratory colony in Florida, USA - Nc150 P1 (SPAdes) (version 2) | ecosystem: Host-associated > Arthropoda: Insects > Digestive... | reverse complement strand
CCATTTTAAATATCTCGAGAACCGGTCATGTGGCCCTGATGTAACTTGGCAGCCAGTCAAAGGAGACCTTACTGTGCATCCGTAAATAGTCACTCTCCCATGGGGCTAGTTAGTCGACAGTGAAACGCCGTTGAGTTAGCTTGTGTACTTGTGACGGTCGCATTCATAAATCTCCTTCCTTTCAAAAGCGATTTTAGCTTTGGGAAAATCCAGAAGTCGCAGGGAGCCAAATTTGGGCTGTAGAAGTGCTGACAGACCCGGGGTAATGTGACGCTTTGCCAAAAAAAAAAAGCATTCGCTAGAGCTGTAGAATGGGCAGGCGCATTGTCGTGACGAACCTGATCTGCTCGCTCATTGTGATTGCGATAGCCACACATTACACAAGCTCAGTTAACGGCGTCTCACTGCCGTTTGACTAGTCCCACGGGAGAGTGACTGTTCACAGATGCACTGTAAGGTCTCCTCTGACTGGCTACTAAGTTACATCAAGGTCACGCGATCGATTCTCGAGATATTCAACATGATCTAGTGCTTTCCGGACAGCCCTCGTATCTGAAATTAATTTTGCCGTGAAGAGATCATATCCAGTTTTTATACCAAGATGTAAAATTTACTGTAAAATGTTAATCTGGGACCTCTTAGAATTTTATACAAGCATTCTATTTTAACATGTATGAGGATGTTTTATTGGATGATAATATGTACAGATGATAATGTACGTCAGTACCTTATGAAAGTTAGTTTCTACAAGGTACAACGCACCTTACCCTTTACACTTACTTACATACATTACATCAAGCATAATTACGAAGTTGTACAAAATCCCATTGTTTAACGTACACTAAAAAGTAATATCTCATTTTATTGGGACAATTCGTTGTACTTAATTTTCTCAAAGTATTTTATATCGTCAAATCTGATTATGGCATTATTTAGGCCTAAACACACTGTAAATTATAATTAAACAATTAACAATATTTATTTTGTGAACGATGGTTTGTATGTTACACCTTTTTCTGTCACAACGGGACGTATAAACTGAAGACCTCAGCATATGCGGTGTATAGAATTAAGTGGTAAGGAAGGTGCTTACCGCTTAATTATACTATATAACTACACAAAACTCGAACTTATATCCTACGCTAAAATAATATCTAATATAAGTATTGAATTTAGCTAATAAAATAGGTTTTCGACTTTTGTAACTGTAATGTGATTTTTGAATATATTGGTTTAATATTATTGTAAGTAGTTGCCTAAATTATTTTTTCCTTATGATAAAGAGGAGGTATCTAGCCAGAAGGTACCTATGGGTCATAATGTGTGTGTATCTTTAGGACATTTTAATACCACGATACAAAACTTATATCTGATAGCGATGATCTACTTTTAATGCATAGAATAAAAAGACTTTACCTCACTCTTAACCCTTATCCTGCTAACGTGGAGAAAATGGTGAGCTCCTAACAATGCCAGCAAATAGCAGATGGGATTTAATTCAGCGTTTAAAGGGTTAATCAAATTAAATTACCAAGTAATAAATATTTATTATAACACTTCGGCCTTCTAAAAATTAATTTTCTCTTTTCTCTGTTCCATCTTATCTCGTGAATCACAATGTTTCCTCATTATTCTCTTACAAACAAGTCATTTCACTATTATAAAAGAGAAACACGAATGTTCTGTGATCTTAAAATATTGGAAGAGAAAATGTTTTCAAAGAATTGTTATTTAATGTGAAGATACTTTTGTTATCACACTACTGTTTAGGATTAGACAAAAGATTTAATTATTTTCTTCCGTCTAGACTTACACCTTAACTTTGAAAACTGCTTTTTTCTGAGATATTCCAAAAATAATTCTCCATGTATATTTCATTCCTTCCGTAAATGTTGCATGTAAGCTGTCACGCATTTCATATTTTCTAGTAAGGAAAACTAAGATAGAGACAGTAACCGAAAGATGGGAGTAATACGTCATGAGAAGTTCCATAACGCCTATAAATCTGACGTTCTTTGAGATGTTGCAGAAGGATGAGATGGAAAACACTTGCTACACAAATAAGAAAGATGAGAAATTTACACAAAACCTAACTTGAGAATCTGAAGTTGAAAAGTCATTTGAAAAATTTAAGCTTATTTGGGAAAACAGTTCTTAAAAAACCCCTCTAAGATTAGTGGCTAATTAAAGTCAAATAAAAAGTAAACATTCAAACAAAAGCAGGAGAAAAATAATGAGGTAAATAATTAATCAATAAACAAAAATAATTGTCCCTCGGAAAAAATAAATCCGTTGTATAAAAATTCCGCAAAGTCCATATATCTATTGCTGTCTCTTTCTTTGCCAGCTAGTATTTTATATATTTATAATTTCGTACTCTCATTTTATTCTTTATTAATCAATAGTTTATCTTTAAGGAACTTATTTGTGTATAATGTGAATTTCTGTGATTCTTAAACATGTAAGATATTCGTGTAAAAACTAGATACACCTCCTCATTATAGTGTTTATTGGTGAAATTTCATGAAATCGAAAATGAGTTACCAGTTATGTGAGTATAAAATTTTGAAGTAATGCACTTAAGAATGTTACTTCAATTTTGAAGATCCCTCTGTGTAAAATTGCTCCTACCTGCTGAAGTCGTGCTATAGGGCAGGACGCCAAGTATTCGGAGGATAAACATGACTCGTTTTATTTCTCCATAGAAAGTGAGATCGTCTCTCTTGGCTTCCCATGCAGAGGAGTGCTGTGTGGGGCTTATACCGGGTGGCAGATTTTCTAAAACGTAGATCGGCTTCGTGGCTTGTCTTGGCGTCCGGTACTTGTCGAAATTATATGCATGATGGGAATACTCCAATGCCTTCGACATCATACTCAAATCTGAACAGGTACGCCCTTCGTGAGCTGTATATTGGGCACAGAATGTTGGAAACAGTACAATTAGTACTAAACATTAAGTTGGATAGCATACTTGTAACATGTCATGGCACAACCTTCACTGTGATGCTTGATACATAACCGTCGAAGAAAAGTACTTTTAGCGGTCATGCTTGTTTCTGTCAACATAAAAAATTCAAGACCATAGAAGAAACTTATATTACGGCCAGAATGAAGTGGTATTCTGTTGCACAATTTTTAGTCCAACATGTTTGTTTATCTATCATTATTATTATTATTATTATTATTATTATTATTATTATTATTATTATTATTATTATTGCAAACCTTATTATTATTGTTAGTTCTACTTTTTCAAAGAACTTATCACTTATACATACATTCTGTTGAAATTTGAGAGGACAGCCTCAAAGAATGGAAATTATGACCTTGTTGGTAGTTCTTACTTGGCAAGCTCTGAAAATTTAAGGTTCGTCCATTTCTAGTCCGGCACCAAATGTAATAAGCTTAAGTGCAGAGTTTCGTTAATTATTACCATAAGACCGAACGATAAATGTAAATTTTGCACAGCTGCCATGTTGTATTTTATATTTAGAACAATCTTCTCTTAACAATCGTAACGGTGGGAATTGCAAGGTCCATTACTGTACATCAGTTTAAGACCCTGAATTTCATTCCATCCTCACAAGTTCACGCTTCCACCATATTATGATTGATTGATTGATTGATTGATTGATTTGTTGGTTGTTTGGTTGGTTGGTTGGTTGGTTTGTTTGTTGGTTGGTTGGTTGGTTGGTAGCCACGTTAACACTGTTGTGTTTTTGTATTGTTACCAGCAGTATCAGGCACCACTCACAGAAATTTCTAGCTATTGCACAGACGTTTAGAACATTTAATATCTGTATCATATGCCGGCAGTGTCAGTTGAAACTATAATAAGAATAAAAATTATTTTTGCTTTGTAGTTTATATAACGACGCTGACAGTATCTCACGCTATTGTCACGGATCACAACAAACCTACTTCAAGTCTCACTCCTCGTTGAAGCAAATTTCAACCGACCTTCATTATTTCACAGCCACAGGATGAGTATCATATTAATGAATTAAGACAGTTGGAATAATTGAGATATCGAGATATACGGCTTAACTAAAGAATGAAAGCTCGGATTGTTTCACCGACGTCTGCACAGGAACGTACTCCAGCGAATAAGGAGCAGCTGTTTGTGCAATGAATTAATAAGACATTGTTATGGATTAAACAAGAGTTACAGGAGTACACATTCTGGCATTCACACTGTGAATTCTGCATAGCACAACCACAAGAGATGCACACACACGAAGTAGATTTTCTACGACTGAATAACTTGTAAAGTATGTGAGTGTCTGAATTTGTAAAATTATTTATCTCTTTAATGCTTCCCGATGTATAAAAGAGCACTACTTTGGAGGTTCCTATGCTTCACCCGCTCGTCCTTCTAGTAAGAAAATACTAATATAAAGATGATTATGGAGATTTGGTGGAATTTCACTCAGCAGAGAAAGACGAAGCAGTCGGATAGAAACCTTCCTCTTGCCGCTTCGTCTACCACCCACCTTATAGGAGGGGATGCTGATAAGTTTTTAGCCCGACCTACTTCCCGATGTCGTAGGACGGAATCTATAGTATCGTTGGACAGAGGAGTCTGTTCATGTGCCGAATTGCAAGTCTTTTCTGAAGTGAAGCATGTCAGGCTACGCGCACGATTTCAACAACATCGAGACCCTAGCTATCATGAAGTTTTTTTTTCCTACATGGCAAGGCGCCAAAGGATATTTACGCCATTCTGAAAGAAACATTAGGGGAATATGTACCACCGTATGTTACCGTCACAAACTGGGTGGCCCAGTTTAAACCTTATGATTTTTCCGCCTGTGTTGCGCCTCGTCTTGGACGACCCAAAAGAGTGACCACCCCGGAGATTATTGATCAGATTCACGAACTAATCTTGGAAGACCGCCGGATTTCGCTAAATCAATCGCTGAGCAACTGGGCATCTCAAGTGAACGGGTTGGGTCCATCATTTATAAAACTTTGGACATGCGGAAGCTCTCCGCGAAATGGGTCCTGAAATGCCTGAACGCGGATCAAAAAAGTCAACGATGCCATTCGTCTGAGAAATTCTGGATTTTTTTCGGCGCGATCCAAAGGATTTCCTGTCGCGATTGATGATCATGGACGAAACCTCGTTATATCACTATGACCCGGAGAGAAAACAACAATCATTGGAGTAGCGGCATAGCGGCTCACCCCGCCCCAAAAAATTCCGAGTGCAAAAATCCGCTGGAAAAGTTCTCGCCTCGATTTTTTGGGATCAAGACAGCATCTCCCTCATTGATTATCTTCCAAAGGGCCAAACTATCAACACGGAGTATTGCTCATCTCTGCTGGTGTAATTGAAGAACATTTTGAAGGAAAAACGCCGGGGGAAGTTTACCAATGGTGTCTTGTTCTTGCACGACAATGTGCCGTCTCACCGGACACTTGCAACCCAAAAGAATACAGAAGAAACTGGCCTACCTAGGCTTCCAGTATTTTGATTACCCACCCTATTCTCCGGATCTCGCCCCTTTCGAACTACCACCTGTTTCCTGGATTGAAAAAGACAATTGAAAGGTCGCCATTTTTCGTCCGACGCGGAGGTCATTGCTGCCGCGGAGACCTGGTTGGACAGACAAGTTTCTGAATTTTTTGAGTCGCTTGCAAAAGTTAGAGCAACGGGCTAAAAAGCGTATTGAGCTTCGTGGGGAGTATGTTGAAAATCCCGAGTTTGGTCGCTGTAGCTTGTTTCCTTCCTGACCGGGCTAAGGACTTAACAGCACCTTCTCATATGGAATGGATCGGGATCGTTCCCTGGAATTCGCGATGAGAAACCGTCGAGTGACCGACTGTGCCAAGGAACGACCGCCCTGACAATGCGATTTGTGGGTGTGTGTGTGTGTTGTGTGTGTGTGTTGTGTGTGTATGTGTGTGTGTGTGTGTGTTTGTGTGTGTGTGTGTACGTGTGTACCTGTGAGACAGCAAGAGAGAGAGAGAGAGACAGATGGTGATTCTGTCTGCCTTCGGCAGTAAGTGAGCTAAAGTACATCTTTTGTCACCTGTATATTTGATTGCTTTCCACAGGTGTAATTTTGCACAAACATGAATTTGGCACCAGTTGGTGATGTTCCATTTCTGCTGGCTGAGCAGTCTTACCCGAAGGTGCGTACTGATATTCATTGACGAGTGAAATAATAAGAATTTGCCTTAGAATAAAACACACACACGAAGGCACTAAAATTCAAGCACACCTGGTGTTCAAAAAGTTAGGCGTCCAGTATCGACTAATTGTAAGGCCATTACAACTTCCAAGGTCGAAGTCTGGGTCCGTCCAATCGTAACGCCAAAACGGACTCATTTTACTGTGATGAATGTAGAAATGTCACAAGCTCAGAAAAATAAATGGAGCAAAACAAGTTATGAAGAGTTGTTTAAAGTTGGGAAGAAGGCACATCTACATCACAAAACACAAAACACCTGTCCTGCACATTTGTATATTACTTCAAATAATGTCTCCATGTCCACCCATACAAGGTTATGGCTGCCTAAAATTAACCAGGGTATATTCCGTTCTTATGAATAATTTTTTATGGTGAATCGGGAGAACTATGTCCACAGGATTCCTTTTATTTCCATTTGTATTTCTTTAGGATTCAGATGATCTATCTTATAATAAAACCCCGTTATTACTTTTATTAGTATTCTAGTGACTCGTGAAATGTATTGTCATTTTCTATGCTGTTTCACTAAGATTCTGACAAGTATTTAGCGAAATCCCTTGTTGTTAACTTTATTTTTACTACCACCATTTTTCCATCAATGTTACCGTTTCTACCGTTTTTACCGTTTTTTGTTCAGATGTATACTTTACAGTTCTACACAGTCGCCAGGTTTTAAGTTATTTTAAATTGTAATCTTTTATTAATTTTTTCTTGCACGTCTTCAGGTTTATAGTAAATTTTCATACCAAATCTGACGATCCTGATTCGAATATTTCCTAGTGTAAGCTATCAACCTGAAAGCTGAATTAACATTATCACACTGTCACAATGGTGTTACTTCCAATTCAGTAAATCAATGTCCTTTTATCGCTTTCGTCACAAAACTTCTTAAGTTATTCATGTTGTCATTGCCGTTTGTAAGATCTCAAAGAATACTCGCACAGAGTGTCTTAATTTTCTTATCAGATTCGTAACAATATTTGAAAATTTCTTCACAATCTGAAGGAAAGGAAACGTACACCTAGAATGTGATATCATGAGCCTATATTTTATTGCTTGATGTATGAAAATGGCACAAAAGATTTTTAGGAGCGATGACGTCAACAAATATTTGTCGTGCAGGGACGATGGTAATATATTGCAATTAATGTTTTTGAAACTGACGCATGTGTTGAATTGTGGGTCGGAAAGAGGAGAAATACGCTTTAAACTTTTAAAATCCTCAAATCTAAACATATAGAAGAAATCTATGTTTTACTTTTATTTTAATAGTTGGATACCAGGACGAGAGAGAGAGAGAGAGAGAGAGAGAGAGAGAGATAAAGTCTACGTCGACTGGAAACCTATATATATATATATATATATATATATATATATATATATATATATATATGTGTATATATATATGTATATATATATACATATATATATATATTTTGGATATTCAAAACTCAGGGCTACTGGTTTGTTACAAGATGTCGTTCAGTAAAGAGTTTGCTTACAATTGCGGCTCATTTAGGAGTCCGGTAAGGTCTAATGTGCCTTTGTGCCAGACGTTAAATACATATATTTATATATTAAAATGTGCTGGTGTGCTACATAAACTGTAATATGTTGCAATGAATATACAGAGAGTAGCCGGGATATTTGGAGCCTTGAGAGGCAAAATTTCTTTGTACACCAACATTTTAAACAGAAAACGTTGAGATTTTCGCAGCTGTGTAAAGTAGAATTCGAGTCGTATGGGATATGAATCTGTGTCACTGGGAATTCGGCCTTCGCCACATCCCCAGAGACCTTACTCCATCTTCACTGGCACTTGAAATCAGTGCACTGAAAAATACACCGAATGGTACTTGCTTGTTAATGAATATTTCGGATTGAATGAGGTTCACGCGTCAATGTTCTTGTGTCTGTTCAAATGTGTTGGGTTGCATAATGTAGACTTAATGTTTAAGCGCTTGAAAATCGCCCAAAACCAGAATTATGTTTAATGCTTGCACAAGTTAATTCCCGGAACTGACATATGTAATTTCACACGACGCCTTTTTTAGTTAATTATTTTAGGTCTATTAAGGTTAGTGACGGATAATAAGCTGCAACAAATCCGAGCTAAACTCAGCGACAGTCAACTATCGAAGTTTGCGAATTTTGTAATGTTACATTTAGCTTTAAGAGCAGCTTAATTATGAAAAGCATAATTTACAGAACTGCCTCCATGAGAACCAATATGGCGCAGTAATTATGTCCCTATATTGCAAATAATACCTAATATTTTGCTGAAAGAGTTACTGTAGCTCTACTGAAAATAAATAATAGTTACACTTACCTTCTTTCAATTTTCAGTGTAATGATATTTAAAGCGAAACGTTTCCGTGCTATTTTTCGTTTCGCATTTGTTAAGTCTGTGTTGTCAATTAAGTGGTTTCAGCTAGTAAATGTCAAACTGTTCTGTTATATTTTGTGCCGGTTTTACCAGTAATGCATTTAGTACGATTTCCTTAGTGGCACTGGCCTTGTAACACTCGTTTTGGTACTTAATTTCGAATGACAGCAGCGCACATACAAGTTTAATGTATTAGGATCCATAACTGCTATTTCTTTGCACGCAATATGAGTAAGGCACGAACTTGTGTACTATGTTTGATATGAAGTGTAGATATCTGCATGCACACGGTTATGAGATCATCTCTTATGCTGTTTATATAGTTTTTGTATCTGCAGAGGCTTTCTGTGTTCAAATTACATAACACAGAATGACTTAGAACGTAGGGCATATTTTGAAGCGTAGCATTTCAAGGTGTGCTATCAGATCTTTACAGTGCAAAGTATTGTCAAGATTATAAAATTATTTCCATCAGATTTGATTGTAGGCATAGTGAATGGATGGAAAATTATGAAAGCGACGTTCATTGTTGTTGATTTTTGGTTTCTCCTTTTAGGAGTTCCTGTTAAAGAGTCGCAGTGATTCTTTCATAGGGTGCATTGAATCTTGAATTTCGAAGAAATAAAAATATTCAGAATGCATTCTGAAATGTAGGTGCATAAATTACTCAGAACTGGTGTTTCATGGGCGACAAAATTTGACCATTTATTCAAAGGAAATAGCTAAACGTATGTCATAAAATGTTCGCAATTGTTTAAGCAGTAATTAGGAGAGTGCCAACCTTACGCAAAATAATATCTACATCAGAGAATTTTTATCACACAATTTATTTAGCAGGACGGTAAATCGGAAGAAGAAACTTTGACAGATCGTATTCATTATAGGCCCCTATTTCCGTATATAGCCTATGGTACAATTTACTCGGGCTTAGGGCGATCCTAATTTTAATATCGTATTTCAGCTTACATTTGTGAGTAAGCAAATTCGGCAATTTTATGTGTATTTGCAAAATTGCGAAAAACGACTATTAGATTCGTCACGTCTGTCTGTCCGTCCTTCCGTCTATTTGCTCACATTAAGCAGCACGGTTTCCACTGGACGGATTTTCTTGAAATTTCGTATTTGAACATTTTTCGAAAATTTGTTTAGAAGATGCAAATTTCATTAAAATCTAACAAGATTAACCTTTTAAAACCTACTGGTTGCTTGCACCAACAGGTTTAAAACACAAGAATTTACATTCTGCCCACACAGTATTTATTTGTTTTGTATTTATCTCGGAATAAATAGCGATTTCTGCCCCATATAACATAAACTGATTGGCTTTTATAACCGAGAAGAAAAGTGTTTAGAGTGCGGTACAGACTGGATCTTTATATAAAGCAGTCTGTGCTTCGTCTTTCAAGGGTTAATGGATAGGGCCTACTTTATATGAGGACCTATGTAAATATATGGTATCTTGTTGAATATTGACTGTAATGAGATGTGTTTCAGACAACGTTGTAGCGAGAATCAAAACACATTTTTGTATTCAATAAACTTTTTCAGAAATGTATGCTTTATATTAAATATTAAAGAAAATATGGCACAACCAGACAGATCACATACTACAATATAATAACGGCGCAGAAATATGGGATTTGCGTGTGGAATTACTAAGGCAAGAATACAGAGACACGTTCATAATGTATAATCCTTGTTATTTTTAACAGCAGTTGCAATAATTTGTAGCCCAACAACAGTGCAAAGAGATCCCACTGTTGCCTTATTATGGCAACGCTGAACACTTTTACATTTCTGACCGCTACATCTACCCCAACAACAATAAAAGGGGAAGGTACTGTTCCGTTTCTGTGGCAGATATTATTACGCGAACGCGTCAAACTTTAACGTTGTGCTCATATTTTCTATCTTGTTTCTTAATTTTAACCCTAATTTTCAGCAGGAAATATAATTTCTGTAGTTCTGTTTAATTTCTCAGGAATTACACACTGTACAAAGTGTCTTTCCAGTTTCCCTTCAAACCACATGTCTTCTAAAACTGATGATATCAATAGCATGTCTCTTTATGATCAGGATGATATTTTCTCTGCTGATTACAACATTTTGCTGTACTGTCTCTAAACGCACTTGCTTTCATCATATCAAAGCAGCAAACGTTCTCTTTATTGAGAGATACTGAGTTGCGTTGTTTTCTTTACATGTATCCACGCCTGTTTAAAACCAGGTTTTTATGAAGCACAGATGCATTAAATTTGCACTTGTATTGGTCTACTCTCTCATTGTCCTGCGCCTACTACTTCATTATTGCTATTACTCTACCGTTTGAATCTTTCCTGTTATCTCCAAAAGTATTCTTACTTTCTCATTATACTCTCCTGTAGCGTCCAATTAGTGCTGTGTCTGGCTGCTTGTATTTTACCATTTCCATCTAATCTTAAATATTTATATTCCAATATATTTTTTTTGTGTTTTTACAGAAAATATTTTCCTATAGGCTCTATTCTTGTTGGCACGCAACCATTTGTTACGTAAATATTCATATTCCTGTCCCCAATTTTTAGTTTCTAAACATTTTAATAATATATCTTACATCCTATTCCCTCAAACACAGGGGGTATTTTCCTCTGTCAGAGCCGCTCCTGATCGTTGGTAACTTCAACCATAGTATCTCACCTTTCTGCTTCCTTTTTCAGCCCCACATCTCTTTCAGATCACCATAATATAGCAAGACATTCTTGCCACCAATATTCTCAAAAATATTTGTCTTTCTATATTGTTACACCTTCCTTTAATTACATTGCACACCCACTTTATACTTGTCTCTAATTCTGCCAGTTGTATATTAATCTTAATTTTTCTAATTCCTCCTAAATTTCTGTGCCAATCTTTCCACCTTTAAATTGCTTACCAGCCCTTTGTAGAAGTTTATTATATTCTAATTATTCCTCTGTAATAAGCACATCCAAATTTTCATTATTATGGACTTTTCTTCTTCTGCTGTTTGCGCCTAATTCTATTTCATTTGCCTTGTTCTCGTCACGTCTGGCTTTTCTGAATATTTTCTTACAGAACCTTACATGAGCTTTGTCAGTTTCTTTAAAAGATTCCTGTCGGCGCCAAACATATCTCAGTTGTGTTGAGAAAAGACACATCTAAGCACTCTTTCATGTACAGCACCTGCTAAGCAGAATGAAATTCTTATATTTTCTTACAATTAGAGTCAACACAAATGAAGGGAAGTTTTATCCGATGGATATGTGTGTGAATTCTTTCATGAATGTTGTCATTCTTCATTCTGCGAACGATATCGTGGAGTAATTTTAGAAGGTTATTTATCTGGCGTTTGTCCCTCATCCAATTCTTCATACAAAAATCAGAAATCTGAAGGACAAACAAAATTTAAATAAATAGCCTTGTACACGTACTTTGCGCCTCACCATTGCAAAAAAATTTTAAATTATACCGTGGCAAATTTGGAGGTATAATCGTCTACTCCCATTCTTTACTCACTTACTTACTTACTTACTTACTTACTTACTTACTTACTTACTTACTTACTTACTTACTTACTTACTTACTTACTTACTTACTTACTTACTTACTTACTTACTTGCTTGCTTACTTACTTCATGGAAGAGAGTCCATCTTGAGAAGCTACCCGGTTTGCGGTCAGTCAAGAAATTCCCCGCATTTTATGGAACCCGAAGCGTTTATTACCGCACTCACAAGTTCCCGCCACCTGTCCTTATCCCGAACCAGCTCGATCCAGTCCATACCAACCATTCCCACTTCCTGTAGATCCATCTTAATATTATCCTCCCATCCATGCCTAGGCCTCCAAAGCGGTCTCTTTTCCTCAGGTTTTCCCACCAACGCCCTGTATACGCCTATCTTCTCCCCCATACGCGCTACATGCCCCGCCCATCTAAATTTCTCGATTTTATCACCCGAAAAATATGGGGTAAGTGCCCTGTTCTCCCATATTGAGACAATGTTAAACCTAAAAAAATTCGTTAATGATAGCCTATTCGAAGATAACATACCGTAACAAATAAAAAGTGTTATGGATACATTCATTAATGTGTCATCAGAAACATGTGTGATGCTTTTTAATTTTATAGTCACATTCTTATTTATAATTCTACGAAAACATCATGAATTTTCTGAGAAGAATTTGTAATGACTATTTCTTGAAAACAGGGTATTGTGTTTATTAAGTTTAGTGATCAATGCGAGTACCTTTTCCTTTTGATTTTCATTACCACAAATTCCGACAACGTTTAATTTGTCATACATAAGCGTAACCACAATATTCCGCAAAGCTGCTGTGTTTGTCATTGTGAAAATATGAGAGTATTTCCCAGATATTTTTAGGTCTGTTCCTATGGTATACTTTCGTGTCACATTTTTAATGGGGTCTTTTAAATGTTGTAAATTTGAAAGCTACTTGTAGATTTAAAGCAGGAGGCTTGTCTTCTTTTACCTACTGCGAAGGATCCTTATAAATGTTACATATGTTTAGAAATTCTACCGCCAATCGAAATTCTAAAACTCTAAATCTAGTTGTGATATTGTCGCTTCCACCCCAGACATTCACACGCCTTCTTCCTTATGTTGCTAAAACAAAAATATATTGTCATGGTATTTGCAACAAATTTCATAACATTTGTCAGTTACTAGTAAAGTTATCCAGGGTAAATCTTATAAAATATCGAAGTAGAGATAAGAAGATGTATTTTCACATGCAGATCTGTATGACTGGTACTCTGTTAACCCTTAGGCAACTAATGTCATATATATATGGAGCACCCATTCTTGATGTTTCTAGATCACACACAACGACGCAGCACAGTCGGTAGGACTCCTCTGGACGAGTGATCAGCTCGTCGCAGA
>Ga0268261_10002368_pt1 | contig 13480 bp, 3 predicted proteins | sample TergutNc150P1_FD_190353 | JGI IMG/M metagenome (GOLD analysis project Ga0268261, IMG submission 190353) | Nasutitermes corniger P1 segment gut microbial community from laboratory colony in Florida, USA - Nc150 P1 (SPAdes) (version 2) | ecosystem: Host-associated > Arthropoda: Insects > Digestive... | reverse complement strand
GGGGAATTGACACAATCTCTACTAGCCATCAGGGGTGCTCTTGTCAGACACACACAAAAATCGCGAAGTGGGGCGGGTGATGGAAGCCTCTAGATGACTCAGGCGGAAAAACCCGCCCTTCCTCACCTCCCTAAGGGGGAAAACCGGACCGTCCACAGCTTTGAAGTTGGCTCACATCGTCGTTCTTCCAAAACACGTTAGTAGAGACAAGAAGGCAATATTTTTTTTACGGTTTTACACCGTTTAAATGATTTTTAGCACCCTGTAGTAATCCACTGGGTGCCAAAATCGAAAATCGAAATTTGTGCGAAAATGGTACGTGATGGAACTTTTTCACTATTTTTCCCGTTATCAGAGCGAAAAAATGCGTAAGAAACAGCTACTCTGGTTAAAAAAGTATTTTGGTCGCAGGCCTGTGTTACCTGGTTAAAGGTTTCGACATCTCTGTTGTTCCAAGGATGGTCTGTTGGGCTCTCACACCGTGCGGTACAAGTTGGTTCCTACTTTCCTTAGGAACGATACATATACCCTGCATATTCAGGGTGAATTAATTTGTCTGAAGACGTCTGAGAGGTGGTGTTGTGTTGTCGAAGTTTCATATTGCTCTCGCCTTCAGGGTTAAGCGGTACAAGAACTCCTTGATCTTGAAGATTAATGCAGCACGATTCTCCGAAACGTCGGAACTACTCACACTGACTCACCAGCGACTGCTAGTGGTCAGTTTCCGGAACATCACTGTGAGATCCTCAAAACTCGCTAAAAATATGTTCCGCCGAAACATCTGAACGGACTTCTCTTACACGGTGTAAGAACTCAAGTCCATCGTTTGGCCAGTGGCCTCTCCTTTGCACTAGGACTCTTGGAATCCTCTTAGACGCGACGACAGAAAACCCAGTTCGACCACTTCCTACAAAGACAGGGATCAAGCCGGACGGAAGGGCCTACAGTAGCTATTTAATAGTTGGTAACCGAATATGTAGTTCTTTAAGTGCCTGTTGCAGTTACGCAGTGGCAAATAATTGTCACATTACGTCACGTTATTCAGTAAACATTTGTTTGAGATGTGTTTATTTTATTGTATTTCCGCAATTTCAAAACCCCAACCTATTATCCAGTGCCGGTACAGCCAACAGCCCATAGACTGGGCAATACATGGTGTTCAGATTACCGTTCAGCTCTCTGCAGGGACTGTTAACACTTTACAGACGGCAGCTGATCCGAATTGTATTTAACACACAGTCCGTACCGCGCAGTAAACAATTTTCACGTCTGTTATACAAACCAGCCAGTCAACTCTGTATAGGGAATAATCGCTGTTTCTTCTGAGATCCATATAGAATACAAAAATACACTGTGTTGACAGAACGTAGAATTACTGAATGTTAAACTGCTTGTACACGTGTACATATTGTGACTTCTGTCGGTACATATAGTGACCACTGGCTGTACATATAGTTACCACTGGCGGTACATGTAGTGACTACTGGCGGTACATTTAGTGACCACTGGCGGTACCTATAATGACCACTGGCCTTAAATATAGTGACAACTGGCGGTACGTGTAGTGACCACTGGCGGTACATATAGTGACCACTGGCGGTACATATAGTGACAACTGGGCTTTAAAGGGTTAAATGAGTAAATGTAATTCATTCTTACGACACTGGCAATTCCTTTGACCTATGTGACATTTACCGACAAACTGTGTGGAATGGACAAGTGACCAATATTTACAGAAATGCACTGTATCCAAGACATGGCAAGTGTCAGTAAGTGACAAATGTCTTGTCAAATATGCCAGTCTTTGGAATGCGGCTCCTGGGGCGGAATGAGAATTCTAAGGCCCTGTTTCTGACCAAACTCTGGGCTCTAGCTTTAGCCTGATTCCACTGGGCAATTTCATGACGAGTTCCATAATGAACCGAAGCGTCTCGTTAGGGTCTTCCAGTGACAGTTTGTAGTGTCTTAGCATAGCAGATATTGTAGCATTCATCTCCAGCATGGCGAACTTTTGCCCTGAAAGTAAGAACAAGCCCGTTAATTCGACGCTAATCTCCCTAGACAGAGCGCGTGACAAGCCTACTTGCCCTCGCACATACGCGGTGTGCAGCAGGCGACATGGAAGACTGAAATTAACCTGAATTACCTTTAAAGACTGTATGCCTATCGCACAGTAAATACACTCCCTCTGGGATATAAACAAGATAGACTATGTACGAATAATATATCAAGGAAACGCGTTCGCGCCACCACTGTTGTCGTGTAAAAACGAAAAGAATTACTTATTCAGAGTGTGTTTTTTTGTAGCCTTAGATATCCAGCATGCAAAGCGCGTGCTCGTGTTATATTGTCATATGTGGCCAGTCCAGCACCACAAAATTCTTCCACATTATCTCATAAATGGTACAATTTTCGGAAATAAGATATTGAACTACAAATGCGGGTTTTATTTTCTATAAAACTTCTGCCTGAAACATTTTTTATTCTGCGATGAATTCAGCTAGACATTATAAATGTATCTTTAATGTCGCACCGTGCATGTTGCCACACTTGTTATACAATCCAACTCATGAACTATTCACACTCTAAAACACACTCACTTCAACATTTAAAACCAATAAAATGTTAAAAACGTGTTTGTAAGTATAAAACCCCTACATGTTTCGGCCTTTTTTCTCGGCCATCTTCAGGGGGTCCTCCGCTGTGCTTTGTGCCGTTACTATTTCTCCCGCTGATTTGCGTTCTTTGAGTTCGTATTATTACGCAGTATGTGGCCGCATGTGTATGTCATCTGTGTGTGTTTGGTGTTTTTGTCTGTTGGTGATCTGCTTTTATTGGTTTTAAATGTTGAAGTGAGTGTGTTTTAAAGTGTGAATTGTGCATGAGTTGCATTGTATAACAAATTATAGATGTATATTGGTATTCATGTAAAGTACCGTTTTTATTGTTACATATTAAAGAAACTTGTATTTTCGAGAAAGAGTTTCGAAAAATAATCAAATATTAAAATTTCGTGAAAATAGTCGAGTGGTAGCCGAGTTGATTCATGCGGACAGACGGACCAAACAGTCGGAATTCGCAATTTTAGGAACGCGCCTAAGAACCAATCAGGTAATGCTGAATTGGGAAATAATTGCTGCTTGTTCTGAGATCTGCACAAAAGAGGTACAAGTATTGTAGAATTAATTCCATAAAGTGCCTTTACTGCAGTACGGACAGGATGATGCGGTTTTCGGTTCCAGACGCGGCAAGAGATTTTTTCTCTTCTCCAAAACACCCAAACCGGCTCTGGGACCAAAACGGGCTCCGTTTAATTGGTAATGTGGTTTTTTCCGGGAGGTGAAGCGGCCGGAGTGTGAAGTTAATCACTTACCACTATTACTGTAAAGTGAAGAATGTATCGGCCTGAACTTCTGTTCTCCTTTCAGTGCCTTCACGATGTGGATAGGCACAACGTTGCCTCTTTTTTTTTGAAAGGGCAATTTCTGCAGCAATGAATGAACGCGAGTTTCTGAAGAAGTGCTGAACTGAAATACGAATTTTCTTCTGTTGCCTTTGTGCATGTCGAGGCTAGATGTAAAGGTATCGATTGTCTGAAATAGTATTACGGAAGTTCTGTAAGTTTGTTATTAAGTAATTTTAATTTGATTTGTCTCCTAACTGATATTAAATCAGGTTTTCACACAGGTTCTGTTTGTCAAGATTCACGTTCTTCGGCCTGTGACGCCGTGTAGTTAAATTACTCGCCCATTACAACGTGTCACGACACAGGGGACGTGATTCTACAGTAGTACCGCTGTGAGATACTTACAAACCTCGCATCGGTTGCATTGACTGTTTTGTCATTAGAACTCTGCTTTTGTTAAAAGAACGTAGCCTATATCTACCTATGCAATTTCTGGGCCCAGCGGAGAATGGACCATAGCAGTAGGGGTGTCTGTCTTTACAGTTGTGTCAGAAAGCGATCCGGGTCGAACCGCTCCGGATCCGGGAAATGTTCCGGGTTTCTGTGTAGCGTGAAGGCATGGAAGTTGATTTTGCTTCCTGCTGGCAACTCGTATTCACCTGCAACGAGGAAGGTGGGCCTGTTCATTGCTACAAGTGAAATTTCATGTAGTTGTCCTTGTACAAGCTGGCTGTCCCGTGTATTCTGCTACCATTTCCACGAGATATCCCAAAAGTTTCGGGCTACTTAAGTACGTAAGTGAAACAGAACATTCTTTGTTCTAGATGGACGTTGACAACTTGTTTGTTCTGCCTTTGATTTTCCCAGTTTAATAACATCCATAGCAATAATATTTGAACTGCGGAATATAAAACTTTCTTTGGTTAATAATTTTATGTTTCTAAGATCGATATTGTGGTAAATTTTATTGAAACGTTTGTTGGCCTAATTAGGATAAAGGTCTTCTTATTTGTGAGTTTGGTTCTATGGGTGGAAACTGCCCGGAGTTTTATAGGATCGTGATGACATTTTCTTCAATGATTAATCAATCCAAGACTTCACTGTGATGCTTCGAAACGTCGGGAACCACTTGTCATAATACACGGCTTCACATTCAAAATAAACGAATTATCACGAACACAGCTGCCAGAACCTCAAATCTTACATGTCCTGTATTAATTAGGCTAACATTCGGTACCAGATTGCAAGTTGCGTCTTCTCACCAACTGTCAGAATATCTGATATTCTTCGTGTGTACATAGGAGCTGGCGGATAGAGTCTCAACGTCTCCTTGATAACCTGTTCCAAGTACTTAATTTCCTGAAGTTCCTTGTAGGTCGCATCGCGGTCACTTTCGCCGAAGATCGCCATTTGTTCTTGTACCGCCTTTGCCTGCGAAGTTGAATTGTGCCACTTAATATCAAATTTAATTTTACCGAACTATTTACATTGACGTGGTGAAGTGTGGCCTACCTGTACGTCCGGATGTTTTGCCAGAGCCCACAGGGTGAAACTAATCCCAGAAGTTGTCGTATCATGGCCCTGTAAGAAGAGAATTTTTAAGTTTTACAATTTTCCGACATTTTCCACGTCTGGAATACCCTCCACCTCCACTGTTGCAGTTGCTCTTTTATACGTATACCTGTAATGTTCACGTGAAAACAACGTGGACACACGATTCTTGGGCGACGTGAGTGCAGTAGCAGGCTGCAATCAAAATGCATAAGAATGAAACCTGACATTATTTCGACAGGACACATGAAGTTGTGACGTGCATCTATTAATACGGGTATTTTGTGACGGTCAGTGATAATTGTGTCCATGTCACCACGGCATGTCGCATCCTCAGTTTTCGGATGGAGGAACGGCCTCCAAAAAGGAGGGTAGTTGCGAATATTTTGAATAAATAGTTGCGGTCTGCCAAAAAGTTTTGATCCTACAGCTTTGGGTTTGGACGAAGTGCTAACAACTTCTCGCCGTAAAAACGTATCCTGTTGCGATACAGTCAAAGAGTAAGCCTCGGACCTGGACTGATACTTTGATGCAACCCAAGCAACAAAAAAGGGACATGAGATTGGGCAAAATGAGGAGCTTAATGATCTGTACCCGCACCAAATATTGTCTGAATGTAAAAATCGAGAAGAATGAGATAGGAGAGACACGTGGCGCGTATGGGGGAGAGGAACAGCATATCTAGGATTTTGGTAAGGAAACCTGAAATAAAGTGACCACTTGGAACACAGGCGTAAATGGGAGAATAATATTAAGTTGGATATTCAGGAGGCGGGATGTGGTGTTGTGGACTGGATCGAGTTGGCTCAGGTTAGGGACAAGTGACTGGCACTTGTGAATGCGGTAATGAACATTCGGGTTCCATAAAATGCAAGGAATTTCTTAACTAACTTAGAACCTGTTAACTTCTGAAGCAGGACTCTGCTCCATGGAGTTAGTAACTAATTAAGTATGTATGTAATTAGGAATGTAAGTAAGTAAGAACAGAAGTAAGTAGTTCAATGATGACACCGTGAGCGACACGGCAAGTGCCATATTTGTATTGTAGTACAGCCCACGGAATGCATTCGGTGTAGCCACTATGATACGGGCTGGACGATCAGATGTTCGAATCCCGACGAAGTCAAGTGATTTTTTCTTCTCCAAATTATACGGAAGATCTCAGAAGGCCGCCCAGCGCCTGTTCAATGCGTATTTGGGGTCTTCCCCGGGTGTAAAGCACCCGGAGCGTCACGTTGGTTATTCACTTCGATCTAGGACCAAGGTTAAGGATTAAGCGGCGCCGCAGCTCTGCTTCCTCTGTACGCCTTCAGGGGGAGGACATGGAGAACTGTCTGTTTCAGTCCACACATCATAAGCGTGGCGTATGTATCTAACTGTCGCCACAACCGCCCGTGTCCGGCAAAATGTCAAGCAGTGACAGAGCAATGACCAGCAGAGGAAGCAATCAAGTCTTGTACAGCCAGCAAAACGAGTTGATCAAGAGAAAGGGTCGACTGTACCAAGACGTAACGCCCAAAATGCAATAGGGAAGCGCGGACGCTCACCGTCTTTATGCAATGCTGTGTAATTAAGACCTCCTGCTTCCTGAATCAGATAGGGAGCAGCACGTAGCGTCTGGCACTTGAGTCTCAGTTTTAGGCAACAGACGTGCTATCGCCGTTTCTGCGCCAAAACTCATACACTACAGTGTTGCGATTTTCAAACGTGATCACGTGACCTGTATGACTACGTTTGGTTTTGTTTCCTGTATTTTTCAAATTCTTGTGCGACAGTATTTCAGAAATAAAATTTTCGTGTATTCACTTTATGCATTGTTGTGTAGCTGATCACATGCATTGTGTTCATGTGCATGTCGACTCGTGTTTAATAAAGCCTTTGTTTGGTTTCTAATGAGATCTTCATTTTGTATAACGTATTTAGTTTGGATAAAACTGACAGTTTGTTGAGGGCGTCATTCCAGATTTAAGCTCTCTTAACTGCTTCAGGATGCTGGGCCACCAGGCTGCATCAAATGCCCCTTTAACGTCAAGACTGACTATAACTGTGCATTGTTTTGTTCTTAAACTTTCTTCTATAAAATTTTTAACTTTTATTGCTGCGTCATCTGTTTCTCTCTGAAGAGTGAATCAGTATTGGTTGTCGTTGAACAGATCGTTGAAATATTTGTGAAAGAGTATCCTGTCGATTATCAATCTTTCCAACAGTTTACCCCCGAATATTCAGTAGACTTATTGGTCGATACTTCGATACGTCGTTACATTCCTCTTTTCCTGGTTTAATAATAGGAATTTTTCAAATTAGCTATTATTTCTTCCTTCGTAAAAGCTTTATTGTCAGCCGTGTCTGGTGGCTCTTGAATTTCCTTTCTAATTTTTCTATTGAATTCGTTGTCGCTATCCTCTCTGTCGTCAAGTACGAAGTGTTCAAGCATGTGCATTATTGTGCTCCCCGTGTCTGTGCTGTACGTTCCACCTTCATTCTCGAATGTAGTCAATCTTGTACTAGTTCTGTTTTTACCGGTTGCTATTTTATACACTATATTCCAAGGGATGACTCCGTCATTTATCGTGCAGAAGGTTTTCCATGATTTTAGCTTTGCTTCTTGCATTTTGCCTTCATACTCGCGTCTTCCATCTAAGTACTTTTCTTATTCTCCTGTCTTGGATTCTCATTATTAGTTTTTTGATACCTCCTCCGTAAAGCCGTTACGTCACCAAGCTTCTAGAAGCTTCGAGAGTCACGTGATGCAGGAACAAAGGAAGTTAACTAGTTTTAACCCGTTACTTACCGCCGTTCTGCAGTCTTGTGACTCCTACCTAGTGACATTGCGTCAGTCGGACTGCACATGCACCCATGCAATGTTATGCAACTGAGGGTATGTGAAATTATGGAAATAACCACATTTAAAAATTTGTCCCTTGCGTGAACAATGCATATAACCTCAAACATGAAGGTATCCACTTCTCTCGGATCTCTTCGTCGCTGATGGTAGCGCCATCTTGCTGAGCCTCTACGAGCAGGTCCAGGAATGCCAACCGTCTCTTCGTGCCTGAAACAACACGGTTGCACACATTACCTCTTCCCTCTTGAGTCCGTCAAAACACTGCACCTTCTGTGGTCGTCCACCTGCATGACCATTAAGCGAATCCCTTCTTCCCACCAAATGTATTCATATGCATTACACGATGCAAAGAATCAACGACCGTTCGCCTAAACAGCTTTAACTGTTTGGTATTTGGGGGAGTTAGCAAAGTTACGAAAAGTGTCTGTTAACTTCGTCATGTCTCCGTCTGTCTGTCTGTCTGTCTGTCTGTCCGAATTCTTCTTAGAATGAGAAATGCTTCAAATAAAATTTGTACAGAAAATCAAAACACACATTTTAGGGTCAACAGCTTCTCACAAATATCGCACCGTTTATGATATAATATGGAAAAATATTGTAGAGCCTTACGAGCCACAGATGACGATATGGCGCATGCGCATTGCATGCAAGAAAACTAAGGCTACAAACACACAGTCAGAATATGTAATACTTACTGCTTTTTCACAGTAACAGTGATTACGAGAACGCGTCTCAATGTTACGTTTACACGTACATGGCCTGTCTTGTGTATAATGACCACCGACTGTGTTCTCTATGTGGTAGGAAGTAGATGTTTAATGACAGTGTTATAGTAACGTCGTCATCAGCACTGATGCAGGTTAATTTCACGTAATGTGCGCAACTGACACGACTTTATCCCTCATTTTCACCTGAGTATTTCGATACAGAAAGTCTCCATAACGCCGTGTAAATGTATTTCACTCGATGAACAGTCAGTCGGAGTGCCGTCGTCTGAACTGACCGACGGTGCTAACAACGACGTGCCTTACCGATGGCATTACAGTCGGCTATTGTCGGAGTGTTCAGCTTCTTTTGCAGGTAACCTTCTTTCCTTATCTTCATCACAGAGTCCGTCATATCGTGCAAAGTGGCCAGGTATTTCGCTTGCTGCTTTGCGAGCGGCGACAGGCGAAACAGCCAGTTCGAATGAAACCAGGGCTTAAGATTCTCTGCATTTCGATGTCAGACATACTGTAACGATATTGAAACAGCTTGTTCATGGCTTAGCAGTTTCGTGGTTTTATGTTGCAAGGGTTTCAAAATATCGTCGCCTGTCAGATAAAAATTTCATTGGACCAGTGTTTATTAACCAGCCTGTTGTTAACACGTATTATATAGGCACCCAAACTAAAACACTTATCTTAGGTTTCTTCAAATGTAATTTGAATTACAATAACGAATACGCTTGTTTATTGTTGCACGCAGTGTTTAGTGCTGTAATGACAGACAGACGTGTTGTGAAATACATTTCGGTGTATTTTACAAGCACTATAAACGGTACCGTTTACTAGCGAAGATGCAGCGGTTGAAGTAGATCGCTTTATGCCTGTAGGTAATGTAGTTTACATGGTCCTATAGCAAGAGCCAGGCAGGTGATGTTGGAATGAAAAGTGGACGGGTAGAGGCGAATTTGTCTACATGTTAGCGTCACTAAATGTGTGCTGTTGTACAGCAGGCTGGTCACACAGCTGTACCTTACACTGTAGCCTACTGATTTACTGTGTGGCAAGTGCCGGTCACAGTACATTCCAACAGCTGCACTGCAGATAGTTACACTCTGTTCAACAAAAATCAAGCGGCCTGATATTTCGTACGTCCCGCTCAGGCAGTCACGTGACGTACAGTCGCCATCATAATTCGAGTCGTATCAATTTCCCCATGTTTGTGCATTCGTGACGTTTCTCTGTCTTCCATTCGTTACAAATAATCACGCCGCGTATATTTTAACCAAAGACACCAATACATTCGCTTAATTTGAAGTTAAAACATGAATTAAAAGTCATTAATTTTCCGAGGCGTGTGACTCACTAGTTCTGCTTAGACAGTTGGATGTTGCGAAAGGGTGGTTGTTCGTCGTACCCAAAGGTAGCCGAGCGCGTTAACGCGTGATGGCAATACTCTTCGAAAACAAACAATATTGGTTCGCGTCCCAGTGTCAGCAGTTAATTTTTTCTTTTTGAATATGTTTTATACTCACAAACACTCAATTAATTATTTAATTATATGTTTCAAAAGTTATCTTTGCTCCACTGGCAGGGTTAGAAATGCGAGTGACGCAGATATTTCTGTTATTTTTCCGTAATTCTTGTTTCTTTGTTTACCGACATTCTGATTTAGAGGTTTCGTGTTCGAATGGGACTAAAACTAGGCATGGTGAATCTCGTTGTTGCTTGCAGGCCGTAGCGGGTAACGTGTGTTGCACGATTTGAAATATTTACGGAAAGGAATTGTTGAGCGCATGATGCGTGTGCTGAGGAGGTCTGGACTGAGGGTGGTTTCACTCACGCCTTGTTTCAGGGTTGGGGTATGGGGAGTGAAGAACTTCAAATTAAGCAACTGTATTGGTGTCTTTGGTTAATATATACGCGGCGTGATTGTTTGTTATAAATGGAAGAAAGAGAAACGCCACGAATGCACAAATATGGGGAAACTAAAACGATTCGAATTATGATGGCAAATGTACGTCGCGTGACTTCCAGTTCGGGACTTAGAAAATTTCGTGCTGCTTGATTTTTGTTGAACAGAAGGTACAATATTGTACAAAGATGTGGTCGTCTGCCTTTGTTTTTGTTGCTGTAGAATATATGCTTGTCTTTTATATAACATGTTAGAATAATAGAGATTTTGAATATGTTTTACTTTTTAACTTGCTAGAAATCTGCAGGTGTTTAGTATTTTTGGTGCAGGTGTCTGAAGGCATTCTCAATATCGATGATTAAGCCCTGGATAAAACGTGTGTCTGGTTTTTCTGAATTATAGATGAAGCCTAACTATTTACAATCTTTTGTTTATTGGTAAGTGATACTTTAGGCCAGAACCCGGGCATGGAACATGGATAATTTTAAAAGTATTTTTATGTTCATACCGTGCATATCGGTTAATTAATGTTTTTAATTATTATACCAACATATGCACAAATAAGTAGTGTAAAATGTATACTAAAATGACTCCAAGTTTCGGTGTTAATACAGCATCTTGAGGGGGTTTACAGTTGTGTTAGCTGAAGTTATGAATTGTTAAATTCATAAAATACACTATAGTATTGTTTTGTTATGATAATGTAATATTGGTAAATGTGGCTGTATATTTATGTTGGAGTGCTTGTAATATTAATTGCACGTTACCTATTTGTACATATGTTGGTAATGTGATAAACATTGATTTTAAAAGAGTTGGTAATCTCTAGCAATCTGGAATGCCCACCCAGTTATGAAAACTTAGCTTCACTCGTAAGATTTGGTGTTCTGACAGCGGTGAAGCGACGTCGTTGAGCGAGCAATTTCAAAAGATCGCAAGCTTGTGTCTTCATATTCGGGTTCCGGCATTTCCAGACTCAAGGTCACGGCGCTACTTGCCACAAGAGCTGCATCCTCCTGTTCTCCCTTCTGATCATGTGCGGCTTAGCGCTTTGGTGATGGACTGTGTATATTATTTTCTAACAAAATATAAGCTCACCCCTGAACGGCCCGAACGTACTCAGAGTCGCTGTTCTCCTAGGAGTTCACCTGGACTCCCATCGCTGTCTCTGAAACAGTGAAAACAAGTCTTGCTATTGGGCGCTTTTACGAATTTCGAAAACGTCATGTGGAGACTGCTTCTGTTTTGGGCCTAGTGTCAGCGGTTAAATGGCGTGTCGAATTTTAATGAATTTTTTATGAGAATTCCTCACAAAATATTTCCGAACACTTATAAGTTTTGTGCAATTCAGCACGGCGTCTATTATTCTTTGTCCGCTCATTCCACACTTACTGTCCGATTTGGACAAACTTCACTAAAAGATCGGCACATAATACTGTTGAACATTTGTGTGTTTTGTGAAAATTGGTTGAGCGAAGGCTATAATTTCTTATGGCCGTAAACGAAACTCCTTTGATGGTTGTACCGTGAAACTGTACGATACCAGTATTTTGAGAGCAAATCGTGTAAGCTGGTTCAAGCACGGCACCATTTGCAATATTGTTACTTAGATACAAATTCAATCCCCTGGACGCAGTACGATATCCGTTTTCAAGAAACAAATTGAAGCAAGAAACGCGTAGGTGCCTGAAGAGCATCTGTAATACAAGAAGACTTCAGTGTTTGATTCTAAGTTTTTTATATCGACAACAACTTGACAAGTTCTCTTGTTTGTTCGAAACGCCCTATGAACTATGTAACTGGAACATTTTCATATATTGGCAGATTGCAGTAGATCTAAGACGGTTTCAAGCGTGTGATTTCCAGGATCTCTGGGACAGATACTGGTAACAACTGATTTACTATATTCGCACACGTAGCACCAGAAGCGGTTGATTTTTGGGTTGCTAATTTTCAACAATTTAAATCACCGAATGAACAACTTTTATCAACAGCCTTTCCCGCACGCGTATGTCGTAAATATAGGGGACTGTTAGAAGTGTTGATTGTTATCAGTGTTAAATGTTAGCTGCTCATTGTTGTCAGTGCTGATTGTTAGCATTTTGGATTGTTAGGAGTGCTGGTTGTTGGCAGTGTTGATTGTTAACAGTATGGAATTTTGGGATTGCTGGTTTTTGGCAGTGCTGATAGAGTTGTTGATTGTTGGCAGTGCTGATATCAGTGCTGATTATTAGGAACGCAGATGGGAAGAGTTTTAATTTTCTCCAAACCGTCCAGATGGGCTCCGGCACCTGTCAACCCTCCTATTTAACGAGTAAAGCGGACGGAACGTGAAGTTGTCCCTTTACAATTTTAAGGGAAGGCTTTGTGTGCTTCCCTGTTAACTAAACAATGAAATAAAGTATAGTGTGACACAACTTTGAATTAAATATTTTATGAATTTACAGCTTTCAGCTTCATGTTTCGGCTTTTTAGATGCGTCTTCAGGCTGAACATAGGTGTGTGTGTGTGTGCATTGTGTGTGTGTGTGTGTGTGTGTGTATTGCAATTTCGTAAAGGATGCTATCTCGTTTATTACATTAATTTATAAATTATCAACAGGAAATTGTTATAATATGAAACACAATAAACATATATATATATCAATACATAACTTCCTTCGTCTTTTACGGCCTTGCAACACACACACACACACACACACACACACACACACACACACACACACACACACACACACACACACACACACACACACACACACGCACACACACACCTAAGTTCAGCCTGATGATGGCTCTAAAAATCCTAAACATGAAGTTCAAAGCTGTAAATTCATAAAATATTTAACAAAACGTTCTGTCAGACAGTGCTTTATTGCATTATTTACTTAACAAAAGCTCACACTTAACTCCATCTCGCTCCGAAGTTAAGTATAAGCGAAACTTTACCTCCACTGCCTCTTATCCCTTGTATCGTGGACAGGGAACATGTTACTGTTACGTCCTTGATTCCCGCAAAGTATCGTTGCTGTCCAAATGCAGACAGTTACACACTCAGTA
>Ga0268261_10002367_pt1 | contig 13481 bp, 14 predicted proteins | sample TergutNc150P1_FD_190353 | JGI IMG/M metagenome (GOLD analysis project Ga0268261, IMG submission 190353) | Nasutitermes corniger P1 segment gut microbial community from laboratory colony in Florida, USA - Nc150 P1 (SPAdes) (version 2) | ecosystem: Host-associated > Arthropoda: Insects >... | reverse complement strand
AATCTTCAGGGACCCACACCAATCTTTCAAACCTAATAAGTTATGATAAAATTTGTAGTGTTAAAATACTTAATATCTTGTTAAAATATATAGATATAAAATACAAGGAGGTATGGTATACATAATATAATATAGAGTATGTTTCATGAAACTTACTTTGTATTAAATATTACATATAACATATCTATCTCTATTATATATACATATTTCAACAAGTTTGCAACATAAAACATATTTTGTATTAATATTATACGTACCATATCTCTCTGTATCTCATATCTATATATTTTAACAAGGCTGTGATATATTATGACACTAAGTATTTTAACACTACAAATTTTAGCATAATTAATTAGTTAAGACTGATGGGGCTCACTGATGATAGCAGTCCCCTGAAACATGTAGGAGTGGGTGAGTGTTATGTATGTGTGTTGGTATGTGCAACTTGTTGGTGTTTTAAAATAAATTTTATCAATGTGCATAACATGAACAGTGTTAAAAATCCCAAAGGATCCAGTTTTGTTAGTATCAGACACCTCGTTTTATCTGCATATTCTCCATTTTACACCTTTCTAAAATGGACATTTCACAAAACACTGGCTGACAACTGCAAAAGACAGAGAGCTAATATTACATATCCAACAGTATATAAAATTCCATAGTATCTGTAACGGTAACTGTTCAAAATTAATTTTACAGAAACTTAGGTGGCAATTTTTAAATGAGCCAAATATTGGAATGATTTCATTAACAGTATTATAATTAGAGAAAGAAATTCTTTCTTTGATAAATTCATTTCTGAATAAGCAGCCTGTTCTTAGTGATTAGTTTCTCACTTTGTAGTTTGAGGGGTAAAATTTGTAAATAAGCTGTATTTCACCTTCCATTACCCATTTCAGTCCATGCAATTCAGTGGCCCTTACAGGTCAGCAAAGCCACAGGCATCCTCTTTTTGAAGTTTTCCAATTGTGTAATCAGAAATTTGTCTTGGAAGTGAGTTTGGCCAGTTGGAAGGTTTCTGTTTACACAGGATAACATAAATACAGGAAAGTGCAGATGTACATCCATGCCTTGTGTAGGATGAAAACCCATTGTCCCATTGTCCATGCAGCAGAACACAGTACATGTCATAGACTGCGTTGTCACCCACACTTTTAGAGCTACAAAACAAAGTGTTTTCGCAAAGTTGATTTGAAAGGGCTTCAGTAGTGACTAATTTCCTGCACGTACTAGATAGGCCATATCTGATCACTGGGTAGGCATGTTGCTTGGGAAAGGTGGGGGAAATTGGGTCATGTTTTGTAGCTCAGATGTGTCTGATGTGATTCTTGATTTTAGTTGCAGCTATAAAATTGGAGACATAACTCCTTTAAGAAAAAATTAAGATTGCCCTGAGCTCATATATTTAATTTTCTTATACCATCACATCATCTGCAAGTGACAAGGCATCTGAAGTGTTGCCACAACAATTCAAACTTTGCCCATTCTTAACCCTTTAAAAGCCAAATTAAATCCCATCTGCCATTTACTGGCTTTATTAGGAGCTCACCTTATTTTCCACATTAGCAGGATAAGGGTTAATGGTTGATCTTTGTCTTGTATCATATGGTACATGCAAGACAGAATACATTTCTTAATGTCCCATTTGCCTTACTGCAGTTAAGGTTTTCAATGAAAATGGTTTAAGTAAGAAATGCTTTCATATAGCCATCACATAAATTAAAGAATTTAACATTTGTGGGTCCGTGCATTTGAAATATATTTCAGTATATATCCAACAAGATGCAACTTTACACAGTTTATTTATATCTGAAAACTGCTCAACATGTTTCGGGTGGTACCTCCACCCATCATCAGGAGTGCATACAACTGTATTTACAGCATCTGGTATTTGTCACACCGTTCTGCTACCTGCCGCTATCGTGGAGGAATTGGAGTTTCAACTCCTCTACAATAGTGGTAGGTAGCAGTAACAGTGTGACAAATACCAGATGCTGTAAGTACAGTCGTATGTGCTCCTGATGATGGGTGGAGGTACCACCCAAAACATGTAGAGCAGTTTCCAGATATAAATAAACTGTGTAAAGTTGCAGCTTGTTGGATATGTATTGAAATACAAATTGAAGAGTTTAGGGTCAGTGACAAATATTACACTTACAATATAATATGAGGTATATGTTGAATGAGGGCAGTTGTTAGTGTGTACTGTACACGATGTCCATGCTGGCAGGCACATGAGGAGCTTTGGCTGGAATGTGCCCAGAAGTTGACCACCGTCATCCAGCAGATTATCGAATTTGCCAAGATGGTGCCAGGCTTCATGAAACTGTCACAAGATGATCAGATTGTATTACTGAAAGCAGGTGAGCGAAATAGAGCACGTATGAATCTTTATACCAACACGTAATAAATACAGCACATTACCAGCATTACCACTGCACCAACCAGTGTGGTTACTTTGTTGTGGTTTTTGATTCCTGGCAGGGGCCAAAACATTGAACTTGTCACCAAACAATCCAGCTTGTCACTGGGCTTCTCTCAGTCTCCCATTCAGTGGGTACTGGGGGGCTGTTTCCTTGGGGCTAAACTGGATGGGGAGTGAAGCTGACCGCTTACTCCCTTTAGCACCAACTTAAGAATAATGGAGCTACTCCTCCACTCCTCCATATGCCATCATGGCAAAGACAGGGAAAACTTTACCTTTACCTATTCAGATGTCCATTTAGAAAACAAAGTGGGACTAACAGAAATTATCTACTAGCGTTCAGAATTGTTAAATTAAACACACTGTGTAGCAAATAAAAAAAAAAATTATTCCTCAGATTACTTTTAGAATGTGATTTTAAAAGTGATTGACCCAACCTATACGAAATTACTTAACTCTATGTTACTAATACAATACTTAATATATCTTCAATAGCTTTTAACTTTCTGTACATAAAGGAGAGTACGTGTCACTTAATTCATACTAGAGATATAACAAATTATGTTTACAATTCAAATAATATTCCTTAAAATTCATATTTGTGGTGTTGTTTGTAGGGAGTTTTGAGTTGGCAGTGCTGCGGATGAGCCGATACTTTGATCTCAGCCAGAACTGTGTGCTGTATGCTGACACATTGCTGCCCCAAGAAGCATTCTTCACCACAGAGACAGCAGAGATGAAGCTTGTTACATGCGTGTTTGAATTTGCTAAGGGAGTTGCAGAGCTGAAACTCACTGAAACTGAGCTTGCCCTCTATTCAGCTTGTGTTTTGCTGTCTGCAGGTGCGTATGGTATCTCCTTTATATGCTGTTCTGAATGGTAAACTCTTATGCTGAGGAAATAATATGGGAATACCAAGGGGGCTTTCAACTGGGAAGATTAATTGTTGATAACATATTTTGCTATAAGACAAATACTGGAAAAAAGAACAGAATGTAGACATACACAACCTATTTATTGATTTTCAAGCAGTCATATGACAATGTATGGAGAAAGGAAATACGGAATGAAATGCATAAAGGAGGTTTCCCCCAAAAGTTAGTTAAATTGTGCAGAATTTTAAATAATGAAATATATGCTAAGATTAAAATTGATAAAAATTTATCATCTAAATTTAAAGTTGACAAAGGTTTGACACAAGGAGATCAAATGGCTCCTTTGCTGTTTAATATAGCATTGGAAATTGCAATTAGAAGATCTAAAGCAGAAACTTGGGGAACCATATTTGAAAAAATTAGTTAAATTATGGCATATGCTGATGATGTGTTTATTATGGGAAGAAGGTTACAAGATCTAAAAGAAGTATTTACATCACTGGTTGAACAAACAAATAAGATGGGATTAGAAATGTGTGAAAAGAAGACACAATGTATGATAGTATCAAGCAGGCTTTTCAAGAAAAATGAATGTGCAAAAATTGGTTTGTATAATTTTGAAATAGTGGAGGACTATACATATCTTGGTACTTCTAAAAGTAAAAAGAAATTAAGGCCAGGGATTGAAAGGAAAAGGAGGATCAGAGTTAACCTGTGCAGGGTTGGTCCTCTTCCAGACGGCAGCCTTTGTACGTAGCTTTCATAGTTGTAAACTGGGTAACTACCAGACACTGTGTTCTAAGACCTTACTCTGTTGAATGCAGTTTCTAATTGTGGTTGTGTCCTATATTTGTGTTTGAAATAATTCTGTTTACTTTCTGGAGCAGTGTCTTGACTCAAGGTACGTTGTGAACTTAGTACTGTTAACTGCCTGTTCAGTGAGAGCAGTATGGACTTAAAGTTTTTACATTTGAATATACCAGAAAGTTCAGAATTCTTTGCTTTTTATAAAACATTCACATCCATACCAAATATATTTTCAACAAGAGATCAATATTTGCAAAATGTGGTAAATGTATCATGCTACCAGCAAAACCCACTAACGCACGATGTTTTATTAATCCTTGTAATAATACCAAACATTTTATTCTGGATGAGAATTAATAACGTTCAAAATGCAGCTGCGTTGAATGGTAGGGATTAAAACGTGTATTACAAATTATTGTAAATGAAAAAGAAACACTTTAAAAATCTGTTTTTAACTATTTGTACACAAATACCAGAATTTAAGTGCCTGGGGATTTTATTTTTGATTGGAGGAATATTTGTGATAAGTATGACAAATTTTATGAATCAGACATATAATATGTTTAATCTTATTGTGACTGTTCTTGCAGCGTAACACCATCTGTTGCTATGCTATGTGCAGGTCATGAGGATTTGTTTTTGAATATTTTGAGTGAAGGAACTCTGTTAGCACATGTTTGGCACAACTCATTGTGTTTTGAATGGCTGCATTAGCTGTAGGTATTTGTGTTTCTCCAACTTTGAATGCAATAGTCATGAAACTTTGTTGCTCCTTATTAGATCGGCCGGGTTTAAGAGGGCTTGCAGAGATTGGCCGGCTCAGCCAAGCTGTGTTGAGAGCACTTCGATTGGAGCTTGAGAGGAATCATTCTGTACCCATAAAAGGAGATGTAACTGTGTATGATGCCTTGCTTGCCAAGGTTCCCACACTCAGGTGAGTTATGCTGTTGTTGTAACATAGCAAGGACTTTATATTATTGCTGTGCTTTCTGTTACTGTTTTGTATGTTCTGGTAAAAAATTGCAACATTCAACTTTCAGAACTATGCTGAATTAGAAAGAAGGTTTACGAATGTTCCTGTTCCTTCTTTTGCCACATCTTGAGCAAGGTTGCTGTTTCCCTTCTGAAAGTGTACTTATTTTTATTTATGTATTTACCTTTTGTAAATCATTTAGCTTATATACACAGTGACAATAAATAGTTTCAGGTTTCACTCAAACATAATATATGTTTTATTTTTATATTTACCTTGACAGCATGTTTCAGTCAATTGACCATCTTAAGGTCATTTTTACAAAAGTTAAAACAAAGTGTATGTAGTGAAAATAGTATTCATACAATATGGGATCCAATATAACTCATAAACTGAATTAAAATATTATAAAATGACTGGTTGTTAGCCTGTGATATAACCAAGTGCTATGTATGAGGTATAGTCAGTAAGTTTCCGGACTGAAGACTTAAAACACAGAAAGGCTTACCTTGGACATTAGGGGCCGGCATCACCTTCAAAGTAGTCCCTTTCTGAGGCTTGACAATGATCCCAGTGGCGTTGCCAGTTTTTGAAGCATTCCTGGAAGTCATTTTCTTGTAGCCAGTTCAGGACAGTCTGCGACTCTGCTTGAATTTCCTCCACCGTCTGAAATCTTCACCCCTTAAGCTTCATTTTCAGTTCTGGAAATAAGAAAAAGTCGCTGGGCGCAAGGTCGGGCTAGTAGGGAGGATGTGGCACCACAGTCATGTTGTTATCGGTCAAAAACCGTCGAGTCAGGAGGGCAGCATTGGCTGGCGAATTGTCATGGTGGAGCAACCATGTGTTGTTCTGCCACTGATCAGGTCGCTTCCTTCGCAAATTCCCCCGTAGACATCTCAAAACTTCGACGTAGAATGCAGCATTAACTGCTTGACCAGGAGGAACAAATTCTTTGTGAACAATGCCCTTCTGATCAAAGAAACAAATCAACATTGACTTGATGTTGCTTCTCACTTGCCTTGCCTTCTTCAGTCGAGGTGACCCCGGATTTTCCATTGACTGGGTTGTGTTCTGGTTTCCGGGTCATAGGCGTAAACCCAGGATTCGTCACCCGTAATTACATTCGAAAGAAAGCTGGGGTCTTAGCAACATTTTCTTTGAGGTCCAAGCAAACGTCAAGTCATTGCTGTTTTTGGTCGACACTCAGGAGTCTGGGCACGGACTTTGATGTGACACGTCTCATCTTCAAATCTTCTGTTAAAATTTTATGACAAGTTCCATGAATAATTCCCACTAGCATACTGACTTCATCAATGGTAAGACAATGGTCCTCGCGGATAATCTGACGCCCTCTCTCAATCATTTCTGGCGTTGAACTGGACACTGGTCGACCAGAGCGTTCGTCATCATCAATCGAAGTTCTGCCTGCCTTAAACCGGGAAAACCACTGAAATGTTTGGGAACGACCCATAGATTTTTCCCAAAAGCTGTTTTCAACATTTCGTAACATTCAGTAGCAGTTTTCCCTAACTTGAAACAGAATTTGATGCAAGCGCGTTGTTCACGGAAATCTGCCATCATGATAATCGCAGAGAGAACGTTGCACTTTGTGATAAAAGCTAGAGTAGCATCACATACGATGCGCACAGAAAGCTGGCTTTCAGCACACTAGCCCATGATACCTTGGGAATAACACCACTAGCGGCTGGTGTGGTAACTACACTCTGTACGAGCGCGAAAAATTCAGTCCAAAGATTTATTGATTAAACCTTGTAACACTATGCCAGTGTTGGAAGCTGAAAAAATTAAATATATATTATGCATTTAAAAGCTTTGCTTTTTAAGTTGGTAATATTAAAAAAATTATATATGTACTCTTTGTTGTGTGGAGTGTATGCTGTATTATATTGTTGTCTCTGGTGTGTCTGGCTGTACAAGATGGCCTGTCTAGCTGTGCCATATTTTTTCACATTCAAAGAGGCACAATTTTTGGAAAATAAATTATTGAACATGCAAGGTGTGTTTTGATTTTCTGTACAACTATTGTCTGAAACATTTTTTATTTTTATAAGAATTCATTGAGGTGGTGTCATAGATGTACGTAGGTCTTCATGTAAAGTACCTGTTATTTGTGTCAGATTTTAATGAAGCTTGAATTTTTGTGAGTATAAAATTTAATGATAATCCGTCCAGTGGAGATGAGCTATTCCATGCAGATGAGTGGATAGTAGTCACCTGCAATTTTGCAAACACACCTAAAAAACTCAGGCCATTGTGAGGTAAAATAGGTATTTAAATCCGTTTCGTACGTGTTAAATGAGTCATATCTGCAGAGTGGAAGAGGTTGTGTTTGCATTTTTCATATACAGCCACTTTTCAAGCAGAAAATTTGTACATTCTAGACATATATCTCTAGAATCGCTAGGTCATGTGATAGGGGACTAACTTTGAATCCCAGCCTCTGAAATAGTAGTAAATATAACTTGTGATATGATTATGTTGGTGTGGAAAAGGTCAACTACCTTTACCTTTACATTTACTTACCATAAAGATCAGTTTAGTGTGACAAGCAAATTTTAACTACAAAAGAGAATATTATTTTCTATAGCAGTAAGAGAAATGGGTCATTCAAAGAGAAGATTTCCTTGCCTATATTTCCACAGAATGTCAGCTCCATTGATGTTATAGACAAGTTTTGCCTGAGCCCATTCTTCACAGTAGGACAACTTGCAGAGCATTTAACATAATGGCATACATTCAGAAGCATGGCACACAATGGAGCAATCAAACATGCAAGTTAACATATTAAGACAAAGGTACTGTGTGTTAACAGAGAATTGAGCATGCTTCACATGGATGCACTGGCCAAGTTTAAGCGGTCAACACCACATCTTGAGTTCCCGGCTCTGCACAAGGAGCTCTTCTCTGTTGACAGCTGAGTTGAGCGTCGGTTGGCTGCCAGCCCAGTGCTCAGCACTTGGACCTGTGAGGTTAGTATGATTTACTATTGGCAGGATGTATGTCATGTTTTGTTTGACTGAACAAAGGAATAAGTTAAACTGTAAAATCTCTACCAAACGCTGACAACATTACAGTTGGTATATTGTGGTAACTGGTACAAAACTACATGCTTCTGGAATGAGAAATAAGAAGTAACTTTTATTGCAATAATCTTGTTCCATTCAACTCTTGATATATCAAATATCTGGTGACCGTAGCCTCAGACAGATTGTAAACTGATGTTATACGTATTCTATTTGGGAACACTTGACTGGACTAGCAGATGAGAGGAAACTTGGAAGTGGTACACAGGATGTGTTTGTACATTATAGCAGTAGAAGTGTTCTCATTATGCACATTTAGATTGAAAGGACTGGATGATTACTTGTAATGATAAAGTTATTCATTTACCAGTATATTGTTTGATCTGGTTTAAAAGAATTGTAGAAATTTCACTAGGATTAAAATATTGCAGCCATTGTCAGAGATCATTGAATACTCTTGAAAAGTGGTTTTTGGACATAGAAGGTTATGTATAAAAAGCAATTCAATCTCCATTTTACCCTTTATATGGAACAAATAATGCATTTTCTTTGTATTATATTTCTTTTTCCCTGTAAATTATTTAGTAGCTATGTACACACAGTTTTAGGTTGGTCAGTGTACATTTCAGTGGAGACAATCAAGCATGATTGAAGACTTTCCCTGCTGACATTTGTACCAAAAGAAGTGGTCATGCTTTTCACTGTTTTCTGAGAAAAGGCGTGTTTTAGAAGCACTTTGATTTCTTCAAATAAGAAATGAAAGTGGTTCTAAAAGTGTCTACTGTTATTTATGGATATCAGTTCCTTATTGTACAACTTTTTGTGTATTGTAAGCATTAATGTGGTGTTTTTATTATTTTATACTAATTCAACAAACTGGAACACATTTCTGTATTATCATTTTAGTTGAAGTGTAAATATTACTTTTTATTAAGTATTGTTGAAAACTGCTAGTGTAGAGTATGCCTTAAAGATCCATTGACTCAAAGTTTTTATTTATCATATTGGTCATTCATTATTCAATACCACTTCCCAGTTCCTTCAATGGTTCTTGTATCTGCCATTATATCACCTGTTACCCACATCACACCTGGCCTTGCATTCACAGCCATTCTTATTGTGTGTTTTTGTTATAATATTGTGACCTTTGAAATATGGTGATGTTTTCAGGTTGAGGACTGAGGAATCACTGATTTTGGAGTTCTGAAGAAAATGAAGACTTCAGTTGTAGTGTCCCTGTTAACAGGCAGGGAACGAGAAAGAGAGATAAACTCTATGTTACAAACAATGCGAGTGAGTGCACGGGCAACAACAGTAGTGAACCTGTGAACATTCAGCAGTTTTAAATGTTCCAGAGACTTTCTAATAATTACACTTAAATTGAGAGGGAATTGAAACATTAGTTTTTCTTCCTTTAACATATTTATATTGAAAAAAAAAGAACTGTCCAGAAATGCTTACAGAGGAACATGAAGTTATTTCACAAACAACCTACGCTTCTTTGTGTAAAAACGGAACAAAGCTCATCACATAAATATAGGATAGCCCAGAGAAATATACTAGTTTTCATAGGCCAGTAACTTTGTTACATTTAATATTGCAATGTTGGTACTTGAATGGAGATACTCAGAATAAAATTATAAAGACCTTTAAAGTTTCAAACAAACTAAACAAGAAACAGATGTGTATGTGTGTATAACACACACACACACACACACACACACACACACACACACACACACACACACACACACACACACACACACACACACACAAACACACACACAAACACAAACACACACAAACAAACAAACACACACACACAAACACACACACACACACACAAACACACACACACACACACACACACACTCCTACACTCACACACTTGTGTTTGTTCTGTCACTGAATTAACTGTTTCTGAAACCTCCATTCAAATTCGTATTTGGTAAGCCCATAAAGCAAATTTTGGTTTAACTTCTGTAGTACAAAATATGTTGTTTTTTGAAAAGTTACACAGCACTATGTAATTTTCTTCGCAAGTTAACCATCACTTACAAAGTACAAGTGTGTATGACTTCTGATTTATTTCTTTGGGCAAATCTCATCTCATGGAAATTTTCACCCCATAATCAGATAATATTCCTTCTTGTACTTCATGTTGCTTTCCCAGTGCGCAGTAAATGTCACATGAATAATTTGCGTATATTTATGAAGTAACAGTGAAAGAAGAATTCCGATAATTAATTATGGTGGCGGAATTTTTTTTTTTGTTAATTTGCTGATGGGGTACAAGGCACAATGGTGTGAAATAAAATATGTACATGTATATATAAATATTTCTCTCTATAGCTGTTATCTTCAAAGAAAACTTTTCAGTATAAAACACACAAATTTTAGAAGAGATATGGGGGTTAAGCTGAGGTTAAGGGATAATATTGCCTTATTACGAGGGGCAGGAAGTTGTAGCATGTATTTACTCTTAAGTCATAAGTACGTTAAAAAGAGCAAATGTAAACTGGGTATGAAGATTTCCTGATAGTTTTTATGTAGTTGTATAACTACTTGAGAATCAGTGGATATGTATTCACATTTCATGTTTCTATTTCGGTGTTTGACGATAAGATAAAATTTGCAGAGACATAAATTAGGTGATCAAATTGTAATATATGGATTTCATTGCAATACTGTAGAGATTTCTTTGACAAATAGTATCAGTATCTATTTTGATTATTGCAATGTTAAATAGTCCATCCACTGAACTGACCACAGGAGCTTCAAACAATAAATTTGGGATATTTGTGCATATGAAATAGGGCCTTTTGTTCCCAAATTTAAAAATGCAGGAATGTTACGTGACATTTATTACAAACATAAACTTCATTGTTTTTATTATGCCAACATTATGTGGATATTTTCAGAAATTATGTTTGTTAAAGAATGCACACTGTTGAACAAAAACACAGAATACTTTGTTTGCGCTACATTAGTTAACTGACTGACTTCATTAAGCATAGTCCTTGATTCCTGATAGTTGTTCAGCCAGTCAGTAAATATTACAAAGAGTACTATCATCTGGGATGCACTGCTGTGTAGGCTGGTAGAAATTTACCTCTGAGAAATCAGTAGATTTGTCAGAATGCATGACATCATGTTCCAAAAGACAGTTTTCTTTGTAGTTACCCCTGATATCTTGAGTTCTATAAGAAATACTTTTCTATAAATATTTCAAATCAGAGGTTTCCTTGTGGCAAGTCCTGTATACAAAAGTGATAATGAAGATTAGGAAAAGACGCTTAGTAGCTGAGATGGAGAATGTTTAAAGCCTACATAAAAAAAAGAGAAACATAAAATATTGCAGTTTTATACCATGCATATTATCCATTATCTAAGTATTTACAAAAATATGTTTCAGAATCTGGATCTGCAGTCATACATTGTTGTAAAACACTGAGTTATGTTTCTGATTCTTCTCATTAATTTTGTAGGTACAACAAGGGAGATATTAGAATGTGTGATTTATATATGTTGTACTTTAGTACATAAAATATTATTCATGTTTGATAACACAATAGTTTATAAATGTGTCATACTGAACTATTTATTTTTTGGGTCTTGGTTTGCTTTTTTTACTAACCCTGATTCTTCTAGGGAACTGAATGCAGTAATATGTCCGGTGGAATGAAAAATGTTATGTGTTAACCCTTATCCTGCTAACGTGGAGAATATGGTGAGCTCCTAATAATGCCAGCAAATGGCAGATGGGATTTAATTTGGCTTTTAAAGGGTTAATATGAATTTACTGAGGAAGTCCTAGTTGTTTTGTATATCCCATGCTGTTAAATTTTGTGAAAAGATTATTACAGCTTGATTATAAAAAATTAATCCTGCTTTCTATTCATCCAACATTAGAGGGGCTTTTACTTGCTTACTTGAAACTGAATACAATTTTCTTATTTGTGACAATTTCATATGCACAGATAATGGTAATAATTTGTGATGTGTACAAGAGAATACTGTTACAGGTTTGGAAGTGGTGTGGTCTGTAAGAAATGTATTTTAGATATTATGACAGATGATATTTTCTTAATTAATTTCTCATGTTTGTAGTACAATATTCTTAATCTCAGTGAGTTCTAATGCAAATATCATCCCAGTATCATTAGAAATTAATCTGGTTTCTGGATCTGTTGAGACTCTTGGATAGGGTGTTGTTATATTTCTTTTAGGAGCTTGAACACAAAAATTTGAGAACATTATTTAATTTTTGATTTTGACAAAGATTTATTTACCACTAATAAATTTTCTTCTAAAAAGTTCTCAGTAGTTAGAGTCTGATGTTTTTAAATACTTTTTTATAAATCTGAAAAGTTAATTATTGTTTTTCTGGGATGCGATGCCATGTTGTGCGGCAGATGTGGTCTGACATTCGATAGTAATCTCCATAGTCACTGTTGTGAGAAGCTGAATGTTCATAAATTCTGTTGTATTTATCTAATATCATACTATGAAAAATGAAACATTTAAGAATGGTATGAAATATTAATTAGAATTTTTATCAAGCTAAAAATACATGCTGAAAGGTCCTGCCTCTGTCGTTTACTAATTACTGTATTATAAAAAAATGTTAGATTGTGCTGTTTTTTTTTTTCTTGTTAGAAGTGCACAGTGCAATTGGGACTTAGGAAGTTGAATGAGTCATAAGATGACTCAGCTGCTACAGGGATAATTAAACTAGATGGTACAATTGCCACAAGTAAACAGTTCTACCTGTCAGATTTTAATTTATTGTTATTATTAATTATAAGACACTTGTGATAATGCTATCTGCTAAAACAAAATGAAAATGGAAGCATCATATTATTGTAAAGATATTGTAAAGATTCTTGATTTTTAAGAATGTTGGCTTCACTGTATCTTATAACATAATATAAATCTGTACTTTGTTTAAAACTTTTAAATGATTAAAGTAAAAAATATTTGTTTTTCAATTTGTTTACATTTCATGAATGTTTATTACATGTACATGTGGTTGGTTATTTTCCTCACTAAGTATAAGTCATGTATCAGTTTGTATCTCTGACATTTTAACACCTTTATTCTCAACTTCAGTTCTTGCAGATTCAAGTTATCACAGTTTCCATGTCATCAGAGAATGTGATGGCTGAGTGATCAGCCTAATCGTACCTTTCAGAGAAAAATTGTTCAAGGTATTTCATACTGGTTTCTGCATTAACCCTTAGGCGACTAATGTCATATATATATATATATGGAGCACCCATTCTTGATGTTTCTAGATCACACACAACGACGCAGCACAGTCGGTAGGACTCCTCTGGACGAGTGATCAGCTCGTC
>Ga0268261_10002366_pt1 | contig 13482 bp, 14 predicted proteins | sample TergutNc150P1_FD_190353 | JGI IMG/M metagenome (GOLD analysis project Ga0268261, IMG submission 190353) | Nasutitermes corniger P1 segment gut microbial community from laboratory colony in Florida, USA - Nc150 P1 (SPAdes) (version 2) | ecosystem: Host-associated > Arthropoda: Insects >... | reverse complement strand
TATATATATATATATGATATTAGTAGCCTAAGGGTTAATCAACTTTTATACTGTGTTTCTTTAAAAATTTATAACAAATTCGCTAACTATTTTTGTGAACTGAAATTTTCAGGAAATACTCAGCAAAGACTCTAGTAGTGCTTGAGGGTGTGATACCTCTGGAAACATTCCCTCTTGTGGAGTGGCACTAAGGAGAACTTGCAGATGTACCGAGTTTCACCGTGTTAAAACGCAAATCTGCATCACCCGTCCGCAATGTGTTAACCGAGAGCAAGAAATTAAATTCCTCTCCCCCGCACGGCACTGATTACCATGGTTCAGAAGTTATTTAACTTAATAATACACACCAAGAACAATGCCTACAATCTACCAGCATTTTTGTTGTGTAATTAAGCTCCCTAAGCACTGCACGGCAGTTCAACTGCGGAGAGTCCAGTTTATGTTCAGGTAAATTTCGAGTGTGAACAGAACGGGCCGAGAAACGGAATTAATGTACGCTAACCATACTTATCTAAGGCGATTAGACAGTTTGTATCCAATTTTAGCAACAAAAAAAAAATCAACCTCACACTTCCTACCGACGGACCGTTCACTCTCATACTTTACTGTCAGGCAGCTCACCCAAGCGGTCTTTATTACTACGTCTGCCACTTTTTGCATTTATGACCATACATGTTTGTCTATCAATGGCGTGCCGCACACGAACAGAAAGTTGGATAATTAATAACATAGGATTCTCCAGGGTCCCACAGTTGTTATTAAAACAATAAATCTTTAGACCTATGTAGCTCTGCCTGAACGAGGAAGGCTCTTCGCAACTCGCAACAGAATTTTAAGATTTTAAAGAAAAATGCCAGCTGACATTCCAGTTTTGCAATGCAGTCCCTAGGGATTAGAATGTTTTTGTAATAACGTAAAGTACTAACATGGTGGTTGTGTCAAAAATGCAGCACAGGTTTTTATTTGCTGTATATCAGACCAGTTTTTCAAATTTACATATTATAAATTGCTATATGACATGTAACTCTACTAGAACTCGAGGATCGAAGGACATCTTCAAAGAAAATTACAGGCTTTGAAATACACCAAATGTTGAGTGGGCATAAATTATGTTCAATGAAATTCTAGGACACAAACGACTTTCTTTGTTGATCTGCTATTTAACTGTCACGCCAGCAGTTCAAATGTTGCTCTTGGAGTGGCAGGTTGGGGAGTCAGCTAAGTCATCTCTCTCACAGGCTACAAATAAAGTCTGCAGTTTGCGTTTAGCCTTGAAAGTTGCATTTACATATGGCAGCAGCGTCACATAATTTATTAATCAAAATGGAGAAATATAGCCTGTTAACACTTCAATAATGACAACAGTATTCGGTCTAGCAGAATTATTCCATGTGTTAAAAACTATTTATTAGGAAACACATTTTGGCAAATTACACGCAATCCTACGACTGTAATTTAAAAGGAATATACATTATGTATAAAAAGTAATATTACCAAGCAAAATCTCAGTTTAAATAACTTCTTATATAAGGAGAGTAATAATTCTAAGTAGGGTGGCTTAATGTAGCCTTATCAATTTCTGGAAAAAAAAGTATCAGAAGATAAGGTAATGGAGTATTTGAATTGTAGGCCGAAAACGTCTTTAAATCCTGAGGTTTAGTGTGTGGGTACCGCCAATGATAAGTTAATGAAGGTATCCGAAAGCTTCAAAGCACCAAAAAATAAAATTAATTACTCATTGCGAAAAGAACTGTGCAACAAACTACACTTAAGTCTTTCAAACGTTCTCTATTTTGTCAACAAAAATTTAAGCGAGTTAAGGTTGAACAAAAGCTGTGTCATTTGTAAGAAAGAGGTTGCACCAGCCCTGCAAAAAATTAGAAACGCTACAGGATCATACAGGAACAACAAGAATTCCCGAATTGTTCGCTGTATTACAAAAATAAACTGACATTCCTTCACAGACCAAGGCTGTTTTGACCAAGAGAGTAATAATTTTTTTTAATAATCACAAAATAACATTCTTTTAAATTCAGATAAAATACACTTCAATTCGTTTGGAACATTGTTGTTTGGGACAAAATAATATGCAGTTCTCCAAAATCAAGATTTTTTTTTTCAAAAAATTTAAAAATAAAACAACATTGCCACAGAGGTAATGGTAAAAGTTACAGCTTTATTTTCTTACCATAAAAAACGTTCTCCAGGGCTAGATATACAGCCTCTTAAGACATTTGGCAGGAATTTGCAAACGATGTTCTTGGGACATGGCGTAAAGCTTCGAGTTTTAAACAGTAATCACCAGCAACCAAATAATATGAGTGATCTTTAACCTCAGCCACACAGGAAGACATTTCTTATATGTGCTTTCTGTTTTCTTATGTGATGTTCTAATTTGTTAACAACACTTATTTAAACTCTTTATTCAGATATTTTTGTGTGGTTTCTGAATATGTATGTATATATACATTTTCAATTCCCCAAAGTTATTTAATCGCCTAGTGTGTACACTCAAATAGTCCTGGTTTCACCCCAAAAACGACGCTTATTCAAAAATCTGTTTTATTTCATTGATTAAACAGTCACAAGCAACAAAAACACCTAAACCCATGCGTTCAGCTGACGCCATTTTCAAATTAAATATCATGTTCAAAGTTTATCCGTAAAGAAAATTCACGATGATCAATTAATCTCTCTTTCAGTTTTTTAGAAAATTGTTTTTTATTGCCACCTTGGGGCTTGTAGCGCAGTGCTTCAACCAACTGCGCCACCATGTACACCTCTGTTTTACCGAAACCATACAATTTATACAGTATATGTTGCGAACACACAAGAAGACCAACGTTTACATATGGAAATCCGCTGCGAATTAATAAATCATACAACGGTGAAAGTGCTGGTGAAATTTTGTACGTAAAGGTAAAAACCTTAAAAAATCAAGTCTCCTTTATTTAGCAGGGCAAACCTTGTTCCAGGTACAATTTTAGATATCCATTATACCATCCATACAATATCAAGGGTCATAATACAGATTAGATAAAATTTTAAAGTAGCCGGGATTCAGCTTAATAATAAACAGAGACTTTTACGCCAAGTACAGTCATAAGTTGATGGGCATTACTTATTGACTATATTACGTCTAAGAGTATTTAAAGTTTCATTTAAACACATATCAACCAAGAAATTACCTGACGAAAGAAAACATATTAATGAAATATTACTCTTCTTATACAATAAAGTGTTTTCAGTTTTCATTTTACTCAACAATGTTATTTTATTATACCTGCTGTATTTTTCCTTTTAATTACTTATTACCTGACGATAGTGTACAGTTATATGAAACACACTACGTTATAAACTATATCAATAAAAATTTGTTTTGTTAACCTGAATACTGTTCTAATTATTGTGTACAACAAAAAACGTAATTAAAATACATGGAAATGCCAACAATTAAGAATACGTATACTTTAACAGTAATATTAAAGCGACTGGCAGCTGCTTAGGCAAAAGTACATTTCCGTTCAAGGAAGATATCAAAATAGGTAAAAAAATTCTGTCATTCTCATGCAAGGCCACACCTCAGTGTCGGATCGACAGCAAATTCCGGGGCCTACCTTTCCTTTTCTGGAAGACAAATCTTTTAAAACGGATGTATGAATTACGTACATCATGCGTATTATTTCGCACAGGCGCCATATTGGTTTACAGATTCGTTACTTTTAATCCAAGGGGAATTTTTCAAATACAATTTACCGAACAATAATTTGCGGCTTTTATACAAATTGGCAGTGTAAAACTCAGTTTAAAAATGTGCATGGCTACAGCGTAAACTTAACATGAAGTCAAAATAATAATAATAATAATAATAATAATAATAATAATAATAATAATAATAATAATAATAATAATAATAATCAGCAGCAGCATCATCTTCGGCGTTAAACATCAAGCTAAAATATGGGATACAGGCGAAGAGGGGTAGTGGAAGTACTGAGAGCCTAGCGTTTGGTGGGTTTGTGTGGTCAAGGCTACAAGATTTCTAGCATTCCCACGGAAAAGAACATCTGTGCCCACTGTAGAGGAAGCTGGGTGAGCCCCGAGTCTCTTGAAGAAAGGTACTGAGAAGAGAAAAGCTTCTTGCCCCTAACGGCATACATATCCCAGACGGTCCCAACTGCACAATCAATTGGAAAAATAAAAGAGAAATTCTGAATCTGTGGATGGAAATAAACGGCCTGCATTATGGCACTACACGAGCGTCAGCATGCAAAGAATACACGAACAATGAAATACGGCAACCGGCCACTTGCGGAATTATAAATCAGTCTCGGGTTTTCTGACACATAGAACGGAAATACAGACCGCTAAAAGCACGAGTCTGTAGATTTTTGTTTAACAGTAGTTTCTTTCTAACCTACTGCATACAAGAATAAATTCACTCGAAAAAAGGAAACGAGGTTAAGGAATTTAAACCGTGTATTAAATGACTGCATGTTAACTGCACTTTAAAATTACCAAACCGGTATATGAAGAGGAGTCAGGTTTCTTTTGTCCATCAGTGTCAGATACAAAATTATGAATATAACATTACTGAAGGAAGTCGCGAATTTTTTTCCAAAATCTACTTTTCATTCCTCTTTTCTGAAAAGCAAAAAGTCAGGTATTTACAGACAATTATTATACAAAAGCATGGATATAATTAATGGTTTCAAACAAACAGACAAATTCCAATGTAACGTAATAAGCATTTTCTCTTTATCTTAACACTGCTTGAAATTCCAAACTTTCAGTACTGTTCCGCGGAAGATCTAACCACACAATACATACGATGATATCGATGTTAAGATTTGTCGCTCGTGAATCATCGGGGTGGGGAAAATCTGTGCTGTGTGTCATATCTTGCAGAGTTATAAGGTATGCACCTATTGCATTTATTGTTGTAGACGTTGGTCCCCAAATTACGCGCCTCTCGTCAGGGCTTTGACATTGTCTGTCGCCCTCCACCAAGTGACATTCCCTGAACGGACTAACGTACTCGTGAATCTGAAAACCATACAGTTATTTCCGGAAAATATGGGCTGTCCAGCATGTTGATGGATGTATACCACGAACCGGCCGTTATAACTTTGGGTATTCGGATGTTCAAACAAGCACCCGTTGCCCTTTCGTAGGCCAGTAAGATGTCTGCGATTAGAGTGTCTGCTGGTGCCGTCACATAAATCGTGACATCGTCCGCGTAAGCCACCACCGCGGTTTTGTTTGTCCAATGTACAGTTCTGATGCTTGTAAGATGTCGCTCCAATAGACAGAAAAAAAGCGACAGCCTTGTCTAACGGAGCATTGTCTGGGAAAGGGTCCTGCAACGTAGTCAATAAGTTTACCGAGGAGAAGGCCTTCTCATACATCGCTTGCATGAGTGTGATGAATTTCATGCTGTAGCCATAACTTTTAGTGTCCGAAATAAGTAAGTATGCGAGATCCTGTCTAAATCTTCTGTGAAGTGCAAGAAAAGGATGCATAGTGTGGTGTGTGTCAACTCTACACACGCTATAGCGTCCTGTAACGTCGTCACCGCGTCGAAAATCGTGTTGTCTGAAACTCCCCAGTCCTGACTCTGGTGTATCATGTCAGAAAGAGTAGGTCTCGGTCAGTTCTTTCTAATACGGGCTGGAATTTTATACTCTGTGTTCAGCCAAGTAATTGGTTTATAGTCCTTGGTGTGATGGAAATGTCGGTCTTATGTATGCTCACTACCTTGCCGTGTTTCTGTATTTCCATGATCCGAACATCCAAGTACATCTGAATGAATAGGGCCAGCATGTCATCCTTGATGCTGTCCCAGTTAACTTTCAAAAATGCCAGGCTTATATCATCTCTTTCCGGAGCTTTGTTACAAGTCACTTTCAGTCGCTGTTCCGTAATGGGAGTGCCTAAGCAGCAAGTACCCATGCCCAGCTTTCTCCAAACGAGAAACACAAGCATCATCTACCTGAACAGGATCATATTTGTTTTGCAAGAAATCAATAAAGGAGTGCAGATTGCCCCTAGTGGTCGTCTGTGTTACACCGTCCTTTTCTATAGTGTTGGTTATTCGCGAAAACGCCGCTTCCGCATTTGAATGAGATAGAAAAGGGACGGGCTTTCTCCAAGAAAAAGAGTAGCTTCATATGTATCGATGGTAATGAATTGAACCCGCTTGCTATGTAGTCGGACAGTCTTAGGTTTGAGGTGATTGAATGTGAGTGTTTTCTCCGTAGGATATTTGCCGTCCTTAAAGATGTCATATATGCAAGCGTAAAAAAATTCATTTATCTTACTTCCCCGAGCCCTACCTGTTCCTTCTTGAATGCAAATGAAAGGGGTTTTCCGTTTGATATATTTCTCCCCCTACGTAACCATATCGTTTATTTTCCTTTTTGCCGTCCCTACCTTGTCCACTCCTGATCAAAACGGCTTCTGCTGGCTGTATCTTCTAAAGGTTTCGCGTTCATTTTTCATAGTCCCCGGCCTCGTTGTAGCAGACGGGCTTTCAGCCGTATTCGCAGCCATACCGCTAGGTGATCTGTAAATGCCGCAAGCATGGTTTCCTCCCCAAATTCTGACCACTCTGTTTATGTGACTTAAATTCGTTCAATGCGTGCTGCTCCATGAAAAGTGTAATGTGTATGTGCGGCTCTGTGAGGGACAGTTTCCCACACGTCGACTAAACCGAAGCCGAGGGCAAATTTCTATATTTGTTGAAGTTCATATTCGCAGTGCAACCGGTATCTGTCAGGACGTAGTTAAAAATGACCCTATGATCATTTTTGGAGGCAATAAGTGATTTCCACACTGTAAAAACTTTCTCCTGTCTATTAGATGAGCCAGATGGCGCATATATTTCACTGTCCAGACGTCTCGGCAAAGCGCTGCCATTCCCCGCCCTGAGGGCAAAAGCGTGAGTTTGGTTAATTTTATTGTCTCTCTGGTCAGCATTGCTGTGATACGTTTGTTTGCTCCCACATTTGTGTAAGCGATGTGTCCTCTTATCAGGTCAAAATCAGTGTGGTGACTTCATGTAAGAGGATAATGTCGATTTCTTGTTTGTGGACGAAATCAGTTAACATCTGCATTCCCATTATCGCTGATATGCTTTTGAAGATTAGGTTGGCTATTTTATGTGTCCGTCAGTACATTAAAAAGAGAAGACAAGCTAACGAAGTTTTACCTATTCTTGTGTCAACATGGCTCTCACCCCGTTCTTACTCTTATTTCTGGTCCTAGGCTCTTTTCTGTCCACATTAAAATTTTAGGCCGTTTTGGACTGGTCGGTTTTGATGCGTTCAAATAATCTGTGTCAGCAAGAGATGGCGCGCTGTCTGCCATAAACATACCTACCTCCACCTCGCCTACCCCACTTCCTTGCTCCTCCATGTCTATCTGTGTGATCTCTTGTGTTTTCTGATGTTGTGCTATTTGTAACTGGAGCAAAGAAGCTTCCCTCCTATTCTCCACTGCTATCTCATTTTTCACCAATCGTGCCGCCGCATTTGACACTGGCGCTAAGGCCGGTCGTGTTGGGAACAACGAACATTCAGTACTGTACTTCACAGTCAGAATTTTTACGTCGAACTGCGCATTTTTGTCAAACTAGTCAAATCTCACTTTAGACGGGAGTAATGCAGAGTGCTCCTCAGTTCCTGTGTACAAGCTGTGGTTGTCCGCTGTGCCGTCCTATCCCTATCGACATCTACGGGCTTGCAGGTTATTTCCTGTTCCCTCATGGCTATATCAGACCATGATATGTGAGTGGATATGGGTGCTGTCTGCTGCAATCCCGTCTCATCGGGCACGCTTGATAAAGGTGTCCCGTGTCATTACAACCACAACACATCATAGGTTGTCCATCCTATGACACCCGTACGCTGCTGCCAGCCACAGTAATACGCGAAAGTATGTGTTTGGCAAGAGTAATCATTGCGAGTCGAAAACCATTGGCCACCGGGTAACGATATAGACGGGAAAATGTTTCCTCCTAAATGTCCCTTACTTCTCCGTAACTAGACAGAACCGTCCGTAGTACTCCATCCGACACTTCCAGGGGATACGTTGGCAATACCTACTCTTCTCGTTCCCATTCCAGCTGTAATTATCCTGACTGTTGATATTTAGCCATTGTTATGTCAGTATTCAACTTGCCCACCGGGAAAATAGAACACGTCCTGCATTCGCTCATTGTCCCGAAAATTAATATGCGTATGTCGTTTAGATCAAATGATCTGCGCCACTGTTGCTACCTGATCATTAAAACACATTTGAGCATAAATTCATTCACGAATCTCATAAGCCGAAAAGCCTGGGCTCCTGAGACCAAAAGTACACTTGATCGTATTTAGCCTTTCACACATTTTGAGTGTCCTCCTCTCAAGCTCACAAACAAAAACAGAACAAAGAAACTACCGTAAACAGCTACATCACAATATTCCTCTCACAATCACACAACCTTCCGTTCCTTTTCTCTATTCAGTGGGTTTCGATAAACTCTTTGATATATGGGGATGTGCAGGCTTCTTTATGCTGTGGTCCTTATGGCTCTGCCCAACATAACCAATGCTGTACAAGAATTACAATTAAACAAAGCAAATTCATCAAGTTGAACGTGAGACAAAATTACAATTCACAGGGTGAATTGCAGACCGTATTTATATCAACAACACACACAGACAATATAAAGAACGTAGTCAGGATACGGTAAGGAATTAAACATTACGAACCACAATTATTATCCCGTGTGATTGAAAACAAACATCCAGATTAACAACATTCATTTTGCAATTACGAGGTGACACCACACACACAAACACAGGATCTGTTATGACAACATATTAAAGACAATTTTCCTTATACGGTTAGATCAATGTGCTAATTGTATTTGTCAATAATATAAGCAAATAATAAATTGTTCTAAAATAATTAGAAGCAAAAATCAACAGCAGATTAACCCTTTAAACGCCGGGTTAAATCCCATTTGCCCTTTGCTAGCATTATTCGGAGATCACCATAATCTCCACCTTAGCAGATAAAGGGTTAATTCAACAATAAGGAGAATTTATTGTTTTTTAAATATCCTTTAACTTCGGCAATCCATGTCTAAGAACGCGAAACGGAATGTCAATAATTACAAGTACAAAAATGGCTTGAAGAATATCCATAATTACAAACAGTCCCCAGACACAAGTTACTGACTCTGGCGATTCACACATTACGACACACATCCGATATCTTCAGTGAAATCTGAGAATTGTTGACATTTAATTTCGTTTCCACAAGTCTCTTGATTTATTACATACATATGAATGTGCCTGTCACTAACGTAGTATTTGTCTGTTGCAGATAATGCAAGAGACGCTGTCCTTCTTCATGTTTCTGCTTCAAATGAAGGACAAGAATAAAGAAACGAAACAGGCGCAATGACGAAGACAACAGAGCGCCATATCTTAACACACAGCGATGCCTGTGGTCCTTCTGTCTTGGATTTTATACAATAGAGCATCTGGTAGTGCAAGTTACATAGTGCGTTACGCCACACACACACACACGCGCGCGCGCGCGCGCGCGCGCCGCGCGCGCGCTTTAACAGTATAATATGACAGCCACATAGAAGGTGCTGGCGGAATATCATATCAAAACTAAAATTTTCAGTGTTATTCACGTCACTCTGTTCTGTAATTCCTTAAAAATGTATTACTTTGGGATATTCAGTAGATAAAAATCTCTTTTTAAACCTAAATCTATTCCAAATACACACGAAATTTGTAGACTAGCCATATACACCAAAAACAAGTCGCTCGGTATAACAGCATAAATATTTGGGATGGAAGTTTTTAAGAAGTGACACTAGGTGAAAATTGCAGCTTTCATCATTTGTTAATCCGTACCAAATCCTGAACGAACTGTAAGTGAAAACTTGCTGAGTAATAAATTTTCTGAGCAACATGAGAACAGTTCACGCTAAATGTTCCTGGTTTCCGAAAGGAGAGTTATTTAGAAAAAAATATATTACCTTTAATAATTGTACACCTTCCACATAATTACCAAGGCTGCCTGTGGGTATACTTCATAAGGCATTATTACACATCCAGTTTCATAAATGTTGAAAATTTATCTGAATGTCTTCATAAAAAATACATAATAGTGCACCGATATTTACTGTCAGTTGGACAGCTGCAATTGGATACACGTGCAATTAGAATTTCAACATAATATATGTCTAAACAGAACAAACTTACTCTCACTGTAACACTAACACAAACAACAGTACTTCAACTCGCAAACACAAAGTGACAATATACACCAGCAGCATATCACAAAAATTTAACAAATTCAGGTGCGAATAAGTACATAAATATTGAATCACCGAATCATTTAATACCACAAGTAACCTTAATACAAGTAGCGCAGAAGTTTGCAAACCAACCACCAGCAAAATCAATCAAAAAACTCCAGGGTACTGACATTTAAAAACTTCCACGAACCTGATGCCAACTACAACAGAAGACACTAATTTTCTATGCATACCTTCTGTACAAAATAATAATGTTTCATGAATGCAAAATTTTATATGGATTAATTTTAATATTACACTAATAATGTTCTACTATTAACTATACCTTTTATTTTATTGCTGAAATAATCGCTACTTTAAAACACCTGATGCTGGAATGGAAGTAATAAAATGGGTTGTGGCCTATAGTTTTAGAAAATATGAAAAAATTTGCAATTTAGCTAAACGTAAATAAAATTTAATTAAATTACTTTCAACATGGTTATCTCGCATCGACTACAAATTCCTGTTTCAAGATGCAAGGCATAATTCAATAGGCCAATTGCTTTAGATTTTTCCAGCGAAAGGTGAAATACTCCATTCTATAATCCATGGACACAAACAGCAAATATTGTGTCATAAACACGAAGTACTTAAACGTGCAAATAGTGTAAAGAAAATTTGTTGAAACCCGTTACTTGAAGTATACATTGTATACTACTTCGAAACGACAAATTCCGATTACAAGCCTAGGAACCTAGCGGTAACTCAACGATGACAAACGTGCTCTAAATAGCTCTACCCTTTCATGACCACGGCACTAGAAGGAGTGAGGGGTCAGCGTCACGCCCCGGCCGGCCTTTACCTCGGGAAAGACCTGGTACCCATTGTACAGGAGTCGGGTTGAGCCCTAGGGCCGGTCTGGATAGGTGCGGAAGATCTCGCCCCCACCGGGATTCGATCCCCTGACCGTCCAGTCCGTAGCCAGTCGTTATACGGACTGAGCCATCCGGTCCTCGAGGTGGCATTCTACTTTCTCAAATATCGGTTGTAGACGTAGGGAAGTGGTCATTATCACACTTCAAAGAAAACACGCCTAGCATCCACCGAACAGGAGAAATGATGGTTACTACGGATACGTAAGATACATTGTGAAAAGGACAGCTACAAATAAGCATGCCAGGAATGCAAATGTCGTTGTTTGTACGTGCTCTAATGTACTTCAGAATACTTCGTTCGGATCAAATTAATTATTCCAATTTGCATGTGTCATGCTGCTCAGATAAAACTGAGTATATAAAGAAAAGCATAAGATATAGAACCAATATCGAATAGCTGGATAAGGACGCTACATCGATAAATTCGAGGGTTTATCATGCCTACTGCTGCTTATCCAAACAAGCAATAGGATCATATTCACGTTCAGACCTATTCCTGCATTCTAATACAGACCAACACACTACATCTCAAAACATGCTTCAGATCTCAGTCAACATTACAATACATTAGGTTACGAACTGTAACCATGAAACAGCACACAGGTTGGCAGAAGAAGAAACATGGCAATTTTAAAACTTTCCATGTCTCGTGCAGTAATCTAAATCACAATATTTATTCCAACAAATGTACAACACTAAAAATACAATAGTTTCATAAATATATTATATTCCAAGTTTCGAACTAAAATGGCCATCTTCAGGGAGGTGGTAAACAATGGAAAATGTAGCCACTAATTTTGTTACAGTCGTGGAATTATATTGTGGTACAGTTGATGGAAAAAATATAGTGAGTGCTAAGAAAATATATGTATGGTAAATAGAAACTGAAAATGTTGTGTTGTCTGCGCATTTTAGACCTACTATAAGATGTCACAAGGAACACACGAGAGTAATGAATATCCTTACCCACTCTGATCAATGGTTTTTATTTATAATGGCAATCATAAAAAAAAATATTTTACTTGACTGAAAGAAATTATTGACGCTTCAAAATAATGTGGAAACATACTTTTTATACTACTCGCCATCTCAGCACTGACTACAGAACGCTGCAAGAATTAAACAGACTTCAAACAAAGGGAAAGCCTGTGGACATATATCGCGCTGTGCATATAACAACCATATTCATACACATACACACACATATATATATAAATAAATAAATCGGGTTAATGAAGGCAACAAATTATGAAGCTTTGCATTATGTCCTTTTCTCCAGTTCACTATTTCCTTCTCTCTCAAATGCCCAAATAATTTTCTGCCTATGCCGTATTCACCAAAACCCATAATACAACCAACACCTTAAAAGTCAGGCTCTGAATGACTCATGCCGCATCACAGGGTGGAGGGTTGGATTTCCAAACAAAGCATCGTGTAATTGAATTGTATGGAAATGTGTATTACATCGGTGTGCATTTGTTGGGTTACTGCGTAACTGGCATTATTTGTTGGGTTACTGCGTAACTAGCATTATTTGTTGGGTTACTGCGTAACTGGCATTATTTGTTGGGTTACTGCGTAACTGGCATTATTTGTTGGGTTACTGTGTAACTGGCATTATTTGTTGGGTTACTGCGTAACTGGCATTATTTGTTGGGTTACTGCGTAACTGGCATTATTTCAACAAATGCGTAGGTATTATTTCAAACATGGCAACCAAAGGAAAAAATTACATGCTTACTTCTCGTAATATGAAAGAGTCTGCACAGTATGGCACATAGTTACAGTGTCACAGAAAGAAACTTTACATACAGACAGACAGACAGACAACTGTATATTGTGAAACTCTACACCGGATGATAGAGACAGTGGTTTCTGTTCAAACAAAGCAGTCGGACACAAGACGACAAGTTACCAGGAATTTAGTGTATTCCATATCTGTGTATTGAAAGGATAACATTTTCAACATAACAATGAATTTTATAAACCACTCAATAGGTTAGCAATGGGGGCACCGATATCAAACTTGGTAGCCGAAATTTTTCTACTACATTTTGAGTATTTAGTTATCACACTTAACATAGACAATAAACCAGTAATATCCGAAGCCCGATAAGTTGATGGCATATTAATTACTTGCGGCCACATAAGAATTGTTTTCGCATGACTGAAAGAACTTACTGACACTACAAAGTAATGTTGAGTCTCTCCGTTTGGTCCCGATGGGGGACTTGGGGG
>Ga0268261_10002365_pt1 | contig 13484 bp, 12 predicted proteins | sample TergutNc150P1_FD_190353 | JGI IMG/M metagenome (GOLD analysis project Ga0268261, IMG submission 190353) | Nasutitermes corniger P1 segment gut microbial community from laboratory colony in Florida, USA - Nc150 P1 (SPAdes) (version 2) | ecosystem: Host-associated > Arthropoda: Insects >... | reverse complement strand
TGGGCACTTTAACTACTGTTTCACATCTAGCCTTCAATATTATACTAATTGGGTTACCCGTCTTGTCCGTCGAAACCTTATCATCAAATTGCAATCTCACATCACCCATTATAATTTCTCTTTTCTTATAATCAATTTTGACCCTCTTACTTACTAAAATCTCTTGCCCTAGTGTACCATCATACGGGATTCGTATCCCATCGCCGACTGTATGAAAAACATGCGTCGTTTTCTGATTCTCAGTACTTAATTTCATTTCAATTTCACTAATAGTCCTCTCTGTACCGCTCGAAATACCACTTACATTTACTATTCTCTCTGGATCGTACACAGATCCCTCTTTAATTCTATTATATTTCCATAAACTCAACTGCGCTCCAGTGTCATTTAAAAACTTTAACTTCTCTTTAGCTCCCTTATCCACTTTCAACGTGACAGTATTCAACGCTGCGGTCGCTGCCTCTGTGCAGCCCACCATTACTGCCGAGGCCCAGCGTGGTTCCTCTCGCGAACCCTCGGTCTGTTTCCCGAACTCGTTCTCTTCCACCCAGAACCATCTGTCGCCGTGCATGCCCTTGCCAAATGGCCCAAATCTCCGCATGTGTAACACCTTATTCTTTTACCTGTATCTCTCATACCTTCGCGCCTAACTACGCCTCTATTATCACTTGCACTACTTCTCGCGTTCACCCCGCGTCCAGGGTGTAGAAGGCCTTCTGCTTCTACTCGGGCTACAAACCCAGGTCCTCTACCGGACCCTCTCAACACTTGTTCCCTACTACTATTACCTCCGTTATTCGCATGCATTGACACTCGGGGTGGCCCTTTATACATATTCCCATAACTCTCATGTACTGATAACCCTATCTATCTAGCAGATAATATTGCCCACCCTTCCTCCAAAGCGGCATCGATGCATGTTGATAACAAGGGAGTTTGGCCCTTTGGTCGCACTATAGTTTGGATCCATTCATTGCTCAGCCTCTGCACGAAACACGCTTTCGCGAGGTGATTGATGAGACACATAGCACCGATCATCTCCTCATCTTCACATATTCTATATGCAGCTTCCTTCAATTCTGACTGCATAGTATCTATCCTACTACTCCACGAGGCTATGCTTTCACTGGCGCCTTGCCTACTACTAAACATCCGATAAGCGTAAAAATCTGAAGTTCTCCTGACCCCGTAATTTTCTTCCAAGATCTGCTTTACATCGCACCATGTCGATGTGAGATCCCTGACTAAAAGTTTGCTTGTAGCTTCTCCGGTTATTTTTGTTTTAACAAATTTCAATAACAGGTCATGCTCGCTAGGGTTGACCAGTTCGAATGCTGTGGATACATTGTCAACGAATACCTTCAATTTACGTTTATCCCCATCAAACCGTTGATTAATAAGTTTCATGGTATCCGATATTCTACAATATCTGCCTTGCGCAGAATCCATTGTGTTTTCTGAATCCGGCTGGCTCATGCTGTTGCGGTTACAGGTAGATTCCCTTATACAAGCTCCTTCCTTTTTTACGACATAACTGACAACTATAATACCTTACGCTAACCCCTTGTGCACTTCATTATTTACACACGGACTTACTTACACGCACTTTACTTTGTCATGGTACAATTGACAACAATAACACTCACACTATCCCTTTGTGCACCTTACTTATACATACTACGAACTATGTGTGGTAAATGGGATTGTACTACATACGCAATTCTATATTGCGAGAATTTTTTAAGCGTATGAGCGGGCCTTACCTTTGTACAGGGTTGATTAGCGAAGGCTGCCTTGGACAGGGGGCTCCTAGCAATCGTCTCGGTTGCCGGTTTCAGTGTGAACTTCTTTCCTCGGGTGTGGATGACGGCTGCTGGTCCTGCGCTCCTGAGGATGAAGAAGTCCGAACCAATGTCCTTGGTGGCGGAGTCTGCAGCTAAGGCACCAACTGGCGACTTCCCTCTCAATCGGCAGCCCTTAAGGTAGCGACTCATACCATGCTCGGAGGCCGCGTATACCTCAAGCGATCTTCGAGGACGGACCCAGAGGCGTCTGTTTATCTCTCCGATCGAACGCGGAAGAGGACGGTAGTCGGGGCACAACTTAAGCCAGCTGGCAGGGAGTTAGGGGTCGTGCACTGCTCTCTTGACGGCTGCCAGTGCCATACAACCTCCGTCAGCTGCGGACGGGATCCGCTCCTCGGTCTATGGTGATCTACGGGTTCCTAACAAACCTGGGAGATGTTGCCGGTGTCGCCCGGATGGCCAGCCAGAACGAACTCCCGACGTGGAGAAGCTGAACCTATTGCTCTCGGAGATAATCGACGAAAAATCCCCGCACACACCTGACACCAACCTTTATGTAGCGGCCCGCACTCGGGTCCTAGGTTCTGACCCGGGTGAAGACAACGAGCGAAGGATCGGATATCTAGTTTTATAACAATGATGAGCTCAGTTCAAACGTCCTCGGATAAGTACTGATGAATAACTTTATTGATGCTTGATGATTACAGTAGATGAATATAGTAGTTGCGGTGAGCACAGGAGAAGAAATGTAATTTAGTTCACAACTCAACAGAGATGTTAGTTGAGCGGTGTTTTGTGAAAGAATCCCCGCTTCTGTAAGCGACCTCCAAAATAAATACTGAAAGGCGCTGCTATAATGACCTTTTCTTCTCCCCGCTAACCCACAAAAAGCATAAGACACTAAACGTAAGTCACCCGAGTGCTGCCCAATTGTTCTGCCGTAACTCTGCTGTTCCCCTCATATGTCCCTTGCACTGGAATGCGATCTCCCTAAACTGGAGGCTGCAGCTGGTGATTCGTGGACCTGCAATTGCCTTCCAGACACTAAAGACAACTGAAAATATTACTCTTGCCCCACGATGCAGTCAAGTAGTCACTGCTAAGATAGAACTAGAAAAGTGGTTGAAGTCTTCCGTCGCAGGTCTGTGTGGAACCTGCGATTATACCCCTGGAAGGAATTCTTCCCGCCCGCGTGCTTTCGCGAGTTGGAACCAGTGTACACGGGACATCACAACCAGGTCGCGCACTGGGGATGCTAGCAAATTTTAGTCATGAAATCCTGAACCTACCCAAGTCCACAGTTTTGGGGGTAGCGGAGGAGTTTTCAGAGGAGTTAGTGGATAGAATAAACAAGGCAGAACAGACAAGTTTAGAATCACCTACGAGGGCCAGGAGAAAGCGGAAAAACGAAGGGCTGTATAACAAACTTTTAGGAACGAAACAAGACCATTTACCCCCAGAGAAAGACAGATAATAGAGCCAGTGTTACAGAAATATGCGCATGTTTTCCACGACAATGAGACAAATGATTTTAAGTCTACCGACGTCATTCAACATCAGATTTTGTTAGAGGACAACAAACCCATCAGACGACCCCAATATCAGACCCCTTTCGCCCTTAAGGACGAAATGAAGGCACAATTGGGAAACATGTTAGCAAAAGGGGTAATACGAGAGAACAGCTCCCCCTGGTCCGCACCTGCTATACTAGTTCCTAAAAAGAATTCTGATGGGAAACCAAAATTCAGGATTTGCCTTGATTTCCGAGCGCTTAACGCTGTTACCAAGTCGACCCTTACCCATTACCAAGATTTGAAGAAACTACGTCTGTTTTGTACGGGTCTAAGTATTTTTCAGTCTTAGACTGTTACAGCGGGTTCTGGCAGGTGCCAATTAAAGAGCAACATAGAGAAAGAACAGTATTTACCGTACCGTTTGGGTACTACGAATTTAATCGATTACGATTTGGGCTTTCAAATAGTCCATCACGTTTTCAGAGACATATGGATGTTGTCCTTCGGAATCTCATTAACGTCCAATGCTATGTATTCATTGATGATATTATAATATTCTCAAAATACGCATAAGAACATGCTGTGAGGTTAGAGAATGTATTGGAGACGTTTCACAAAGCAAACCTGCAGTTATATCCAGCAAAATGTGTTATCTGAAAACGGAATTTCGGCGTCCGCGGATAAAGTGAAAGCAGTGAAAAGTTATCCGACCCCGCGAAGTGCAAAGGAAGTCAGAGCGTTTTTAGGTCCAGCCTCGTTCTACCGGAGACTAGTCCCTAACTTCGCCGAAGCAGCGAAGCCTCTGACGAAATTAACCCGGAAAACCAAGAGTTCATATGGGGGCCGAGTCAGCAAGAAGCGATTGAAAATTTTGAAAATCAAACTTTGTACTACTCCAGTTCTGGCGTATCCAAATTTCGACCTACCCTTCATTCTGACCACGGACGCTTCTAAAGTTGCGGTTGCAGCCATCCTGTCACAGGAGCAGGATGGAATTGAGCGTCCAATTGCCTATGCTAGCATGCAATTAGTAAGGCTAAGCAAGCATATTCTACGTCAGAATCAGAAATTCAGAAATGCTGGCCCTAGTTTGGGCGACAAAGTATTTCAGATGTTATCTCTTTGGTGCCAAATTTGTGGTTAAAACGGACCATGCCGCTCTAACCTATCTGAAAAAATTTTGTTGACAGTAGCTCTAGGCTCATGACGTTGTCTATAAAATTATCAGAATTAGATTTTACAGTAGAACACAGGCCAGGCACCAAGATTGCCCGTGTAGATGCTCTGAGCATACATGTCGGCGCTGTGATGAGTGGAGGAACGCTAAGTCAAGAAAGTGTACTTTGAGAACAGGCCAAAGATAAAATAAAGCCTGGAAATTACTCTAGCAGAAGTGAGTACTTTCGCGATGACGTAGGCCTTGTTTATCGTCGCCAACCTAACGACAAACATAAACTGCTTGTACCTCAAACCTTAGTGTATGACGTCATAAGAGGAAACCATGACCCCGCTTACGCAGCACACTCTGGTGTAAAACGGACTTGTGACTTAATTGCGCTACATTTCTGGTGGCCCGGCATGCGAAGATCAGTCGAAGATTATATCAGAAATTGTGACGCATGCCAGAGGCGGAAAGAAAATGGCTAGTTTATAGCACCGCTGGTAGACCCTGAAATGCAGGTAGCTCCCTTCCAAATAACGTCTATGGATATTACGGGGCCATATCCTTTGACCCCACTGCGATATAAATATATTCTAACTTTTATTGACCACTTTACAAAGTTCGTTGAAGCCTTCGCGATTCCTGACCAGTCAGCGCAGACATGTGTCAGAATTTGCGCTACGCAGATTGTTACAAGACATGGATCAGGTTCCTAACTTGTTACAGATCAGGGCGCGGCCTTCGTGTCTTCGTTCTTTAGTGAAACGTGCGAAGTTCAAAGGTAACGTACGTTTAGTTATTATACATCGTCGATTGGCACCCTTGAGTGTTGGCATAGGGCATTTCACGGTGGAATGTTGCATTACGTAAATTCTAGTCACTCGAACTGGGATTTGGTCTTAGCATTCTTTCTAATGGCCTATAGGGTAACGCCCCACCCCACTACTGGGTAAAACCTTTCTCCTTACTACACGGAAGAGAGATGGTCATCCCCAGCAATTATAACGTAAAAGCAAAAGTCTCAGGATCCAACGCAAGTTACGACGTGCAGATTGAAAACCTTAAATACACTCTAAAGCAAGCGTAAAAATCCGTTAGCAAAGCAAGCAGGAAGTCACACCAGACAAACGCGCGTATGATCGTCGAGGGAAGTGTCGAAGATTCTAGTCAGGGTACTATGTATACTTATACAATCCCGCACGAAGACCAGGCCTGTCAAAAAATTCCATCGCTCGTGGGCGGGATCATATGAAATCATTGCCAAAATATTAGATTTGAATTATGAAATATCAGGTCACAACGAGAGAAAATCTATCTTCCATATAAATGGTCTTAACCCAGCTTTTAATGCTGTAATCAAAAAGTCGAACCCAAGACCGATGCAACAAGTCGGAGAGGGAACACGCAAAGCCTCCGTGTCCAGCGAGATCTGTGAATATCCAGACGCCATTACACTCGGAAGACTTCCATTGCTTACAAGTCTTGCAAGTAGGGATGACTGTCGGCACGCCCCGCCTACTCACCTACCTCGTTGTTTCCCTCCTTCCGCTCATTCGCCAATGGTTGAAGATATGTCGGACCTCACTTCTCTGTCTTCGGACACGCCCAGGTCTAGAAGAGAGCTCCAGACCACGAGAGTATTTCCTCCCCTCCCCAAATTACGTGAAAGAATTACGTCGCAAGAATAATCAACCCCGACTGCCATTGTACATAATGATGTAGAATAACATGATATAATTTAGCGAAACTAGAAATTATATTCTATGTTTCAGAGTGCCCTCCTATTGTAATGCCCACGAGCTTTCAAATACAGCCTACCAACAACAGCGTACTATTTCTCAAAAAGAAAGATGTAATTCTTACTAATGGCCACTGGTGTGTAGCTATTGACCTTGACACGCGCCGCTACGAAGATGTAATTTCCTCTGTTACAAGCGATTTGATGGTACTAAGCAAACAACAAAAAGAATTCACTCCTATCTCTGAACTGAAACAAATTGAAATTTTACTGGACATTTTAGAATCTAAACTGTTAAACTTTCAACACATTCTGCCCAAGTTAGATAGCCGAAGAGACATTTTGAATTTCGGTGGCACTATTTTACAAACTTTGTTTGGGATTGCTACTGTGTGTGACTTATACATGTTACACGAAACACTTGACAAACTGAAATCCAAGGATATTCATATCGCACACTCACTTGCAAACCAAGCAACGTATGTTAAAATTTGGAACATACAGTTCGTGTAAACTCTGACGCCATTTTGAATTTGTCCACCATTTTAAAAAATGAAATGATTCAGTCGCACAACAAATACCAGCAAATTGCCAGGGATATCGCTTGGTTGAATATGACGATTTATAATCACAATGTTTTATTTTTAGTGATTAGTCAAATCGAGTTCGCATTAGTACAACTTACTCAGCAAGTTGATTAAATGCTAGCAGCTGTGCATCACATTCTGCTGGGAAAATTGCCAATAACAATTGTAAATCCCAAAATTTTGCACACTATATTACGTAACATACCCCTTTGTTTGCCGGAAAATTATGAAGTAGCTGCTGGTACCAGATTTGAGAACATTTATTCATATTACGATTTAATTAAATTAGCTGTAGTAGGCAGCTTACACAATGTTAAATTAATAATGTGTGTTCCGATCCAAACTGCTAACCAACGCTTTACAGTGTGCAGAATAGTGGGCTTACCGAACCGGAAAAGAAAGGATAAATTTGTTTTATATCAAATTTTTTTCCATATTTTGTAATTGGAAGCAGTCAGCGTGACTACGCCTTGCTTACAGTAACAGAACTACTACAATGCACGACAAGCACCATTACAGTCTGCCCGGTTAGCACAGCCTTCTACGACGTACAAAGTACTACATGTCCATTAAGTCTATATTTTCAGACTGCAGGAGAAAATAAACCGAGTAAAAGGACTATTCTTTTGAATCATATTCCCATCCTACGGCGGCACGACACCATATGGATATTCCACTTTCCGCAGCCAACTCAAGTCAGCATACGCTGTCCACGAGACAACAAAGAGTGGGAAACACGCATCGAAGTCCCCTACAACGCAGATATTATTTACAACGCCACGTCATGTTTCAACACGTCCAGCAAGATCCGAACACTACTGGAATTACACCGCGTCATGCCACTCGACTTGGCAACCCATCTATCTACATGCCTGACCAATCTTCAGAACTAACAGCTCTTGAAATGCCACACATAAAATCTCTACTACCAGCGAGCATCACTGAAATTGATAACATAAAACCACGCGTTGATGCCCCTCGCCATTCATTAGATGTGGACACATTATTGCACTGTGTCAAGTTTCACTTCAACAAGAAAAACATACATACTGGCACCTAATTATGGTAATAATTTCATGTACCATTACCTTTCTCCTGATTGTACATTTTTCCTTTCATTTTAAAATGCACCACTTTATGTTACGCTGTTTTTGTAAGAATACCCTTCCTGAACCCGAGAATATATCTTCACCTTCATCTTCAAACATTCCTACATCGCAATACACAAAGGCAGCAACGGAATTGGATGTACACAAAGAAAGCGTTACATTTACAGGGTACCCATTGCGTTAGACAAACTAATACGAGCAGTAGCTTCAGATGTGCACTCACTCTGCCAGCCAGAACCAGTCCGCAGTTCCCAGGCTACACAATGCAGACATCCGATACCGACCTAGCAGCCATCTCAAGGTCGCTTAGCCAGCAACGATTTATCTGACTACTGCTCGCAGCCTGAATAACTACGCTCATAAAACAAAGACTGTCTTATCTTTACTGCAATGCATTTTCACGTTCAAATTATTCAATTGTACATTTACTGTATTAGACATGGAAATTGAAACCCCTTCCGTTTTTATCCTTCCCCTTAATTTTGTCGCTATTGTATATGCATGTGTATGTTTATATTTGTTTCCTTATTCGTTACATATATTCACTAACGTTTTATTTTACAAATTTCGGGTATTTTACAAATTTTCAGTTTCAATGTTATATTTACCCGAAAATTTGGTTTAAAAAGTGGCAGAATGCAGTACAGGATATTAATGAATATTACATTTGTATAATGGAATTAATTAATACTACATTCGTGTATCGCTTAAAATTTAAACGTTAAACTTAAAATTATAAGACGTTCATTTATGCGGAAAAAAGCGGTCATTTTGCCTAGCTGCCGCCTATTCAGCTGTATCAGCGGTTCAACACATTCTATGATATGCAAAGTAACGCGCAGTTTAACATTCTAACCAGAATTAGTGACGTAAATTACTCGCCGATATAAAATTCTAAATTACCACGAAACGACGCTTACTTTTGGACTCACCGGCTCACTATACTGATAATCACTTGTCAACGTTTCGTGCCTACACGAAGAATAATTAATAAGTGCTATTTCGAAACATTTGCTTGTTTTACGATGATAGTTTACATCGTATTACTCCTGATTATTACATGTAAATCGCACTGACTGCAACTAAACTTTATTTACACCGAGTGAAGCGAAGTTTTATAATTAAATTCTATAATTCAGTTTCGGAGTTTATTTTCGAATTTCAATTAAATGCCAGTAAATTATTTGGTCAACACCGTTTTGATTAATTTATTTGTAATACTTAAATTTGGTAAATCATTGTGTAAATACTTTTTATTAGTTTTATATGTATGTATTCAGTAGAAAAAATATTAGTTATCAATAGTATGTCATTCGTTACCCAAGTTCCCGAATTTCTAATATTTTATATAGAAGTCTTTGCACTTTTGGTGGTAGATACCATTAATTTTTATGCTACAAAATATTACGCGACATCGTAGAATCATAGTAAAAGTAGTGTCCACTAGTGAATATCCTTTCCACGTCATAACCGTATTCGGGCACTACAGCTCTTTTAGCTTTGTCCCATCTGTTCTTCCGTCTACATGCAACAACTCGGTTCCCATTGGACAGAGTTTCATGAAATTTCATATTTGATTATTTTTCTGAAATCTATCGAGAAAAATCAAGGCTCATTAAAATATGACGAGAATAACGGGTACTTCGCATGAATAGTTGTGTACATTTATGACAGTCCGTTGCTAAATTCTTAACCTCCTGTACAATGGGTTCCGGGTCTTTCCCGGGGGTAAAGAGCGGCCGGGGGTGACGCTGATCCCTCACCCCCTTTTAATGCCGTTGGTCATGAAAGAGTAGAGCTGTACCTCTACTCCCCCTATGGGCCGTACGACCTGTACAGAGCCTCAGTGCCTTTACAAGGGTGCACTTTACCTTTTTACCTTTCTAAATTCTTAGAGTGAGAAATATTTCGCGCAAAAGTTGTAGAGAAAATAAAAACACAATTGTATGTTCAATAACTTTTTACCTAAAATCGTGCCCTTTATGAGATGAAGAAAAATTTATTAGATTCAGACAGGACACAAATTACAGTATAAAGCTTCGCATGCGCTTTGCATGCTTGATAACTAAGGCTACAAGTACATACTCAGAATATGTAATACTTATTGCTGTTCCACGGCAACAATGGTTACGCGAACGCGCCTCTGTATTACGTTATACTTAAATTACCTATCTTATTTGCGTCTCCGAATGGCAGATGTAAAAGTGTTATTAAAAAAATTGTGTCGAAGCGCCACAGGAAAAAAAAAATATTAAACAGTATTATTAGTTAATTGAGCCCAAAGTAAGGTAGGCTCTGTGTATCAGAATGCACCGACTGTGCAAGTCATTTATTTGGCAGCCCTGTATTTATGGCGCAGGGAGAAGAGTCTTCAGGAAAGCATTCAAACAGACTCAAGTGTGGGAAACTTTACTCTGCAGTGCAGATGTGCGATAATTGGGCGCATGTAGTTGAAGGCAATTGCATGAATTTCGCCACTCCTTTAAATCCGCGGAAATACGGACTTGAGAAAATTGTTAGCGTTCTGGATACTTCTAATTATCGAAGTAGGTTTACCAGAAACCCACATCATTGCTGCCACGCACCTAGATATACTAATCTGTGGGGCTGCTACACACATTTTTTCAACAGTCATCAGAAAGAAGACTGGCCATGCCTGCGTCTCTGTATTGGTATATTAGATTAGTATGATTTTGTTATCATGTTTCGCAGACACAAAAAGAATTGAATTAGCAAACCTGCCTCTGGAAAGTCGGCTGTTAAGGCTATTAGAACGTTTTAATTTAAATTTCAATACAGTTAAGTGAATGAAATAAGTAGCACATATGCCGCTCATTTATGAGTTCAGAAGTTCATGTACCGGGCACGAGGCAAGGTATTGGCATAGAAAAATTTCGCAGTTTTACGTGTCTCTGCGTAAATATGTGGAGGTGGAACGTTAAAACAAGTTAGGTCCGTTTCTTTCCACGCATACACACACACACACAAACACTTGCCAATTTGTGTTTTATAATTGCGTACATGTAGGTGTATTGATTGGGGGCATGCGGTGGCGCAGTTGGTTGAGGCACTGCGCTACAAGCCGGAAGGTCGCTGGTTCGATTCCCTGTGTTGTCATTGGAATTTTCATTAACATAAGCCTTCCGGCCGCACTATGGCCCTGGAGTCGACTTAGCCTCTAACAGAAATGAGTACCAGGAATACTTTCTGGGGGTAAAAGCGACCGGTGCTTAGGGCTGACCACCTTACCACCTTCATATGCCGATTGTCTTGAAATCTGGGAGCCTCAACCACCTGGAACCCTCAGGGCCTGTCCAGGCCTGTAATGGCATTGCTTTACTTTTATATTTTAGATTACTTATTATTAATTTTTGTAAGGTTCGAATTAAAGGTGAACAAATACAGTATTCTCTGGACGTAGAACAAGCACATACACACAGACAGTAATGTTGAATCACTGTGTGTACATATTCTTCATCTAATTCGCCAAGTGATTAAATCAATAAAACTTCTGATGAACAAGACACGCAACCCGCAGTAGGGGAGAGAGCGAAACGACTGAAAAAACCTCAGGGTAAGAGAACATTTAGGATATCCACCCGTAGATTGGAGGATAATATTAAAATTAATTAACATCTACAAGCTTAGCGACTTTCCAAACCTATGAAGGTATGTATGAAATATTTTGCCCAGACGTCCTTGAGTATTACGATCTTCCAAACACCTCAGACAGAATTCAACAACTGCAATTTGTACGTTGTTACAGACGATTTCTTTCAGGTTGAGAAGCTGGAAACACTGGTGCAGGGTCTTTGGCTATACGTCGGTTGTTTACACTTGCTCCACGTGCCATTGTTTATGTTTCATATGATTGTGTGACATACTTGTATTGTTTATTGTTATATAAAATTTCAGTATTATCTTTATCAGAGACATATCAATTGTATATAAAATTATTTTGGCGTTTTCAACGATTAAGTACATTGTGCTGAATCTGTTATCATTTGACATTCATGGATCCGTGCATCATAATACAGATCTTATAGAAATGACCAATAAGAAGCAACGGCGTATGACAGTTTATTATTCCCTTGTTCCTTGACTGCTTAACATGTTTCGAGGGATGTTATCGTTCGAAACATGTTGAGGAGTCAAGAAACAATGGAATAATAAATTGTCCTACACAGTTGCATCTTGTTGCTAATTTCTATAAGATTTCTTATCATTTATCAATATTCCGTCACAATATTTTTTTTTACCTCTCAACCGTTGTAACACAGCCTGGTGTATATTTATAGTATTGGAGTGAAAATGTCATGAAGATATTTTTCAACAATATTTCCCAATAAACGTCTTTATCTGAGTTGCTGCTGACATTTTATGACGACATATCGCTCACTAAATGCAACACCAGCAAAACTAAAAAAATAAAATTTGGAGTTGACACTTTGATTGAGCTACAAAATTATTCGACATTACCCACACACACTTCTTGGTCAAAACACACCCCTTAATATGCCATTGTTTTCAGGCGTAGGTGTTATATATTTTAGCTAAAACTCAGTATTAACTATAAATGGGCAATTTTTGGATTGTGCCACTATTGTATTCAGTGAGCGATATTATGTTGTGTAACATCACGCCCACATTTTCTGCATTAGGTAGCACAAGTGGATTAGATTTTTCCCCTGAAACTTAATGTGTTAATTGCCTGATATTTTATAATCATTGTCAAGAATTTCTAGCGCGATATATTCCCACTTATTGAATTCCTGAATTTGACAATACTAAAAACTGCAGTGAAATAGTAATAACCTGTAACATATTTACAGTTGCAAGCAGTACAGATTTTGCTCAGCCAAAATTCAATGTCATGGCCGGCTATTCACAAGTCCAACCCATCAGCCACATTTTATTTTATTCATTCATTCATTTAGTAGTCTGTCTTACGACAGGTCCAAAGCCTCTTCCAAAGCGAGCTGTCCACATGGTGCGATCCAGAGCTTCCTCTTTCAAATGAGACTATCATCTCCTTTCCTTAAGGTCACGCAATAGCTTCCTACGTCTTCTTCCTTGTCTTCCTGTCACTTCTAATCCCCCCTTGTATCGTTCCTTCAGTAACCCGTTGTAGAAGGCAGTTTCTACGCAAAATGTGACCAATCCAGTCAGCCTTCCGTTTACGTATTTCATGTAGGCTAATCCTCTGTTCCTTGACTCTAAACAATACATCTTCTTTTCTCACATGATCAGTCCAACTGATCTTTTCCATCCTCCTCCAGCACCACATTTCAAAACTTTCCAGGCGTTTCTGATTTATAGCTCGAAGCGTCCAAGTTTCAGCACCATATAAAGCTATGCTCCAAACGTAGCACTTCACTAGCTTCTTCCTCAATTCCAAGTCCAATGTACTAGTAAAAAGAGTCCTCTTCTTGTTGAATGCAGCTTTAGCCATAGCAATCCTACACTTAATTTCACAAGTACATCTTCCATCATTTGTTAAAATGCTACCCAAATATTTAAAAGGTTCCACATTCTCTAGTTGTTTTTGGTCTATCATAATTTTTACTGG
>Ga0268261_10002364_pt1 | contig 13485 bp, 16 predicted proteins | sample TergutNc150P1_FD_190353 | JGI IMG/M metagenome (GOLD analysis project Ga0268261, IMG submission 190353) | Nasutitermes corniger P1 segment gut microbial community from laboratory colony in Florida, USA - Nc150 P1 (SPAdes) (version 2) | ecosystem: Host-associated > Arthropoda: Insects >... | reverse complement strand
AAGAAAGAAAGAAAGAAAGAAAGAAAGAAAGAAAGAAAGAAAGAAAGAAAGAAAGAAAGAAAGAAAGAAAGAAAGAAAGAAAGAAAGAAAGAAAGAAAGAAAGAAAGGGATGCAATGACTTGTATGGAGCCACTAATGCAAATGGCTGACGCAACTGTCTAGAGATCATATGGAGGTCACAGGGTGTATATGTTATTTAAATAACTGTGATTTATATGCAGGTGTATACATAATGGAATAAAAATGAAACCTCTGGATTTCACTGGCTTAAGATTTCAAATGCCAGGTTGACACTGTCTTTCAAGAGGTTTCAATTCCTCTTAAATGCAGAACAACAACAAAAAAAAATCAATAAACGTGAAACTGAAAAACAAAAATTATTACATCTGGTTAAACAAGTGATGATGTATCTTAGGATGATCAAGTGTTAAATACAAGGAACTATGATATATTCCCTCTTCTTCAAACTTTTTACTCAGTGAAAGAATTTTTATCTTCTTAGCGATTTACCCATGATACTTTTAATTATACAAAATATAAATAGTTCTTTGAGAAATTATTTGTTTGTATACTATTTACGAGGTTTTATAAAGTAATACATATGTTTAAAATATATTACAGACTGATGAGTTTACTATCTTTGTATGATATCTGGACTAAATAAAAATACAATACAATACAATTCAATATATATATATATATATATATATATATATATATATATATATATATATATATATAATACACTATAATGGTCGTAAATAATACTTACCTCTACAAAATCACATTTCCTGAAATTTCTCTGCACCACGTAGTAACTCATATTGGTTAGTATTTTAAAGTATGCTGGAATTAATGATATTCACTTTTACATATATTGTGGACACTTCAGTTAGTTTTACTTACTAAAATCAATCATACCAATAAAACAATAAATTTCTCCTAGCACAGCCAGTAAAATATTACAATTTTTAATCCCATTACATGAACTATGAGACCATTCTTTTTCTACAGTCAACAATTTGTTACTTTCACATGATTACTGAGTATGTAATGCAGTGACATAATGAGATTATATAATTATACACCAACCACTTTCAGTATGACATTTGTGGAAGCAACACAGGAAGTAGGTTGTTTGAAGCGGAGAACTCAACATCTAGCAACATGTCTCATATTACCAACTTAAATTTAAATGAGACAAAAAAGTTCCAAACCTGCATGCTAGCATGTTTGTGGATTTTTGTTTGTACATGCATGCATTTGCATCTTTTTGTTTGTGAAATCAAAATTTTATTTTATTTTATTTTATTTTATTTACTGTATTTACCTGAATGCAAGATGACCCTAATCTAAGACAACCCACCAAAAAAACACATCAGCCCAGGAAAAATATATTTATTCAAATCTAAGACAACCCCCAAAAAATTAAATGTCTGCAAAGAAAAAATATTTTACTATTAATTTCAAACATTTAATACACAAAGCACCTCAGATTCTATCTACTTTTATCAACCAGTCTCACTGTCTCCATCTTTAGCCAGAGCTTTTATCTTCCTCACAATCACTCCTAACATTCTCATCCTCTTCACTGCCATCCCACAACATTTCATCATCAGTCCCATCCACTGCATTGGATAAACAACACTTCTTAAAACCCTTCACAACACTTCTGGCGAGAAGCACGGCCATGCTGTTTTGATACACACTGACTAAATGCTACATTTATATTTCTTGGTTTATACAAGGGGGTGCTGATAAGTCCTTAGCCCGACCTACTTCCCGATGTCATAGGACGGAATCAATAATGTCGTTGGAAAGAGGGGTCTGTTCATGTGCCAAATTGCAAGTCTTTTCTTGTTATAGAGGCTGAAAGGAAGCATGTTTCAAAGATTAGAAATATTACCCCTATACTCACAATATATTTTCTTTCTATCAATATTTGTGATAAAAAACAAACATCTATATAATACAAATAATCAGATCCACGGTGTCCAAACAAGATTTAAAACTAATTTACATCCACCTATAGCTAATTTAACAAAGTTTCAAAAGGGAGTGTACTACTCAGAAATCAACATTTTTAACAACTTTCCTCATGGTATCAAAAACTTAGCTAATGAGATAACATTATTTCAGAATGCCTTAAAGAGGTTTTTACTTATAAATTCCTTTTATAATAGTGAAGAATATTTTAATTATCAGAGATAATCTAGAAAACTGATAGCAAATTGAAAGCACGTTACTGCACTACACTGGATATCTAGATGTTGCTGGCTTTAGATGTGTTATTAATTATATTTTATTATTTATTATTAAGAGTCTTCCCTGAGTATTTGTCATTATATAGTATGTATGTGACTATGTCTATATCCATAGGATTGTATCCTAACTTAGATTTATGGAATGCAAATAAATTACATTACATTACATTACATGTCAGGCGACGCGCGCTATTTCAACAACATCGAGACGCGAACTGTCATCAGGTTTTTTCCCCCTGCAAGGCAAGGCGCCGAAGGAAATTCACGCCATTCTGAGAGAAACATTAGGAGAATATGCACCATCGTATGCCACCGTCAAAAACTGGGTGGCCAAGTTTAAACATGGTCATTTTTCCACCTGTGTTGCGCCTCGTCCTGGACGACACAAAACAGTGACCACCCCGGAGATTATTGATCAAATTCACGAGCTGATCTTGAAAGACCGCCGGATTTCGGCTAAATCAATAGCTGAGCAACTGGGCATCTCGCGTGAGCGGGTTGGGTCCATCATTCATAAAGATTTGGACATGCGGAAGCTCTCCGCGAAGTGGGTCCCGAAATGCCTGAACGCGGATCAAAAACGTCAACGGTGCCAGTCGTCTGAGCAACTTTGGAATTTTTTCGGCGCGATCGAAATGATTTCCTGTCGCGATTGGTGACCATGGACGAAGCCTGGTTATATCACTATGACCCGGAGACAAAGCAACAATCAACGGAGTGGCGGCATAGCGCCTTACCCCTCCCCAAAAAAATTCCGAGTGCAAAAATCCGCTTGAAAAGTTCTCGCCTCGATTTTTTGCGATCAAGACGGCATCCTCCTCATTGATTATCTTCCAAAGGGCCAAACTATCAACGCGGAGTATTACTCATCTCTGCTGGTGCAATTGATGGACATTTTGAATGAAAAACGCCGTGGGAAAGTCGCCAAGGGGATCTCGTTCTTGCACGACAATGCCCCGGTTAACCGGGCACTTGCAACCCAGAAGAAACTGGCCTACCTGTGCTTTCAATTTCTTGATCACCCACCCTACTCTCCCGATCTGGCCCCGTCGGACTACCACCTGCTCCCTGGACTGAAAAAAAGTGAAAGGTCGCCATTTTTTGTCCGACGCGGAAGTCATTGCTGCCGCGGAGACCTGGTTGGACGGACAACGTTTTGAATTTTTTTTGAATGGCTTTCAAAAGTTGGAGCAACGGGCTAAGAAGTGTATTGAGCTTCGTGGGGAGTATGTTGAATAAATCCCAAGTTTGGTCACTGTCGCTTGTTTCCTTCTTGCCGGGCTAAGGACTTAGTACCCCCTTGTAAACTTACTTCAACCCATAAAGATTCACAATTTTCTCCACAGATGGTGTTAGTGGTGTTAAGAATTTAAATACGTGTTCTGGAATTTTGTGTCTTGTTTGTGGTCTGATCAGTCTGAGTTCATGGTTCTTTTTATGGAATTTAATATGTTGATTGTCCAGGTTTTATTTTTGAGTTTTGTAGTTAATTTTTAATTTTTCAATAATTCCCATTACTACCCTTTTACTATATCTGTTCTCAGGTACATTTCTTAACAAGTTACTGTTTTTGTGGTGGCCAGTGATTGAGAATAACCCAATCTAAAGCGCCAACCAGTCTACATACTCCTTTACCTGATTAAACAGAAACAGGTGGCTTCTTAAATGTTATGCTTCTTTAAAAAACTTAGATAATGGACAATAATCCAAAAAAAGAAAATTGCGTCAGTTAACGTAAATCATGCAATGTTCTCTTTTTTTGGATTTCTTGACCCTTGAAAGTGGGACCGATAGGTTGTCCCGAAACGTCATAAGAAATTACCGTTCTGCGATGCATAATATTTCAGAAGACGGCAGATCTCATACGATAATTTGGTGATGCTGGCCTTGGTTTAGCTCGGTATGGTCTGGTTCAAAACCACGTAGTTTGGTGCTGTCTGGTTCAACGCTTCATAAGACATCACACATATTTAAGAGCCAAATTTTAGGAAAAACGTCGTCTTGCATTCTGTTACATGCAAATGATACAAGTGTTACGCACAATTGGTCTTCCCCAAAAGGGGGATGTGTTTGGTCTTCCCCAAAAGGGGGAGGTGTTATATGCGGATGTTACAAATGTTACGCACAAGTGTTAAGTGCCTATGATCCGCAGGTGTTTTAGGTTATGGGATAGTTGCAGGTGTTTTAGGTTATTGGCTATTTGCAGGTGTTATAGGTTATTGACAAGTGTTATGTATTATTGTGGAACAGTTATGCTTAGTTTGTAATTGCTGGCCTCCCAAGCCGCAGATTTCACTTTCGAACTGGAAGTCAGACAGACCAGATCTGTAAGTGCTTACTGGTGGTTGGTGCAATAAAGTCTGTTGTTTCCTCTCAGCGGTTGCACACTTAAATACCCCGAGTGCAACACCTATTGCTCCCGCTCGGCAATATGAAACTACATCTGCAGGCGAGAACGCATTAATTGTCAGTTGCCAGCCTGCAGATACAACACTGGTGTCAGGTGTGTGTGGGGTATGTACAACGAAGTGGTTACGTCGAAACAATAAGAACGTCGCAACAACCGAACGACTCCAGTAGGAAATCGGACAGCGGGACCACAGAAACTGCTAGCCAGACACATCTACGGTCCAAGAGGGAAGCTGCGGAAAGCAGAGCAAGTCCGAGTCCAAGAGGGAAGCTGCGGAAAGCAGAGCAAGTCCGAGTCCAAGAGGGAAGCTGCGGAAAGCAGAGCAAGTCCGAGTCTAAAAAAGAAGCTGCGGAAAGCAGAGCAAGTCCGGGTCCAAGAAGGAAGCTCCGAGAAGCAGAGCAAGCCCGAGTCCAAGGAGGAAGCTGTGGCGGACGGAGCGAGTTCGAGTCAAAGAGCAGGCAGATCAGCAGAAACCGGAGGAGTCAGGAGACGTCGACGCGGGCCAGTCCACAGCGTGTCGTCTACCCAAGCATTGCACCACGCCAAGTGAGTACTTGCTCAATCCATGCCTAACCTGTACCCTAACTTAGAGGTTGAGGTTGTAAGCCCGGTTAGTAATACCGCAAGTATGACCGAATATATTTCGGTGGGTGAAGCCTTAAAATTGGTAACACCAATTAAGGGCGAAAAGAAGGACGTGTTAGCGTTTATCGCAAATGTAGACACAGCATTTGAAGTGATCGACCCGAGAAATGAGAGCACTTTGTTTAAATTCGTGCTTACGCGAATTAGCGGGGAACCCAGGACGGCCAATGCGCATAGGAATTTGGAAAACTGGGAGGAGCTTAAGGAATTTTTAAAGAATACGTACACTGAGAAAAGAACATTAGATTACCATGCCAATCAATTATTCAGTACTAAACAAAGTAAAGCAGAAAGTGTATCAGAGTGGATATAGCGTGTGCAGAAGTTAGGATCAAAATTTAGAGAAGCCGCTCTGCAGGATTGCGAGCAAGATGAGAGGGCAGGTATATTGACGCTTGCTGACATGTTGAGGAACATTTGTTTCGTACAAGGGTTGTATTCTGACAGGATACAAACAATTGTGAGGAGTAGGAATCACTCTAGTTTTGATGACATTGCGGAAACTGCGTTAGAGGAAGAGAGTGCTATATTTTCAAAAATGAAAGATACAAGATTTATAATGCAAACTCGGAAGGTCCGAAGTGCAGTAACTGTAATAAATTAGGTCATGTAGCCAGTAGGTGCTACCTGAAAGACAGAAAAGATGCGAGAGTTAATCAAGAGTCGGTTAGAGATGAAAACAAGGAGAATAACAGTGATATTATTTGTTATAATTGCCAAGGAAAAGAGCACATAGCAAGGCATTGTAGGAAACCCAAGAAACGGTTGGGAAAACCGGGGTTAATTAAGGAGAGAAACGGGGGTAGCAATTACCCTGGGAAACGAGTTTCGACCATCGGAAAGATGCAGCCGACCGACGGTCCAATCTACACAATAGGCTGCGTTGGACAGGCAAACCTTGCATTTCTGAGGTTGAAGGTAGACATTAGCAAGGAAGATGAGCTATTGTTTTTAATAGATACTGGGGCAGACATCAGTCTCCTTAAAGGAAATAAATTGATAAGAACTACGGAGTATGATCCGGAAAAGAGAGTGAAGGTGAAATGTGTAGATGGCTCCCCAATGGAAACCCATGGTGTTTTAGAGGCCAAAATCGAATTCCATAACAGTTCAGTTGTGCACGGCTTTCAGTTGGTAAACAAACTAGATATTCCGTGTGACGGAATACTAGGTCGTGATTTTCTGCAGCACGCGAAAGCAAAGATTTGTTATGAATGGCGAACCGTAGCTTTGAATGGGAAAGAATGTAAAATGGTAAATGAAACAGAACAGTTCGGAGCAAGGGAACCGAATAAACTGAAAATCGGTCAAATCAAGCTATCACCACGAACCGAAAGCATTGTAAGGGTGCCAGTAAAGTCGGGATCGCCACTAGTAGGGATGACAAACAGGTGCGAAATACAAGAAGGGGTATTTATAGCAGCATCGTTAACGAAAGTAATGAATGGTTATGCGATGACAAGTATCCTGAATACTAACGACGCAGAAGTGAAAATGCAGGAACCGTTAGTAGAGTTAGATGAGATTGATCCAACTTGGGATAGAAGTTGCAATACTGAGTTCGAATCTCAGGACCGAGAGAGAAAGATTCTAACACAACTAAGTTTAGAACACCTGAACATGGAAGAAAGAAAGCTATTAGTTCAAACGTGCTCAGACTATCAGGATATATTTTACTTACCTGGTGACATATTGAGTAGCACTGACGCGGCTCGACATACAATAACTGTCGAACCCGGGACAGAACCGAGAAACACCAGACCCTACAAGTTACCAGAGGCACAGAAAGTGGAAGTAGGGGAACAAGTGAAAAAATTGTTACAGGAGGGGATCATAGAAGAGAATAGCTCACCCTGGAATAGCCCAATCTTAGTGGTCCCTAAAGGGATAGATGCTAGTGGACAACAAAAGTTTAGACTTGTGGTGGATTATAGAAAACTAAATGAGAAAACGGTGGGAAATGCATATCCATTACCAGACATTACAGAGATTCTTGACCAATTGGGACAATCGAAGTATTTCTCCTGCCTAGATTTAGCAATGGGTTACTATCAAATAGACATGAACCCAAGTGATATTGATAAAACCGCTTTTAGTACCAAGGAGGGACATTGGGCGTACAAAAGAATGCCTTTTGGGTTAAAAACAGCGCCCGCCACCTTCCAAAAATGATGAATAATGTGTTAAGTGGCTTAACAGGTACAAGGTGTAATGTATTCCTTGACGATATTGTTCTTTATGCAAATTCACTGGTTGATCATGACAGAAAATTGAGGGATGTGTTTAAAAGGTTGAGAAAACATAACCTCAAATTACAACCCGACAAATGTGAATTTTAGAGGAAAGACGTAATTTACTTTGGGCCCAAAATCTCAGAGCACGGAGTCGAACCCGATGCTCGCAAGATAGAGGTAATAAAAAATTTCCCAACACCCAAAACCACGAAACAATTAAAGAGCTTTCTTGGTCTAGTGGGATACTATAGGAGATTTGTCCCCAGTTCAGCAAGATAGCGTCGCCGTTACACAAACTGTTAAAAAGGGACGCGAAGTACGTGTGGGAAGAGTCAGGAAGTTGCGTTTCAGGCATTAAAACAGAAACTAAATTCGCAACCGATCCTGCAGTACCACGTTTTTTCAAGGGAGTTCATACTGACCACTGATGCGTCAAATGAAGGAGCAGGGGCAGTATTGTCGCAGGGACAGATAGGTAAAGATTTACCTATTGCATATGCAAGTCGCAAGTTTAACAAGCCTGAGCGAAATAATAGCACAGTTGAAAAGGAATTAGCAGCGATTGTATGGGAAATCAAACACTTCCGGCCATACTTGTATGGTAGAAAATTTAAAATAGTGAGTGACCACAAACCTCTAACATGGATCATGAGTGTGAAAGACCCAGGTTCAAGGTTATTAAGATGGCATATCCAACTCGAGGAGTACGACTACGAAATAGTTTATAAGCATGGAGTGCAAAACTCCAATGCTGATGCCCTGTCTAGGATCAGTACGCTAGCAGAAGAAGATAGTGAGTCTAATGAGATAGATCAGGATATGAACGTCACAATTCTACAAGAGAACCACGACTCAGTTCTCGGTGGCCATCGCGGTATGAAAAAAAATACGAGGCCATAAAGGTGCACTATCAATGGCTGAATATGAAAAGGGATGTAGAAGGGTACGTTAAAAAATGCGCAAAATGTCAGCTGAATAAAACGTTAAGACCAAAGAAAAGGGCTCCTATGGAAATTAGGACCACAGCCAGGCGCCCCTTTGAAAAATGTGCAAGGATATAGTAGGTCCCCTGACTGAAACAGTGTCGGGAAATAAGTATATCCTTACCTTTCAGGATGATTTGAGTAAATTTATAATAGGGGTACCCATTCCCCAGCAGGATGCAGAAACTATTGCGAAAGAGTTCGTGCTAAATGTCGTGTTGAAATTTGGTGCACCTGCACAGATTCTAATGGATCAAGGGTCAAATTTTGTAAGCGATCTGTTCAAAAACATGTGTAAAATGCTAAGAATTAGAGAGATAGAGACTACGGCCTTTCATCCCGAATCAAACGGTGGTCTGGAGAGAAGTCACCAGGTACTAGCGGAATATTTGCGACATTGTGCGCGAAGACCAGACCAACTGGGATGATTGGATCCCGTACGCGGTCTATGTGTATAACACCACGGTGCATATGACCACTGCATACACTCCTTTTGAATTAGTGTATGGCTTCAAATCAGAGGTACAGTCAGCCCTAAGGCTCTTGTATAAACCCGAATAAATATGAATTTATAATTTAGTTCAGATCGTCCGAATTATATTACGAAAATGTTTCACTCGAATTAATTTGGATTACAGAAAATTAACTCAGTCAATTCGGCTTACCTTGTAGTATGAAGAAGCGATGCCACATCGTAATCAATGTTGAACTTCGTATAATAATTATCGTTCTCATAGTCTTGCAGATACGTAGTGACCGGCGAACAGCAATTCCTTCGAGTGAATCCTACGTCAGCAAAAAGCGGGGGTTTATATTAGAGCAAAATAATACATAAACATATTTTACAGTTGAGACAAATTGATCGCGTCAGAGTTGGGGTTAATCGCTTCGAAAGAATGAGGAACTGACAAATAAGCGCTGAGTTGCAACTGTGAGCGATCGTTTGTTTCACAATGAGGAAGTGAATAAAATCTAACTGTAACCGTTTCAACATGCAAATCCAGAAAATACCAAAATTAATACGAAAAATCTAACACACAATGAATTACATTTTACAGTCATTACAATCGCCCGTGGTAAGAGTAAGATTTGGGGTTGAAAGTTACACACATCATATCTGAACAGAGAAAATACAACCTGTAATGAATGTACAAATGGGGATGAAAGAGAATACAATATAAATCATACAAAGTAAAATAAATAAGTATGAATCAATGGTTGGGTAAACATAACCGTGAAACGTGTGTAACAGAAGCACACATCAATGTGTAAACCTTGGTAGTGGTACGAAGTTCATCTAGTGAGTGCTGCTGGATGTGAAATTTGCTGCGTTTGCGATAACCGGAGATGCGTTTTCAGGGTCACTCTGATACACGTCCAGCGCGGCAGCCTTAGTTCGCGTGTTGTAATGCGTAGCTTGAGAACACGACATTGCGTTCTGTGTCTCTCGGTCGTGGCTCTGGAGTTCGATGTTGTTGAAGGGGGTTTTAAGGGGAGGTAGCACATGCATTGTCTTGTGTTTTGGGGTGGCACATCGCAGTTTGTCGAAGTGTGATCGTAGTAGAAAATACAATAATCCTAATAACAAAATAATAGTAATCAATATAATAACAATTTGTGGCAGCGTATTTCAGTGTGATTTTCGTGAAGTTGTATGCACGTGTAACAAGGAATCGATGTCTATTGAATGCAGAGGCGTTGCGAGATGAGATTGTATGCTGTCCAGTGCTTGCAGGGTCGGCATTGTTAGTTCTTGTAGCTGGTGGGACTCGTGCTGCGAAATTATCGGAACTTTATCTGGCAGGAAGATATGTGGTGTATTAAGTTCCGTCTGCATAGATCCGCGTAGTGTAGGATACATATGCAAATCTTCTGTAGACACATGGCAGGCTGATGCGTTAAAGAGCAGTCCGGCGTTCACGAGTACTTGTGTGCGGGGAGGACTGGTTTCGTTCCGCGGGCAGCGTAATGTCAGTTGTCGTGGCATTGGGAAATGATATGTCCAGACGTTCCGGTGCTCTATCATCGTAGATTGTTGATAGTTGAAAAGTAAATTTCTCTTACATAGTTGTTGGTGGTTTGGAGTCTGGAAGTATAAACTAGCAGCACAGGTAAGTCTTTGTGTATTAAATATCAATGAATTCAACGGGCATACAGTGATGCTACTTGTAACGCATTTGCTGTAGTCTTCCCCTGTGAAAGGTATATAGCCGTGTTGACTGACTTGTATCACCAAATATGGCTAGTCAATAGCATACGAAACAAATTTGTCTGAAGATATTCTTTCAGGTAAGATAATTATTTTATAGTGTGAAGCTGTGATCTACCGACATGAGGGGAATATGTATAATGAGTTTAATGCAGTGGAAATTGGCAACAATAGACACTTTAGACAATTTATAATATTGATGTATATCTTCGGTTCTAGTGCCGGCTATCAGTTCGTATCCCTCTGGCAAATGAAGTGCTATGTTTCTAAGTATACTCTGAAGTGAAGAGGGGCTAATTAACTTCATCGATAAGCTCCCTGAAATGGCAAGTTGTATGGCATCATAGATTTCATCTAGCTGTTGGGTTAATTGCAACAAAGTAAATTCCATCTCTCTGACAGCTGTGTATGTAGTGCTTTGTCCCAAAAATGTAAGATTAAACCAAAATAGGTCTCGTGTAATTTGCTGATATTTATCATAGGACTGGATTATACTATCCTTAACGATGCTAGAAAGATTCGCAATACTTTCTGTTAAGTGACGTCGTATCAGCTACTTTCTTTATATATGTCAACTGGTTTGCTAGAGAATGAACTATATCTGAATTTCTATTTTATAACTCGTTTACCGTTTCGCATAATATGCCTAAGTCCGTTCTCGTGGCTATCAGCTATTCAGAACTAGGGGGTGTCTATCGTTTTTTGGGAAGGTAATGGGAGTTAATCTAATGGGTCGCTACTCCCTGAATGAAGTTCCTTAATCCACTATACATCCGAAATAGGCTCTTAATGAAATATCTATGCTGGTAGACTATGTTTCTCGAGGTCGCTCTGTATTCGTGTACAACGTAATGTGATGTCTATAGACTTATGTTCTCCCGTGAGATTTTCCCGATCTCACACATCAAACAGCGAACATGCTCCTCAATAGGATAGCTTATGTTCCTGTTATTCGTCGTCAGCCCTAACTGACGTAACCCTTGTCTCTCCAACGAGACCGCTCAGCCCTGCTGATATACCGTTGTCCCAGACGACGTGAATTCGGTCTTGTCCCTATATGACGCACCGAAAAATTATGGAACCTACATCGGCTCCTAGCCGGTTCATTGAACTAAAATCTTCTGACATTATGCCGTTGCGTATACGTTCTTATGTAGTGTACCCCGTTCATAGTAATTTATTGAAGCCACACCATCTAATTTCAGAAGTGGATTATCTATATTTCCTCGCAATGTTCGTACCTAACTGGCCTATGCCATTAATTGTGCCACTGGGTAAGATTTTTTTCTTTTCACTACTTCATAAACACTGGCAAAACTGCGTCAGAAGTGTGGATATCTCTCTGAGTATGACTTCTATTCCCGACCTTGAAGTCAGGTGTTAAGTAGCATCATATGACTCGCTCCGAAGTGCGGCTCACAGCAACTTTCAAGTCAGCTGTTTCACTGACCATTCCGTACTAATACGGGTCATCCTCAAGCTATACAGGTTCACCAATACTAATAAAGGGACCTGTGCTAATTCCACACAAAGAAACCTGTAGGAAAGCTAAGTTTCCTACCACCCGGTGTTCATAACCACTGGTTTCACATAGGTTTCGAATAAACTGACGTCTTGCAAAAAAACAAACAACAAAAGAATTTCGGTACTCGTTTCCCAACTAATTTAGCTACGGTTCTAAAATTTCGATTTTCCTAGTCTGCGATAGCACACGAGAGTTAGAGCTCAGGGTTCGACCTAGCTTTGTGCGATCTTGAGCGTTCGCTTGGGTTTCCCTTTCCGGGCGAGTTTCGCGTTCTCCCTCGCCGTCTTCGCCGTGCAGGGCATTCCTTGGCAAAATGCCCTATGCCCTGGCACTTATAACATCTGAGTGCGGCCTTAGACCTATCTCTAAGCGTCGTTTCGAATTTCTGCCATGATATCTTTTTCCCGTGGAATTTTGGGCACAAGTTGAAACGCGAACTAGCTGGGTCAGCAACTTTCGACGCTTCTAGTTTCAAACAGTCGTACGGGTGCCACCGTCCTATTTCAGCCGTGCTTTCGATATTCTCCAGCGTATCTTTCGGTTCCCGCCTGCCGATTCGTGCAAAATCTTCAAGGGTTAAAATGAATTTTTCTAAAGAATTCGTCGGCTGTGTACCTGGCCACCTCGGGATAAGTGAGATTAATGAAAGTTCTTTGTGAACTGTCGGTGCTCCTTGGGACATCCGCTCTCTAAGTCTTTGAATTTCTGATTTTGACTCTTCTAATTCTTGTTGTAGCTGTGCGTAAGCCATCGTTTATCAATAGTCGAGTAATAAAAAAACTTTGACAAACAAACCACAAAACGGGGAAACTTTTGCTCTGTTCGCGGTCTAATTTTGTTTACGTATCTCTTCCTTCAATCTACCGCTAAAGCATATAGCAACCACTTAATTACAGGTCTTGTACTAACCACACTGCGCACACTTAATTCGCGTTGTTGCTATCCCGTCTAATAAATGCACCGCCGCTACCAAATTTTGTTAAATCCTACCGCTGCCACCATTTGTAATGCCCTAATTTTGAGGGGACTAGGTTTTACTAGTGATACCCTATGGGACATAAATATACAAGTAGCGTGAGGGGTTCGTAACGCTGATATCCTGATAAACGGTAGAAAACTGCCACCAGTCAGTAAATACTGACAGTGCGCTATAAGGGTGTAGTACCGAAGACAAGTAACTGACCAAAATCACACTTGACTATAGATAGTCTATAT